>Ga0182024_10010942_pt1 | contig 18358 bp, 16 predicted proteins | sample P32metaG_FD_120480 | JGI IMG/M metagenome (GOLD analysis project Ga0182024, IMG submission 120480) | Permafrost microbial communities from Stordalen Mire, Sweden - P3-2 metaG (Illumina Assembly) | ecosystem: Environmental > Terrestrial > Soil > Wetlands > Permafrost | place: Sweden: Stordalen... | reverse complement strand
TTCATCCTGCCAAAAGGCGCGCACGACCGGGTCGCAGCACGCGCCAAGGAGCCCGGCGCGGTACTCCTTGTCGGTCAGGAGCATCGGCAATCCCAAGAGCGTGGTGCCGGCGCTATCCAGGAGGAGCCGGAGGGCGTTCGTGAGGATGTATTCAAGGCGGGGTCCCCAGCTGTCGCCCCAGATGTTCTTGAACGCGGAAACGATCTGCGCGGCAACGAGCGGCCGAAGGTCCGGCGCGACGTTTTCAAGGACGTTGAACCCGGCGCAAAAGTCAGGGTCTGCCGGGTCGAGATAGAGAACGTCATTGGTCCGCGATGGGGGAGTGCCGTCTGCCACGGCAACGGCAAGATCGCCGTGGGGGTCGAGGAGGGCAAAGCCGCGTCCCCGGGCCAAGTCCTCGCGCATGAAATTATAAAGCAGCGTCGATTTGCCGGTGCCACTCTTGCCGATGAGGTAGACGTGACGGCGCCGATCGTCATCGGAGAGGGTAAGCAATTGTCCCGTAGGTAATCGGCCAATCGTATGCATCGGTCGGCGCCCGAGCCGTGCTGCGAATGTCGAGCCGAAGCAACGACGCAGCCGGTGGCGGACGCCAACCGTTGAAGACGAAGGAACTGTCCCGACAAATTGTAACAGCCGGCAAAATCGCCGATCGTGCTCGGCGATTTTGCGCTGGGGAAAACATCAGGCTGTGACGAGAATTGTAATCGTCAACTGTGCCGCCACCAGTCCGTCGTTGGAGCGAAGCGACACGACCCAAGCTGTTTTCCCCAAGCGCGTGGCGGTCAGTCCGTCAGAGGTTCATCTCATCCGACCAAGGATGTAGTGATAACTCAGGACAGACCCGCCCGCGCGCGTGGGTGAGTCTGTCCTTTAGAACTGGATGACCAAAGGTCAGACAGGGAGAAAGGCAGAAAAACAGATTGGGTCGTGGCGTGAGCCCGACGGACTGTGTGGCGGAATTGTCTTGCTGCTCAATGGTTTGTGCGAAGCCAAGCCAGGGCAGCAATTGTGGATACAGTATGCATACCCGTAACCCCCTCCGTATCCACGGTGGGAAGTACGAAAAAGGCCGGGGATTTCTCCCCGGCCGGTAGTGCAGCTCCACGTCGGAGACGTTAGAGCGTGCTGCAATCGAGCGTCAGACCACGACGCTGCGCCCAATCCAGGATATCCGCAACGAGCCACACGATCCGTGAGGAACGGTCGTCCCCAAGCTTGAAAGCTTTGGGAAAGCGGCCGGCTTCCATCAACCGATACGTATGCTGTCTCGAATACGGAAACCCGATTCGGACCAGCGTTCGCCAGTCCATCCACTGCCGTTTAACATTCATCGCTTCTGACTCCGATTAGGGAGCCATCGCGATGGCCCTGGGGTTAATCCCTGGGACGGCGGTGAACCTAGCATTGATGGGCTAGGGCTGCTAGATGGCGCGCCTCTTCCAGGCAATCCGGACGCCCATGCGTAGTTGCAAAATAGCGCTCAGTCCTCGCTTGACTTTCAAAATTCCAGGATCAATATAATTTTCAGCGGGGATTTCAACGAAGGGGGAATTTATGCGGTATCTGGGATTGATGCTGTCTGGGCTCCTCTGCGTACTCGCCATAGCGCGTGGCGCTCAAGCACAAAATGACAGCTGTCCCATCGTTGAGGCACCTGCAAAATTCGATTTCTTGAGCGACAAGTCTGACGCCAAGGGGAGACCGACTAATATTGGAATTGTGCCGCACGGTTTCGTGTCAGTGTCCGCTTCCGTTGTCCACGGTGTCGATGTCTCCAAATGGCAGAGCGACGCCAATTTCATTCGCATCTGGGAATGCGGTGGACGGTTTGCATATATTCGATTATCAGCGGGTGAGAATCCCGACAATGAACTCGAATATCGGCAGTATTGGGCCAATGCGCGCAATGTCAATCTCATGGTGGGGGGATACCACAACCTGGTAATCAGTGATGCTAACGTTCCCGCTTCTTCTTTGTCAAAAAGCGACCTTGATCAATTGCGCGAACAGAACCTTGCATCCGCCGTTAGGCAAGCGCAGCTATTTCTTGCGCGACTGAAGGAAGTGCTCACACTCGACCCGACCCAAACTCCCGATAACGTGAGGGGCAAGGTAGGCCTTCCGTATCTTCCTATCGTCGTAGACGCGATGCTTCGCCCTCAAAGTCGCGGCAGAGACGCAGACCGGCTGGCAATAGGTAATATCTACGGGGATGTACTATGCCGTTGGATCGAAACCGTTCGGGCATATCCTGCCACTGCGGAGCAACCTGTCGTCCTTTTTACCTCGCCATCCGGCTATCACGACTACGGTCTCAGACGAGCCCCGTGTCTGACCGCGATTCCGATTTGGGTATCGTATCACGCGATGGACGGTGACCGCCCGAGTTTTGCTGTCAGCGATGGCGATGTAGGCAACGTTGTTGCAGGTGAACTTTGCTTAGCTCCGGACGGGACAAACCGTTGCGTTATGCAGCAATACACATCTTACGGTGGCTTTGCGCTTTTCCAAAAAGACAAAGGGCTGGATCTAGATCGGTTTTTTGGTACGGAGGAGGAACTCCACAGCTGGCTCCAGAACGCTTCAGGCGGAGGAAAAGAATAATGGCGTCACGTCTGGTTCCTGCCGCCTACTTGGCGGGTATCGTTCTTGTCGTGGTGTCCACCACAGCAAGCTTTGCAGACAATGCAGTATCATCTCCGTCCGAAGCGTGTCAGAGCTACATGGCACCCCTTATTGTAAAGACGCATCTTCCGCTCCAGACAAACGAGTTTCTAAACCCACCACAAGCCTGGGGCACAGATTCCGGCGTGGTGGTCAATGCGTTCGTTGGGCTTCTAGATAAGCAGGGTAAGTCAGTCGAGGTGTATCCCGTCGTTGATCTGTCTGCGAGCAATACCATACAGTACGATGTACTCGGCCGATGTAAGACCGCCGCAGCGGTAGTCAAACTCGATGATGCGACGACTCGCCACGTCGCGAAATTGGGGGCCTTAAAGATTCCGAGTATTCCATATTTTTTCTTAAAGATTCCGGTTGCTCTGCGCACACCGAACCAATATGCCGGACTCAACCCCTCGCAAGGGGATAAAATCCAGCAGCTACTCGATCGCTTTGCAGATATTGGAAGAAGCGCAGTCAAAGATTTTGTCGCGGAAATTCATAAACGACACATGGACGATACCTTGGCAGTACGCTTTTCAGGTGCGGATGTCCGGTTCATTGCGGTCGATGTGGAACAGAAGCTCATCAATGAACGATTAAGTAAAAACGCACGAATATATTTCGGGCGATTTTACGCAAGGGCGCTCTGTGCGTGGGTCAACGGTGTACAAGAGAATTTTCCTAACGTTACGGTGCTGCTCTACACAACTCCATCCACATTCGGAGATTATCTGAATTACGCGCTTCCGACGGAAAATGACTGTCTGCATGGCCTTCCTGTTTGGATCGCTCGCACAACTTCCGACGCCGGTGATGTGATTCGAACATCGCACAGTGTCATCGACAAGTATTCACAGCGTCTCTGTCTTCAGAGCGCCGGAAACCGATGTATCTTGCATCAATACTCTCATCGGGGCGTGCTCTGGAGCTCGAGTACCGCAGACGATCCCCACCTTCCACACATCGACCTAGATCGTCTTTTTCCGTTGAAGATTGTCCCAGACTCGGCGGGTTCCCAATACGTGCGCCAGTGAATCTAAACAATCAGCATCGTCCAAGTATATGTCCGGTGACACATGGATCTGTCTTGTTTATCGACCCTTTCGCCGTTTACGTACTATCGCCCGAGACTTTTTGAAACGGAACCGTTGCATCGATGCGCAAGTGTTGAGACAGGGCGGACGCAAGCGAGGCGAGATGGGCGTCGTATGCCGCGACCGCTTGGCGCATTTCATCCATGTAACTGTGCCGATTATAGATAGCCGCGACCCCAGAAATCGTCCCGGTCACGTGGTTGAGCAGTTTTTCCGTGACGTGAATGGGCGCGCCCAGCGCGGCGAGCTGAGTGGCAAAGGTGCGTCGCAGGTCGTGTAGGGTCCAATTCTGGACGCCACATTTCCTGTCGAACCGAGCCTTACATTTCGACCAGCCCGAAAAGAAGCCATTCGATCCGCGTGCGGGGAAGAGTATCCCGTCTTGGAATTGCCGCCGCAATAGCTCCTCGGTCCTTCGGCCGAAGGGAAATCTGTGTTCCCGCCCATTTTTCGTCAGCGATGCCGGAAGCGTAATTGTCTTGCCTTGCATGTCGATCATTTTACCGCTTAGCGCGACGATCTCACCTCGACGTTGCCCGGTCAGGACGAGAAGCGCCACAATCGAGCCGAACATGGACTCCTCTAAAGTCGCCGCGCTGAGAACCTTTCCCAATTCCTCGTCGGAAAGTACTCGATCGCGGGAGACGGCGCGCGTGGGAGCCTGAAGAAGCGCACATGGATTTCGGGTGACCAAATGCCTGCGCTCGGTCCAGGTGAAGAAGCCGCGGACCGCGACCAAGGCATGATTGGCTTCCGAGGGTGTATCGAGGAGCCTATCGATGATCTTCGAAATCTGGCTCGCCGTAATGTCTTCCAACCGCTCACGCCTCAGGGGCGGCAGAAAGTGACGAATCAATCTCCGCCTTGTTGATTGAACGCTGCTCGGCTTATTCCTCGGGTGAAGACCGGCGAGATATAGCTCCACGGCGTCGGAGAAAAGTGTCGTGGGGAGCCGGGATCGGCCAAGCGTCTGCTCGGCTAAAATTTCCTTCGCTCGGATTCTTGCTTCAGAAAGGGAAATGACCGGGTACCGTCCGATAGTCATTCGGCTCCGATTTCTACCGTGGACGAGGACGAAGGCCTTCGCTCCCTGCGGTGACACCCGGACGCCAAATCCGCGCAAGGTGTCGTCCAGATAGGTTTTTTGTCCCTTCTCCGGTGATTTCAGGCTCCGAACGGTCAATTCCGTCAGGCGCATCGGCGTTTCCTAGGCTCGTCCTAGGCTCGCTTAGGCTCTTTATAGGCTCACTTTTGGAGCGCGAAGCGGCGTAGGCGTATGTTCATTAGCGAGACATTATAATCCGAAAAACCCTAGGAGTTAATTGGTATTTTTGTGCACCCATGTGACAGTATGTTTGGTAGCGGGGGAGGGATTTGAACCCCCGACCTTGGGATTATGATTCCCCTGCTCTAACCAACTGAGCTACCCCGCCACCGAGGGGAGGGGGATATTGGTGACGGCCTTGCTCTCCGTCAAGCGCGTCTCGGCCCGGGAATCGTCACGCAAGATCCAGCCGCCCCCGAGCACGCGGGTCCCCTGGTAAAAAACGCAGGCCTGCCCGGGGGCCACGCCGAATGCCGGCTCGTTCAGAACCGCCTCACCGGCGTGCCCGTCGACATAGAGTCGAGCGGGCACCGCGGGCTGGGCCGAGCGGAGCTTTACCTCGATGTTCTGTCCCGGGATCGGGGGGGCTGCGTCCAGCCAATGCACATCGCGCAGGGGCACCCGCCGTCGGGCCAGCGCCGCGCGGGGGCCGACCACAACCCGCCGCGTCGCCGGCTCGAGGCGAACGACGTAGAGTGGTTCGCCCGCCGAGATGCCGACGCCCTTGCGCTGTCCCACCGTGAAATGGATGATTCCGTCATGGCGGCCCAGTATTTCGCCATCGAGACCGACGATGTCGCCAGGCTCGATACCGCCGGGGCGCAACTTCGCCACCGTGGCGGCATAGGAGCCGTTCGGCACGAAACAGATGTCCTGGCTGTCGGGCTTCGCCGCCACCGGAAGCGCTAAGCGCCGAGCCAGGGCGCGTGTCTCGTCCTTGGTCGAATCGCCGAGCGGAAAGCGCAGGGAATCAAGTTCGGCCCGCGTCGTGCGATAAAGAAAATAGCTTTGGTCGCGGGTTGCATCCCGCGCGCGATGCAGCTCCGGTCCGTGCGGGCCGACGATTCTCCTGGCGTAATGCCCGGTCGCGAGCGCCTCGGCGCCGAGATCGCGCGCGACCTCGAGCAGATCGGGAAACTTGACGCGCTCGTTGCAGCGCACGCATGGGATGGGCGTTTCTCCGCGCAGATAGGAATCGGCGAAATCGTCGATTACCGCCGCGCGGAAGCGCTCTTCATAATCGAGCACGTAATGGGGAATGCCGAGCGTCTCGGCGACGCGGGCCGCGTCGTGAATGTCCTGCCCCGCGCAGCAGGCGCCTTTCCGCCCGACCGCCGCGCCGTGATCGTAAAGCTGCAAGGTGACGCCCACGATCTCGAACCCTTGCTCCTGCAAGAGCGCGGCCGCGACGGAACTGTCCACACCGCCGGACATGGCGACGACGATGCGGCGGCCGGCGCCCGGATTGGTTGGGTGAGGAAAGGCGCTCATCTAGCCGTTCATCAGATTGCGCACGGAAGCCGGGAGCTTCACGGTGAGCCCGTCGAGCTCCTGGGTCATGATGATCTGGCAGCCCAGCCGCGAGGTCGCCGTAAGGCCGAAAGCGAGATCGAGCATGTCTTCTTCATCCTCGCTCGCCTCCTTGAGCACATCCGACCATTCTCGATCGACGATGACATGACAGGTCGAGCAGGCAAGCGAACCCTCGCAGGCGCCTTCGATATCGATGCCGTGCTTGTGCGCGATTTCCAGAATCGACAGGCCGAGCGGCGCGTCGACCTCCCGCCGCTTACCGTCCCGTTCGATGAAGACCATCTTCGGCATGCAAACTCGCGGCGACGCAAAGGAATCAGCGGGAGAGGACGCCGGCAATATCCTCGGCTTCGACCGCCGCGTCGAGCGCCGTGCCGCCGTCGCGGATGCCGAGCGGCGCGATATCCGCGGCCGCGGCTGCGCGCAGCACGATTCCATGCGGCACGCTCACGCCGTTCAGGGCGACGACCGCGTGGCTAACCGGCTGTGCGAGTGCCTTTTCCGCGAGGGCGCGCAAATCGCCGAACAGTGCAGCCAACTCCTTCTCGGCGATGCCGGCGTTCGTTGCTGCTCCATGCGGCTTTACGACCAGTTCGGCGTTGCCGCCCATGGCCGCGGCCACGGTCGCGCCTCCGGTTGCCGACAATTCGATGCCGACCGCCAGTCCAACACCATCCGCTCCATCTGGCGCGCTGGACGGCTCTTCGATCTGGATTAAGTCCATGCGGTTTCGGCCGCTGCCTAGACGTGGAAGGATTCGCCGCAGCCGCAGCGGCCCTTTTCATTGGGATTCCGGAAGGTGAATCCTTCCTGGAGCTTGTCCGCGACGTAGTCCATCTCGGTTCCGATGATGAACATGCTGGCCTTTGGATCGATCAGGATCGTAACGCCCTTCGCCTGGACCACATCGTCGAACTTGCCCTTCTCGTCGGCGTATTCGAGCGTGTAGGTGAGGCCGGAACAGCCGCGCGATCGCACGCCGACCCGGATGCCAAGGGCCGGCTTGCCGCGCTTTTCCATCAGGGCTTGGACTCGGGCCGCCGCCGCGTCGGTTATGCTGATTGCCTGCCGCAGTGCCATGAGAACCTCAAGACCTTGATAGTACCGATTTTATCACGTAACGGACAATTCTCTATATGGGTGCCGACACCCGCTTTTTCACCCCGGCGCCGTCGCTAAGGCGAGCTCGCGGGCGGTCGTCGTCAGGCGATCGGCGGCACGATCCACCTCGTCTTCGGTGGTCATGCGGCCGAAGCCGATCCGGATGCTGGCGCCCGCCAATTCATCGCTCAATCCGAGCGCCCGCAAGACATAGGAAGGCTCAAGCTCGGCCGATGTGCAGGCCGAGCCGGACGAGACGGCGACATCTGGACACGCGTCCATGAGATCGGACGCCGATAGTCCGGGAAAGCTGATATTGAGATTGCCGGGCAGCCGCCGTTCCGCGTCGCCATTGAGCACGGTCTCGGGGAAGCACGAGCGAAGCCGCGCCAGAAATCGCCGCCGCAGGCCCAAGAGACGCTCGCTTTCCGCCGGCATTTCCGCGGCGGCGAGCTCGGCCGCGACGCCGAGGCCGACGCAAAGTGGGACGGGCAAGGTGCCGGAGCGCAGGCCGCGTTCCTGTCCGCCGCCATCGATCAGCGGCGCGATCCGCGCCCGCGGCCGGCGCCGGACATACAAGGCACCGATACCCTTGGGGCCGTAAATCTTATGGCCTGAAATCGACATCAGATCGATCGCCATCGCTTCGACATCGAGCGGAATCTTACCAAACGCCTGGGCGGCGTCGGTATGGAACAGGACGCCGCGTTCGCGACATATTTTCCCGATCTCGGCGAGCGGCTGGATCACGCCGATCTCGTTATGCGCCGCCATGATCGAGACAATCGCCGTCCGGCTTTCGATGGCTCTTTCGAGATCGGCGACAGCGACGATCCCACGCCGATCGACAGGCAGAATCGTCACGCGGAAGCCCTCGCGTTCGAGCGCGTTGGCCGCTTCCAGCACGCATTTGTGCTCGGTCGCGAGCACGACGATATGGTCCTTGCCGAATTGACGATGGAAATGCGCCGCGCCCTTGATCGCCAGATTGTTCGATTCAGTCGCGCCGGAGGTGAATATGATTTCGCGCGCTTCGGCCCGGATCGGTGCGGCGATTTGCGCGCGCGCGTTTTCGACGGCGCGCTCTGCCTCTCGGCCATAGACGTGGCCGATGGAACCGGCATTGCCGAATTTTTCGGTGAAATAGGGCAGCATGGCGTCGACCACGCGCGAGTCCGCCGGAGTCGTGGCCTGGTAGTCGAGATAGATCGGCGGGGAGTCTGTTGTCATGCGGCGTTCATTCTGGTGCGCGCGTACAGCGAGCCCCACGCCGCGACGAGTTGGTCGATATCTTCCTCGCTCGTGGTCCAGCCGAGACTGATGCGGATGGCGCCTCCCGCCTCTTCGCGCGGCACGCCCATGGCTTCGAGGACATGCGAGCGACGGACCTTGCCGGAGGAACAGGCCGCGCCCGCGCTCACCATCACACCCGAAAGATCGAGCGCCATCACCTGGGTCGCGGCGGGCACGCCGGGCATCGCGATACAAATCGTGTTTGGGAGGCGCGGTGCTTCCACGCCAAGGATTTGGGCGTCAGGAGCGAGCGCGAGAAGCCGTGCCTCGGCAAGGTCCCGCAACGCCGCGATTTGCCGGCAATCGGACATTGCTTCGGCGGCGATCGCCGCCGCTACCCCGAAACCGACGATGCCCGGGAGGTTTTCGGTGCCGGCGCGGCGTCCGCGCTCCTGACCGCCGCCCGTCTGCAGCGGATGAAGCGGCAGACCGGACGCCACGACCAGGGCGCCCACCCCCATGGGGCCGCCGATCTTGTGAGCCGACAGGCTTAACAAATCCGCGCCGAGGGCGGCCGCGTCCACGGCGATCTTGCCAGCGGCTTGGATCGCGTCGCAATGGAGGAGCGCGCCGTGGGCATGGGCGACGCGTCTGGCGTCCGCCACGGGCTGCACCACGCCCGTCTCATTGTTCGCCAGCATCAACGAGACCAGCGCGGGACGCGACTCCGCCGCGAGCGCGTGTTCCAGTGCATCGAGCGCGATGGTTCCGTCGGGGCAGGCGGGTACGATGATGCCATCCGCCGCCGCCCCGCGGACGGAATCATGTTCGATAGCGGACACGATCGCGCGCCGTCCCGGAAAACCGCGCAACGCCAGATGATTGGCCTCCGTTCCGCCGCTGGTGAAGACAATGTCGGCCGGCGCGGCATTGACCAGCCGCGCGATCCGCGCCCGCGCCTGCTCCAGCGCACGCTTCGCCTGGCGCCCAAAGCGATGCACCGAGGACGGATTACCCGCGTACGCCAGGGCTTCCGCCATGGCGGCGCGGACTTCCGGCCGCACCGGCGCGGTGGCGTTCCAGTCGAGATAAGCGAGGCGCTGGCTCATCGGGCAACTAAACTATTCGGCGGCGAGGGCCGGCCGTTTCTGTGCTTGCTCCGATTCAAGCTGGAGCCGTCGCGTTTCGCAATGGATGGCGCCGGCACGACCCAATACCCGCTGGGCGCATACGTCGGCCAGGGTGACCGAACTCAAATAGAGATGGATTTGGTTGCCGAGTTCTTCCCACAAATCGTGGGTGAGGCAGCGGCTCTTGCTGCCGCTGCACCCCATGGGCGCACCGGGCGAGCACCGCGTGGCGCGGATCGGCTCGTCGACCGCGATGATGATGTCCGAAATGCGCGTATCGTCGGCATCATATCCCAGCATATAGCCGCCCCCTGGACCGCGCATGCTCTTGACCAGGCCGGCGAGCCGAAGCTTCGCAAAGAGCTGCTCCAGGTAGGACAGCGAAATCTCCTGGCGCTCCGCGATGTCCGCGAGCGCGATCGGCCGTCCCTCGCTTTGCTTGGCCAAATCCACCATGGCCATGACCGCATAGCGGCCCTTGGTGCTGAGCCTCATCGCCCGCTCCTTCAGGCCTGCCGCCGGCCAAGTGCCGGGACGCGGACTTCTTCCAATTCGCGCTCCAAATCCGACACGCGGGTTCGCAATGACTGGAGTTCCGCGCCGAGCGTATCGATCTTGCAAGCGATCGGGTCGGGACTATCGTCGCACGGCGTGCCGTAGGGCAGGAACTCTGGCTTGGCTACCGGTGCGGAAATCTCGGGGACGATCCGCATGGGCGCGCTCGCCGCCACCGCTTCGGCGCCTTGCGGATGGGAAAGCGCGGCCAACACGCGCGCTCCAGCCGGAACTGCCTGCAGCACGAGGGCGTTCGGGCCGATTCGCGCGCCCTTCCCCACGGTGAATCCACCCAGGACCTTGGCGCCGGCACCGACGATGACCCCGTCTTCCAGGGTCGGATGCCGCTTGCCGCGATGGAGCTTGGTGCCGCCGAGGGTCACCTGCTGGTAGAGAGTCACGTCGTCGCCGATCTCGGCCGTTTCGCCGATGACGACGCCCATGCCGTGGTCGATGAAGAGCCGTCGCCCGATCTTGACGGCGGGGTGGATTTCGATCCCGGTCAGGAAGCGGCCGGTCTGGGACACCAGACGTCCCAAAAGGTGAAATCCGTTCCGCCACAATAGGTTGGCGAGGCGATGGAGCCAAACCGCGTGGAGGCCCGAATAGCAGAACAGGACTTCGAGCCGCGACCGCGCCGCCGGGTCGAGTTTCAGTGCATTATCGATGTCCTCGCGTAAGTTCTTCAATATCATGGGACCCGCCGTGAAATCGTTGTGCTATAGTGGCTCGACCGTAGCGAACCCTTTGGGCGGCCGCGAACGAATGACCGAGTCAGTTACTCCATCTTAATAGGTTGAATATGATGTCTCCAAGGGAAAAAGACCCAGTGGAAAAGTGGGTCTTTGGCAAGGGCCGCTGATATGCCCGAAATTATCATCAACGGTCCCGAGGGGCGGCTCGAAGGCCGCTACAATCACGCCAAACAGCCGAACGCCCCGATCGCGCTGCTGCTGCACCCGCATCCGCAGCATGGCGGCACCATGAATAATAAAGTCGTCTATACGATGTACCATGCCTTCGTCGCCAAGGGGTTCGCCGCGCTGCGCTTCAATTTCCGCGGCGTTGGGCGCAGCCAGGGCACGTTCGACCGCGGCGAGGGCGAGCTTTCGGATGCGGCGTCGGCGCTCGATTGGCTGCAAAGCTACAATCCCAACGCCGCGGCTTGCTGGATCGGCGGCTTCTCGTTCGGCGCCTGGATCAGCATGCAGCTTTTGATGCGGCGCCCGGAGATCGACGGCTTCGTGTCGGTGGCGCCGCCGGCGAACATGTACGATTTCAGCTTCCTGGCGCCATGTCCTGCTTCGGGGCTGATCGTCCATGGCGACCAGGACAATCTAGTCCCGATCGAGCCGGTGCAGAAGCTAATCGACAAGCTGATGCATCAGCGCGACATCCGGATCGAATACAAGATCGTGAAGGGCGCCGACCATTTCTTCCAGGACCATCTCGAGCAAGTCGACCAGGCGATCCAGGATTATGTCGGTGCGCATCACCGACCGAACGCCGCGATGGTCGGGCGCTAGCTCATCCCGTACTTTAATATCGTACCATAACGCATTGATTAGTCCGCGAACGGGTCGCGCACCAGGATCGTGTCGTCGCGTTCCGGGCTGGTCGAGAGCAGCGCCACCGGCGCCTCGATCAGCTCCTCGATCCGGCGCACATATTTGACCGCGAGCGCGGGCAGATCGGCCCAGGAGCGCGCGCCGCGCGTGCTCTTGCTCCAGCCCTCGAAGCGCTCATAGACCGGCTCGATCTCGGCCTGGGCGGCGGCGCCGGCCGGGAGATGGTCGAGCGCAACCCCGCCCCGGCGATAGCCGGTGCAGACCTTGAGTTCCGGGAAGCCGTCGAGAACATCGAGCTTGGTCAAGGCGATGCCGTCGATTCCGGCGACTTTGATCGCCTGGCGGACCATCACCGCGTCGAACCAGCCGCAGCGCCGCTTGCGCCCGGTGACGACGCCGAACTCCTTGCCGCGCGCGCCCAGCGTCTCGCCGGTCGCATCGAGGAGTTCGGTCGGGAACGGGCCGCCGCCGACGCGGGTGGTATAAGCCTTCGTGATTCCAAGGACATAGCCGACGCTTCTGACCCCGAGACCGGAGCCGGCGGCCGCCTGCGCCGGATGAGTGGTGGAGGAGGTGACAAAAGGATAGGTCCCGTGATCGACATCGAGCATGATGCCCTGCGCGCCCTCGAACAGGATGCGCTTGCCGGTGCGCCGCGCCTCGTCGAGCCGCCGCCACACCGTATCGGAGTAGGGCAGAACCTCGGGCGCGATCGCCAGCAGCGCTTCCAGCAGCGCCGCCGGGTCTGCTTCCGGCACGTCAAGACCGCGCAGCAAGGCATTGTGATGGCGCAGCAATTCATCGATCCGTGCCGGCAGGCTCGCGGGGTCGGCGAGATCGCACAGCCGGATGTCGCGGCGTCCCGCCTTGTCCTCATAGGCCGGGCCGATACCCCGCCCGGTGGTGCCGATCTTGCCCGCGCCGCGCGCCGCCTCGCGCGCCCGGTCAATCTCGCCGTGGCTCGGTAGGATCAGCGCGGCATTCTCCGCGATCCGCAGATTGTCCGGCGAAACAACAATACCTTTGGCCGAGATCGCCTTGATTTCCCGAAGCAAAGCCCAGGGGTCGACGACCACGCCATTGCCGATGATCGAGAGCTTCCCCGGCCGCACTACGCCCGACGGCAGGAGGCTGAGCCGGTATTCGACGTCGCCCACGACCAGCGTGTGGCCGGCATTGTGGCCGCCCTGGAACCGCACCACGATCTCGGCGCGCTCGCTGAGCCAATCGACGATCTTGCCCTTGCCCTCGTCGCCCCATTGCGCCCCGACGACCGTGACATTCGCCATTGAATCAAGCCTTTAGGCGATAATGCGCGGACGGCGACAGAGGGCCGTCGACGGCGACGAGGCCGCGATCGGACAGCTCCACGAGATGGGCCAGGACCGAGCGGCCGGCGGCGCCGGCGAGCCGCGGGTCGAGCCCGACATAGAGCCGCGCGACCATCTCCGGTATCGTCTTAACGCCGTCGCCCAACACCTTGAGAATGCCTGCTTCCCGTTCCAGGCGATGCAGCAGATAGGCGCGCACCAGCTTGCGTGGCTCGCGGATCGCGGGGCCATGCGTCGGCCAGTACAATTCGACATTTGACATGGACATTCGACCCGCATTGGCGGTTGTTTCGCTGACATTTGCTTGCGATTCGGGGTCATTTCCCATACCCGGGACGGATATTTCCGCGTCCGGCCCCAAAAGCAGGCGCAGCGAGGCCTTATAGGCGGCCATGTCGCCGTCCGGAGGGCCGATCGCGGTGGTGGACCAGCCCATGATATGGTCCCCGGTGAACAGCGCCTTTTCCTCCGGCAGCGCGAAGCACAGATGGTTCGAGGTGTGGCCCGGCGTATGCACCGCCTCGAGCCGCCAGCCGCCGCCCTCGACCGCGTCGCCGGTGCGCATCGTCAAGTCGGGGACGAAGGTGCGGTCGCCGCCCTCCTCGAACGGGCCGCCGCCGAAATGCCCCTCGACGATGCGGGTCTGGCCCGAACCGTGCGGGCCGAAGCCATAGGTCGGGGCGCCGGTGGCGGCCTTCAAGGGCGCGGCGGCGGGCGAATGGTCGGCATGGGTGTGGGTGACGAGGATGTGGGTCACGGTCTCGCCCTCGACCGCGCGCAGGAGGGCGGCGACATGGTCGGGGAGGAGCGGCCCGGGATCGATCACGGCGACCCGGCCGCGCCCGACGATGTAGGTGCCGGTGCCCCTATAGGTGAAGGGCGAGGGGTTGCGCGCGGTGACGCGGCGGATCAGCGGCGACACTTGCTCCGCCGGGCCATATTGGGGCGCATGCTCGCGCAGGAACGGCAAGGGCGTGGTCATGGACCTGACTTAACCCGGAAGCCGCGCGACGACAAGGCGGGGCGGGGAGGAGGCCCGCTCGCTTGATTGTTGGACGTTGCTATTTGAGCCAAAGGCGAATCGCGCGCTCGCCGAGGCAGATGCTATAATGCTGCAGGGGCGCGTTTCTAAAATTTAGAGTTGCCAATGGATACGGAAAAGAAAATTGACAGCGCGGTCGCGATTGGGAAGAAAAATAAAAAAACCTCTGAGTTGCTTCATAACTGGTGCGGACACCTGAAGATTAAGAAGTTTGGAGGAACGGGATTAATTGAACTACAGACAGGGCTACCAATTGGCCACCATTCTATAGAATGTCCGTATGCGCTATCGGGGGGTCTAGCCACTTGGGACCTCGAAGACGCTGCGCTGTTATTTTTCGACGGAAATTGCGCTGGATGTAAAGATAGGAAGCCGGTCAATTTTCCAAACATTCTCGACTTAGTGAAGAGACGTGACGATATTCAGAAAAAGAAAAAGCAGGAAGAGGAAGTTATCGACAAGGCGGTAGCTGCACGTTTAGCGAAGCGAGACAAGGAACGAGAAAATTTACGGTCCGCGCCTGATGCAATTTCGCGGGCGATACTGGACGAAATCTCAGAACTCGACCATAACGCTACGAGTTTAGCCGGCGAACGCCTCATTCAAACGGCTCGCTTAGCTCCCGAAAAATTTCCCCTTCCAGTCATTGAGCATCTGTTTTCATTGGTCGAGACGCCAGAATTTGCATTGACTGAACCAGTTCTTGGCGTTCTTCGGGAGCTTAATGTGCAGCGCAAGCGGCTCTGTACCGTAGCTCTGCGATGCCTTAGCGTTCGTCGTGCGCAGGAGGTCGCGGCTAAGATTGCCGCCGATAATATTTCCGAAATTGATCCAAATTGCCTCGATGGTGCAATGGCGGCGGTCATAGACCTGGCTTTGCCGCCGGAATCTGGACACGTCTTTGAGAATTTTCGGCCGAAAGTTCCGGAGCTTTTGCAAAGAATCTATACCAGCTATCCGGACACCGTTAGGTTAGCTATCGGGCGGATTCTCGACGAACAATCAGCAACACGAGTCGACGTCGCGGCGCGAGGAATCGTTGCGATAGCCCAATATAATCCAAGGCTACCAGAGGTGTTCGCCCGCGAGCTTACGGCAAAGGCGGTTCGTGCCAAGTGGCTCATAAATGGCGAGGATGATAATATATCGTTCGCGTCCCAAAACATTTGCTCGGCGCTTACCCTCGCATTTCAGTCAAATCCGACTGAGACCGATGCGCTTCTCCAAAGCTTCCTTGAAGGGGCAGACGAGACCGGGGCAACGGCAGTATTTGATATTTACCGTAAAGTGCTTCACCGACTTCGCTTTAACCGAGCACCTCAAGAAATTTCACTGTCGCATCAAATTGCGTTCCGGCGTCTCATTTGGACTGCCGTAAATACTAGGAGTGAGCCCCTTAGACAGGATTTGGCGGGATTCTTTCGGGGTGATCCGTACGAAGCTGTCGATCTTGCGGCAAAGGAGATTGATAATTTGCTCGGTGCTGCGGCACTCATCGACGATAAACTGACGCTGCATGATAATACGGCAGAACCACCGCAAGACTTTCTTACAAGGTTGGAACGCGATACGCGTCGCCAAGTGCTGAAGGGTTTACAAAGAGGATTCGTAGAGTGGGCATACGTCGCTGCGGGTAAGGCCGGACCCGTCGCTATAGATAAGGTGCTTCATTTCTTTCGCAGCTTGCCAGAAAATCGCGAAAATATTCGCGCGGCAATGGTCGGCCGTTTCGAGAAGCTAATGGTAACAACGCAAGGCACTAAATTAGTGCTTCCGGAACTCTATTCGGCGCTTATCGGCCCGTCACAAGTGCTCCGAGCCGGGGCGGCGTCAGTGTTAGGCAACCTCCGATCCAGAGATCGACTAGACTTACCAGACCTCGTTTACGAGGCTTTTGTAATACTGCTTACGGACACATATTTAATAGTACATCAGGCGGCGGTGCGTGCTCTTCGCTATTGGCGGGTACCCGAGATTTATAGGCAAGCCGCGATGCAGTCCATTTCCAGTCTCATACACTATTATTCGGTTAGGCGCGATCACGATGAATTTCTGATGACGTGCATCGAACTGTTTGCTCGTTTGTGGGAGCCGAAGTCGCTCACGCCTCATGCAAGTTCGTATTTGATGCATTTGATGATTGAGATGACTCCTCGCGAAGTCGCAAAAGAGTTGAGTTTCCTTCGGCATCATTTTCAAATGGCAGAGACCTACCCGGTATTGCTAATGCACCTATTAAGAGACCCCGATGCTCGCACAATTTATGGCGATAACATTCTCGATGAACTTAGGGTTTTGCCAAAGCGATCAGTTCAGTCCTACCGAGAACAACTTCTACAGCTAACCAACAACCTGGCTTCGGAAATTTTTGTGCTAGCTCCATTGATGGTCGAGATTTTCTCGCAAGCGGAAGCGTGGTCAGAATCAGCCAAGATTGCTAAGACGGCTTACGACGAAATCGAAGAAACGAAATGGAAAAAACCGATAAAATTAGGCGCTGCGTTACGATTGATTGCGGCGGAATACGAACTCGCGGTTGCGAACGGTGATTCGCTGTGCATGACGGAGCTTGCGGAAAAGTGGAGGGTAACTTTTCAAGAAGCTGAGGCCGACCGTGAATTACACGAAGCGCGAGGACATCCTTTCTAGCTACTACGCCCTAAGGATTGAAGCTTCCGAGCGGCTGATGCAAAGCCGGACGCCGCGGGGAGCCAATGCAGCGGCGTTGATACGGGTTGCAGAGAGCCTCAGGAATGCATCGAGTGCTTACAACGGCGGCGTGGCGGGACGGACGTTGGAATCCTTCGCGGAACTTCTTCAAATCGTCAGCATGCTTGTCGAATGGCGCTCGGCCACAATTGAAGCGAAGATGGACGCAGACCGGTTTCTTCGAGCGGCTAAAGAGCGTTTCCGTTTATGGTGCGATACCTACGCAAAAGATGAATCGATGGAAGGACTGGAGCGGGCGGCAAGACCGATCAGTCAAATCAGTTCCGTAGTGGGAGTTTCAGAAATCTGCGCCGCAGTTGCGTCAACTCCGTTACCATTAGGTATTTTTCGAGAGCCGGATCATAGGGGGATTAGAATGCCGTCAGCAGAGTTCACAAACGTGCAAGAAGCAGTTAGTGAGTCAACGGTTGCTTTTCTGCAGTTCTCTGTTGATGGAATACCCGCAAAGGAAATTCACTATCTCTCGCCCGGAGAGACCCATGATTTGAGCATAGAAGTTCGAGTTTCGCGCTGGCCTGAACAAGCGCATGACCTCGAACTTCAGGTAGTTACAATCGAACCCCCCGGTTCATACGAAATGCCTATCTTCCGATTTTCCCGGCCAAAGGGCGATCCACCGTTTTCTCTTCAGCAGCGCGGCAGGGCCGTTATTAAGAATCCTCAACATCTGCAGGCGCGACCGTTCGAGTTTAAGTATAAAGCTGAATTTCTGCCGGTTGATTCAGAACAACCAGTGGAGACTGCTGGGCAAAGAGTGCTCCAACTTGAAGGCGTGGATTGGCGGAACAATTCTTTGTCAGGCTACGCAAATATTGATCCAAAGATCCTGGAAATTCGCGAAAAGTTACGGCAAATGTCTGGGCTCCTCCACACAGATATTGAAAGTGTGTTGGATGTCACGATTGCCCTGACCAATCTGGCGGGCCGAGCCTTGCAGGACTCATTGTTTAAGGGAAAATGGAGCGAGGCAGATTTCCAGAAATACGTAAGAGCGGCGTTACGTCAGCACCCTAGGATCGGTTCTCACCTTGAGGAACATGCGCACGTTTCGGGGGGAGAAACTGACTTGTCGTTTCGAGGAATTCGAATTGAGCTGAAATCAGTATCTCAGAGAACGATCGACCTAGAAGGCTGCACCCGTTTTGTAGACCAGACAGTGAGCTACGTAGTGGGGACGGGTAAGCGAGTGGGTGTACTTTGTGTTTTGGATTGCAGTGAAAAGCAGCGCCCGGCGTTCCCAGCGGAAGATTGCATCGGAATTCTTAGGAG
>Ga0182024_10010941_pt1 | contig 18359 bp, 16 predicted proteins | sample P32metaG_FD_120480 | JGI IMG/M metagenome (GOLD analysis project Ga0182024, IMG submission 120480) | Permafrost microbial communities from Stordalen Mire, Sweden - P3-2 metaG (Illumina Assembly) | ecosystem: Environmental > Terrestrial > Soil > Wetlands > Permafrost | place: Sweden: Stordalen... | reverse complement strand
TCACCCGGTCTTTCTGGGCCGCCGGGCAAAGCGCAACAACGGTGTCACGCTACCACACATACCGGTCTGCCCTGCTCTCAAAAACATTGTCCCCCATAGCTATCCCGCCGGCGAAGGAATAGGCTTGCCGCGCCATCTGTGACCTTGGGGAAAACGATGCGGCATCGCGCGGGACTTCTGGTGATCGCAGTTCCGCTCGCCTTCGCGGCGACGGGCGCCGGCGCGGACGTGACTGTCTCATCCGATCCGACCTCGAACATCACCTGCTCCAGCGGCGTCTGCGCGCCGACGGCCACGAACGCCGTGCTCAATGTGGGCGATCTCGAAACGATGCTTGCGACCGGCAATGTCGAGGTCACCACTACCGGTTCCGGCGTGCAGGCGAACAATATCGATATCGGAGCCAAGCTGTCCTGGTCGGGTGCGAACGCGCTTGCGCTCGAAGCCTATGACTCGATCGCGGTTGCGGCGAAGGTTTCCGTCAAGGGCGCGGGCGGCCTCGCCCTCACGACCAATGACGGCGGCAGCGGCGGAACACTCTCTTTCGGCGCGAAAGGCAACGTCACGTTAAGGCACCTGTCGAGCCAGCTCGTCATCAATGGCGCGACCTACACGCTGGTCAACAGCGTGCAGACTCTCGCGAGTGCCATCACTGCAAATCCGAACGGAGACTATGCGCTTGCCGGCAGCTACGATGCGAGCGGGCTTACGCAGTATTCACCGGCTAACTCTCTTGCCGGAACTGTCGAGGGATTGGGAAATACGATTTCGAATCTCACTGTCAGAAGCGGAGGGTCCGCCGGCGGCCTCGTGAGAGAAATTGAAGCGTCGGGCGGTGTGGAGAACCTGACTATCGCAAGTTTGCAACTCAGTGCGCGCACGAAGCACACGGCAAGCGACTTTGTAGGCGGCCTTGCGAGCTTTAACTTCGGAATGTTGTTCGACGACCGCGTCACGGGAACAATTGCTGCGTCCGGGGTTGCGTTTGTTGGTGGTCTTGTGAGTATTAATTACGGTACGATCGCGCGGTCGTTTTCCAATGCAAAAGCACAAGCCGAGACACACCCGGCAGCGATGGGCGGCCTCGTCTCGGAAAATAAAGGCTCGATCGCCGGATCGTACGCATCGGGCTCTGTGACAGGCGGAGGACTAGGATACGCTGGCGGGCTTGTGGGGGCGAATGGGGGGTCGATCAGCAATTCCTACGCCACCGGGTCGGCGACCGGGGCGTGGGGGGACGCCGGAGGACTCATTGGATGGAACGACAACAGCAACAATACGGCGTTTGTGAACAGCTCGTATTCTACGGGTCAGCCGGGACAGGCTGAGGACGCGGGAGGCTTTATAGGACTGAACAGCGGGAGCGCCAGCGGCCTCACGGATTGTGACTGGGACACGACGACCAGCGGGACAGACACCGGTATCGGTCATGGCCCCCATGGCGGGCTCACGGGTCTGACGACGCAGCAGTTTCAGTCAGGACTGCCCGCAGGCTTCGACCCGGCGATCTGGGCGGAGAATCCGGAGATCAACGGCGGTCTCCCCTACCTCATCGCCAACCCGCCGGTGAAGAAGTAGGGTTGCCGCCCCATCTTTACCTTGAGGAACACCATGCGGCATCGCGCAGGACTTCTGGTGATCGCAGTTTCGTTCGCCTTCGCGGCGACGGGCGCCGGCGCGGACGTGACTGTCTCATCCGATCCGACCTCGAACATCACCTGCTCCAGCGGCGTCTGCGCGCCCTCGGCCACGGACGCCGTGCTGAATGTGGGCGATCTCGAAACCATGCTCGCCTCCGGGAATGTCGAGGTGACGACAACCGGTTCCGGCGTGCAGGCGAACAATATCGATATCGGGGCCAGGCTGTCCTGGTCGAGCCCGAACGCGCTTGCGCTCGATGCCTACGACTCGATCGCGGTCGCCGCAAAGGTATCCGTCAAAGGCCGGGGCGGCCTCGCCCTCACAACCAATGACGGCGGCAGCGGCGGAACACTCTCTTTCGGCGCGGAAGGCGGCGTGACGTTCAGGCACCTGTCGAGCCAGCTCGTCATCAACGGCGCGACCTACAGGCTGGTCAACACCGTTCAGTCCCTCGCCGACACCGTCAGAGCAAATCCGAAGGGAAATTATGCGCTTGCCAGCAGCTACGATGCGAGCGGTCTTACGCAGTATTCGCCGCCCAGCTCTCTTGCCGGAACTGTCGAGGGATTGGGAAATACGATTTCGAACCTGACCGTCACGCCACGCGGATTGTTCGTCGACGGTCTCGTGACAGAAATCGAAGCGTCGGGCAGGATGGAGAACATTGGTCTCGCAAATGTGCGGGTCAGCGTGCCTGGGGCAAAGAACATGTCCTACTTGCTAGGCGGACTTGCGAGCAACAATTACGGAATGTTGTTCGGGGACCGCGTTACCGGAAGGGTTGCAGCATCCGGATTTGCGTCTGTTGGTGGTCTTGTGGGTTATAATTTCGGTACAATTGCCGGCTCGTTTTCCAAAGCACAAGTCAAAACGACGCAGGGATGGGTTGGCGGCTTGGCAGCGGTAAATGAAGGGGCGATCACCGGATCGTACGCGTCAGGCTCTGTGACAAGCGGAAGGCAAGGATACGCCGGCGGCCTTGTGGGGGGTAATTTAGGATCGATCACCGATTCCTACGCCGCCGGGCCGGTGACCGGGGAAAGGAGGGCGTTCGAGGCGGGAGGATTCATTGGTTGGAACGGCGGCGGCAACACTCCGACGCTTGTCAGCAGCTCGTATTCTACAGGTCAGGTGGGACGGGCGAACGACGGGGGAGGCTTTATAGGACTGAACGGCGGCAACGCCAGCGCCAACGCCAGCGGCGTCACGGATTGTGACTGGGACACGACAACCAGCGGGACGGAGACCGGCGTCGGTTCCGGCCCCGATGCCGGGCTCACGGGTCTGACGACGCAGCAGTTTCAGGCGGGGTTGCCCACCGGCTTCAACCCGGTGATCTGGGCGGAGAATCCGAAGATCAACGGCGGTTTCCCCTACCTCATCGCCAACCCGCCGGTGAAGAAGTAGTTCTCGCTCCACAGCAACAAAGCCGGCTGATCGCGCTACGACCTGTTGCGGCCGCCACACCGCGCTGTTGCCAAATATGGCTCCCGGAAAATCGTCTTGCTGATAATCGCGGAGGGTGATGTTGGTCCTCAAGGTGATTGAGACGGGCTCCGTCGGCGCACCGGCGGCTGGCGTGACAAGGTATCGGACGGCGGCCTGGAGCGAATTACGATCACATGAATCTTACAAAGCTTGTCATCCTCGGCGACCGCGGCAACGCCGCGCGAGGGAAGAGGAGGAAGTGCTGCCCTGAGAACAATGACGATGACCGCACCGCCCGCGTGGGGTAATTGTGCAAGTATCAACTGCTTGAACCAGAACTGTGAGAGTTTCGCTGGCCGATGCATCGCTTTCCTCCCCCGCGCTTGCGTGGGGGAGGTGCCCCGAAGGGGCGGAGGGGGCCCTTCGGCGGCGGCGAGTTTTCCCTCCACCGCTTCGCGGTTCCCTCCCCCACGCGCGAAGTGCGCGCGGGGGAGGAAAGATGAGAGGGCGGTCGTCGGGGGATGACCGATTTGTTTGTCATCGAATTTCAGCGGAATCTGTCCTAGTGTCGCCGGAGATGAATTACCGGGCGGACACATGCAGTTTTCCGAATATGTGAAATATGACGGGCTGGGGCTCGGCCAACTTGTCCGGCAGAAGGATGTAACCCCCGCGGAGCTGGTCGAGACCGCCATCGCGCGCGCGGAAGCGGTCGATCCCGCGCTCAATTTCCTGGTGTACCGGGATTTCGAGCGCGCGCGCGCGGCGGCGCGAACCCAAAAATCGTCCGGTCTTTTTGCGGGCGTTCCCTTTTTGCTCAAGGACATCCTTGCCTTTGCGGAGGGGATGCCGACCCGGCAGGGCGCCCGCTTCATTCCACCGATTCCCTTTCCCCACGACTCCCTTCTGACGACGCGCTTCAGAGAGGCGGGGCTGATCCCGCTCGGCAAGACCAATGTGCCGGAATATGGGCTTTTGCCCACCACGGAATCGAGGCTTTACGGACCGGCGCGAAATCCCTTCGATCTCGAACGCTCGACCGGCGGCTCCTCGGGCGGCTCCGCGGCGGCTGTGGCCGCGGGCGTGGTACCGCTCGCCCATGCGAATGACGGGGGTGGCTCCATTCGAATCCCCGCCTCGTGCTGCGGGCTTGTCGGTCTCAAGCCGACGCGGGCGCGCGTCACGCTGGCGCCCGAACTCGGGGAAGCCGTAGACGGGCTGGCAATCGATTTCGTTCTCTCGCGCAGCGTGCGGGACAGCGCCGCCGCGCTCGACGTCGCCTCGGGAAACATCCAGGGCGATCCCTATTGGGCGCCGCCCGCGCCGCCGTCATGGCTCGCCACGCTGGAGCAGGCGCCAAAGCGGCTGCGGATTGCGTTCTCTTTACGCAAGCTCGATGGCGGCGCGTTGCACCCCGACTGCGAAGCCGCCGTCAAAGCCGCCGCGAAGCTCTGCGCCGATCTCGGACACATTGTCGAGGAGGCGACGCCGCAGTTCGACATCGGCGTTCTGGTGCCGTCTTTCCTCGTGGTGTGGACGGCAAATCTTGCGGCCGCAATCGACTACACCGCGCGCGTTACCGGACAAACGCCCGCGCCGGATTTGTTCGAGGGGCTGACCTGGGGGATGTACGAAGCGGGCAAACGCGTGAGCGCGAGCGAATATCTGTTGGCAAAAACGGCAATGCAGCAGGCAAGCCGCGGCGCCGCGAAATTTCACGACACTCACGATCTCTGGCTCGCCGCAACGCTCGGCGCCCCTCCGATCAAGCTCGGAACTTTCGACATCGACGAGCGCGACATCGCCAAGGGATTCCTGCCGCTGTTCGACTACGTGCCCTTCACCGCGCTTCAGAACGTGACGGGACAGCCGGCCATCAATCTGCCGCTGCACTGGAACGAGGCCGGGTTGCCGATCGGCGTGCAGTTTGCCGCGCGCTTTGGCGACGAGGTGACGCTGCTCCAGCTTGCAGCGGAACTGGAACGCGCTTTGCCCTGGGCGCATCGCTACGGGCAGGCGAAGGTCTGAAATGGCGTTTCCGGAGTACGACCGCTTTGACGCGACGGGCCTGGCGCAATTGGTGCGCCGTCGCGAAATATCGCCGCGCGAGTTGCTCGACGAGGCCATCGCGCGAATCGAGCGCCACAATCCGCGGCTGAACGCGGTGGTGTACAAAGCGTATGACGAGGCGCGCGCCGCAGCAGATGGGATGCTGCCGGACGGCCCCTTCAAGGGCGTGCCGTTCCTGATCAAGGATCTGGACGTGCCCGTTGCCGGCTGGCCGATGACGAACGGCTCGGCCTTTCTGGGCGACCATCGCTCTGCCGGCGATTCGGAACTCGTGCGCCGCTATCGCGCCGCAGGTGTGGTGCTCGCCGGAAAAACCAATGTGCCGGAGTTTGGTATTCCAGGCACAACCGAGGGACGGCGCCTCGGCATCTGCCGAAATCCGTGGAATCCCGATCGCAGCGCCGGAGGCTCTTCGGGTGGGGCCGCAGCAGCGGTTGCATCCGGCATGGTCCCCATGGCGCATGGCAGCGACGGACTGGGAAGTATCCGCATTCCCGCGGCGCAATGCGGTCTCGTCGGCCTCAAGCCGACGCAGTACCGCAATCCGGGCGGCCCGGACGATCGCAATCGCGCCCACGGTCTGATCGTGGATCATGTGCTGACGCGAAGCGTGCGCGATTGTGCGGAGATGCTCGACTGGACCGGCACACCGGAAGACGACGCGCCATACGCGCCCATCCCCAAAGGCCGCCCTTACACGGAAGAAATACGATACTCCCCCGGCCGGCTGAAGATCGCTTTCACCGGCGCGACCACGCATGGCGGCGCGCTGCACGAGGACGTGCAGAACGTGCTCGATGCCACGGTCAGGCTGCTCGGCGAGCTCGGCCACACAACGATCGGGAAGGCGTCTCTCGGCATCGATTGGCGCAGACTCTATCGCGGGCAGACAGCCGTCTCGGGAGCCATGTTCGCCGCGAACATCGATGCCTGGGCCGAAAGTCTCGGCCATGCGCCGCGCGAAGAGGAGCTGGAGCCGCTTGCCTGGGCAAGCTATCGCGCCGGGAAAGCGCTAACCGCCGCGGAAGTGGGTGACGGGCTGCGAACGCTGCGTCTTCTCTCGCGCGAGATCCTCGCATTGTGGCGGGGCTTCGATGTGCTGCTGACGCCCGTCACCATCACGCCCGCTCCGCCTATCGGACATCTCGATCCGGTGAATGTCGAGCCGCGGGAATTCTTCCGCCGCCAGGGACGCGCGTTCAACTTCACGCCACCCTCCAACATGACCGGTCAGCCTTCGCTTGCGCTGCCGCTCGGGATGTCGCCGGACGGGCTTCCGATCGGGATGATGTTTACCGCCCGCATCGCGGACGAGGCCACGCTCTTCCGGCTGGCGGCGCAGCTGGAAAAAGCCCTCCCATGGTCCGGCCGCCGGCCGCCCGTCTGGCACTGAAGCCGGAGGGCCGGTCCTGGTATTGCGATATTGCGACTTATTCGAATGGTTATTCCACACGCCTCGCGATATGGCAGGCACAAAGGCCACGCGCGGCCGCCCCGCGCGGGGATAAGGATCATTTGAACACGCTGATGGAGGCATCGCGATGAGCGACGGGCGCGACGACCCGCTCTCTGCGTCGCGTCGCGGGTTCCTGCAGCGCGCCGGATTGCTGGCGGCCGCTGCGGGGAGCGGACTTGCGCCTGAGCAACCGGCCAGGGCGCAACCGGCCAACACGGCCGAGCAGATCGGGAACGAATTCGAACCGTTCTTCGGTCCGCATCAGGGCGGGATCCTCACGCCGGCGCAAAGGCACAGCTACTTCGCTGCTTTCGACCTCGTTTCGGACAGGCGCGACGACGTGCTCGCTCTCCTGCGTTCCTGGACTGACGCATCCGCCCTGCTCGCAAAGGGTGAAATGCCGGGTTTTCCCGCGAAGGACTCCTATGCACCTCCCGACAGCGCCGAAACGCTCGGGCTCTCCCCGTCGCGGCTCACCCTCACCTTCGGCTTCGGCGCCGGGATGTTCGTCAGCGACGGAAAGGACCGGTACGGCGTTGCCGCTTCACGACCCGAAGCTCTCATCGACATGCCGCTTTTCAGTGGCGACCAGCTGGTCGAAGCACGCACCGGCGGCGATCTTTCGGTGCAGGCGTGTGCCGATGACCCGCAGGTTGCCTTTCACGCCGTCCGTCACCTGGCGCAACTTGGCTACGGCACCGCGCGCATTCGCTGGGCGCAGACGGGTTTCCTTCCGAACTCACCCCCGGGCGAGACGCCGCGCAACCTCATGGGCTTCAAGGACGGCAGCGGCAATCCTGCGGTCCACGACCAGGCGGCAATGGCGAGATTTGTTTTCGTGGGCGAGGACGGACCGCCCTGGATGCGCGGCGGCAGCTATGTCGTCGCCCGACGCATTCTCGTCGCGCTGGAACATTGGGACCGCATGAAAACCGATTTCCAGGAGCGGACCTTTGGGCGCCGCAAAGTGTCGGGCGCACCGCTCTCTTCCCAGAAGGAATTCGACGCGCTCGATCTCGAAGCAACGGACAAAGAGGGCAATCCGGTCACGCCCATCAATGCGCATGTGCGGCTGGCGGCTGCCGAAAGCAACGATGGCATCAAGATTCTGCGGCGTCCGTATTCGTACAATGACGGGATAGACTATGCCGCGAAACGCTGGCCGCCCTGGCGCCAGGGACTGGAATATGACGCCGGCCTGTTCTTCATCTGCTACCAGCGGGATCCGCGCCAGGGCTTCGTCCGCATCTTCGACAAACTGGCCAAGCTCGACATGCTGAACCAGTTCTCCACCCACACGGGTGGCGGCCTGTTCGCCTGCCCCGCAGGCATAGCGCCCGGCGAATTTGTCGGGCAGAAGCTGTTTAACGCGTAGGCGCGCGGTTCCGCAGGCCCTTACGGAAGCAGGCGCAATGGCGGAGGGGAAGCGCTTTCGCGCGTTCGCCTCGCGCCGCTCAATGACCTACAGTGCCGCATGAACATCAGTGCAGAACAAATAACGCCCGTCCGGATCGTCGGCGGCGGGTTGGCGGGGTGCGAGGCGGCCTGGCAGGCCGCACAGATGGGCGCCCGGGTTCTCCTCTGCGAAATGCGGCCTCTTCGCGGCACCGAAGCCCATTTGACCGACGGCCTTGCGGAGCTTGTCTGCTCCAATTCCTTCCGCTCCGACGATCGCGAGCGCAATGCTGTCGGCCTTCTGCACGAGGAGATGCGCCGCGCGGATTCGTTGATCCTGCGCGCGGCAGATCAGAACAGCCTTCCGGCCGGCGGCGCGCTGGCAGTCGACCGGGACAACTTTTCGCGCGCGGTGACGCGCGCGCTGGAAGACCACCCGCGCATTGAAATCCGCCGCGAGGAAATCCTCGCGCTCCCCGACACATGCGCGATCGTGGCGACCGGCCCCCTCACCTCGCAGCCTCTCGCCCATTCCATACGCGCGCTGACGGGTGAAGATTCCCTCGCCTTCTTCGATGCGATCGCACCGGTTGTCCACAAGGACAGCATCGACTTCTCCGTCGCATGGTTCCAGTCGCGCTACGACAAACCGGGGCCGGCAGGCAGCGGTGCCGACTACATCAACCTGCCCCTCGACGAAGCCCAATACATCACCTTCGTCGAGGCGCTGATCGCCGGCGAGAAGACGAGCTTCAAGGAATGGGAGTCGTCGACGCCCTATTTCGAAGGCTGCCTGCCCATCGAGGTGATGGCGGCGCGCGGCAGGGAGACGCTGCGCTTCGGTCCGATGAAGCCGGTCGGCCTCAGCGATCCGCGGAGCGGAAGACGGCCCCACGCCGTCGTCCAACTGCGCCAGGACAATGCGCTCGGCACGCTGTGGAACATGGTGGGCTTCCAGACCAAGCTCAAGCATGGCGAGCAGACGCGGATCTTCCGCACCATCCCGGGCCTGCAGGAGGCGCGTTTCGCGCGGCTGGGCGGACTGCACCGCAATATTTTTCTGAATTCTCCGCGCCTGCTCGATTCCACCTTGCGGTTGCGATCGCATTCGCACATCCGCTTCGCGGGACAGATCACCGGCGTCGAAGGCTATGTGGAGAGTGCCGCCATCGGGCTGCTCGCGGGACGCTTTTCCGCCGCCGAGATATTGGGCGTCGGAATCCTGCCTCCTCCGGTCACCACGGCGCTGGGTGCTCTGCTCGGCCACATCACCGGCGGCGCCAGGCCGGAGACGTTTCAGCCCATGAACGTGAATTTCGGGCTGTTTCCCGAACTCACCGATGGCACGCGCGGTCGCGACAAAAAGCAAGCACTCGCCAAACGCGCACTGGCAGATCTCGACGGCTGGCTGGAACAATTTCATCCTGGAGACACGGAGCAAAACAGCTCCGTAGTACCAATTTCCGGATCACAGCCTTCCCCGCAGCGCAGCCCGCAATAGTGTCAATTGTCGCCGGAAAAGCGGGATCTCCGTGCGGTCGTGCATCGGATCGGCCCCGGCGCGCGTCACACTCGCAAGATACATAGGCACCAGCGACGCGGGCAGCACGGAGGCGGTCAGACGAGCCGGAACGCGTATTTTGCGCGCGCGTGCAAAATGTCCCTTCGCCACATCGGCAACGCGGGCGATCACCGCATTCAGCCTGGCACGGTCGCATCCTGAAGATGCATCTTCGATCGACATGCCTTCCGCAGCGAGCAGGCTGACCGGCAGGAACATTCGGTCGCGCGCCGCCTGGAAAGGGAGCGCACGCAGAATGCCCGCGAGCCCATAAGCGATGCCCGCTTCACGCGCCAATTCGGCAATATCGGCCTGCGGATCGAGCAGATGAGCCGCGATCCGCATCAGAGAGCCCGAGGTTGCCTCCGCATAGGATTCGAGCGCGGCAGAATCGGCGAAGGGGCCGGCGGTGCAGTCGAGCATGCGCGCATCGAGGAGCTGCTCGAACAGGTGAATCGGAGGCGCCGCGCGATCGAACATCGCCGCCAGCCCGATGGAAGCGGGATGTCCGCGCGGACGGCCGTCGCGCGCAGACTCCAGAGCCTCGCGCCACCATTGCAGGCGGATGTCGGCCATCATCGGCTCGCGCGCCGCTTCGCCCGCGCGCGCCGCCTCGTGATTGAAGGCGTAGAGCGCGTGAAGCAGCGGCCGACTCTCGGCTGGTGCAAACAGGCTCGCAAAATACCGATCTGGATCGAAGCGGAGCACGGTCGCCCCGCAGGCGGCGAGCGCGTCTTCGAGTTTCATGCGGCGCAGTGGCGGAAAGGAGCCGCCCGGAGGCGGCTCCTTCGCCCGAGCAGCTCAGGCAAGATGCGAGGCGCCCACCATGCACAACAGCATCGGGATCGAAAGAAGGGTGTTGATGCGGGAGGCCATGCCGGCGGTCCTGGCCGCGGCGGCTTTTGCATCCTTGGTAAGAGTGGGATGGCGGTTGTCGATGTTCAGCGCCTTCTGCTGATTGGGCCAGATCACGAACCAGACGTTGGCCCACATGATCGTGCCCAACCACATGCCGATGCCGATCAGCAAATACATCGGAGTCGTGAAGCTGCCGGCCGAATCGACCCAATCGAGCGTGTAGGCCTGCACGAGATAGCCGTTGAGAACCGCCAGAATGATGCCCAGCACGATCGTGCTCATCGCGGCCCAGCGGAACCAGAACAGCGCCGCGGGGGTGATGTATTTGCCAAGCGCCGGGCGAAGATCCTCTGGGATTTTGGGCGTGGTCGGCGTGGAGACGAAATTGAAGTACCAGAGCAATCCGATCCACATCACGCCGCTCATGACGTGAAGCCAGCGCACGAGGAACTGCCAGAATGCCTTGTCGATGACGACGCCCGTCTGCGCCCAATGAATGAGAAGAACGATCAGGGCCAGGACAATGCCCGCAACCACCACGTTGCGAAGATTGGAAAGAAACGCGGCCATGTCGAAAAGCCCTCCCGTGCGGATCCAGCGATTCCAGCGGGGACTCTAACCCATTTCCGGCCGAGTCGAGCAGCGCCGTCTCGCCGCAGCCCTGTCCACTCCCGCTAGATCGCGAGCCGCTTGGGACGCGTGGTGCGAAGCCACGTCACCACGATGAGCCGCGTCACCATGACCGCGGTGAAAAAGGAGGTGATGATGCCCAGGCCCAGCGTTACCGCGAAGCCGCGCACCGGCCCCGAACCCAGCTGGAACAGGATAAGCGACGCGATCAGATGGGTCATGTTCGCGTCCACGATGGTGGCCATCGCCCGCCGGAACCCGGTGTCTATGGACGCGATGATGCTGCGGCCGTTGCGGTGCTCCTCGCGGATTCGCTCGTAGATCAGGACGTTCGCGTCCACCGCCATGCCCATGGTGAGCACGATACCGGCAATGCCGGGCAGCGTAAGCGTGGCGCCGAACGCGGTGAGCGCCGCCATAAGCAGGATCACGTTGAAAGCGAGCGCCACGTCGGCGAAGAGGCCGAACAGGCCATAGCGCGCCACCATGAACAGTACGACAAGCACGAGGCCTGCAAGCGTCGAATATTTCCCCGCCACCACCTGGTCGGCGCCAAGTTCCGCGCCAACCGTGCGCTGTTCGATCACCCGCAGAGGCGCCGGCAGCGCGCCCGCGCGCAGGAGAATGGCCAGGTCGTTGGCGGTCTCCACGGTGAAATTGCCCGTGATATCGCCCGAACCGGCCAGAATCGGCTCGCGGATCACCGGCGCCTCGATGATCTGGTTGTCGAGCACGATCGCAAAGCGCCTGTTCACATTCTCCTTCGTCGCATTGCCGAACTCTCGCGCCCCTACCGTGTCGAACTTGAAGACGACATCGGGTTCCTGGGTCTGTTGATCGAAACCCTGGCTCGCGTCGGTCAGCCGGTCCCCGCCTACCAACACGCGGCGCTCGACCACGAGCGGGGGCGGCTTGATGCCGTTTTTTGTCGGCTGCTGTTGCAGCAGAACGTCGCCGATGGGAGCGATGCCGCGCTCCGCCTGGGAGACGTCGGCGCTGTCATCGACAAGCTGGAAGGTCATCTTCGCCGTCTTCCCGATCAGGGCGAGAAGACGCGAAGGATCGCTAAGGCCCGGCACCTGCACGAGGATCCGGTCCTCGCCCTGGCGCTCGATGGTTGGCTCGCGCGTGCCCAGCTGATCGATGCGCCGGCGCACGACTTCGATGGATTCTTCGAGGATTTGCGCCTGGGTCCGCGTCTTGAAATTGTCCGTCATCTTCATGACGAGGACATCGTGCCCGGACTCGATCAACTCATAGTCCCGCGCTCCGACCGCGAGCACCGAACCGCCCACCAGAGGATTGAACCCGTTCAGGCTCGACCTGGCCTCCTGGTAACGGACCGGATCGAGGACGCGAAGCGAGACCGTGTCCGGACCGGCTTCCAGATTCGTGTAGCCGATCCGGGCTTTGCGGAAAGCAACGCGGATATCGCCCATCAGCGATTCGAGCCGGTCCTTCTGCACCTGGTCGAATTCGACTTCGAGGAGAAGATAGGAGCCGCCCTGCAGATCGAGGCCGAGCGCCACCGAGCTCGTCGGCAGAAAGGGCGGCATTTTTTTCACGACCCAACCCGGAAGCGCGTTCGGCAGCGCGAGCAGGATGCCAAACGCCAGGATGAGCACGGTCAAAACCTTGGACCAGGTGGGAATCTGGAGCATCGGCGTAAGGCTCTCAGCCCTTCTCGGGTTTCGCGTCCGGCGCCGGCTTGGCCCGGATCTCGCTGAGCGTATTCTTCATCACCCGGACCTGCACGTTGTCGGCGATCTCCACCATAATTTCGCCGTCGTCCTTAACCTTCGAGACACGGCCCACAATACCGCCCGCCGTGACCACCGTATCGCCGCGGCGCACATTGTCGATCGTCTCGCGATGCTGCTTGGCGCGCTGCTGTTGCGGCCGGATGACCAGAAAATAGAAGACTGCAAATATCGCGGCGAACGGGGCAATGTTGATCAGAAACGACTGGTCCATGCAGGATTCCGGGACGGAGACGGGCCGGGTGGCGGCCGGGCGCGGACTATAGCCGCGCTCTTCTCCATTGCAACCATGGCCCCGGCTCGCGCTACGGGTTGGCGGCGAGCAGCAGTCTGGGGTTGATCGGCCGGACGCCGTGACGGATTTCGAAATGAAGCTGCGGACGATCGACGCCTCCGCTCTCGCCCGCAGCGCCGATCACCTGTCCTCTCTCCACGCGATCGCCGCGGTTGACCGCGATGCTCTGCGCATGTGCATAGGCCGTGACGTAGCCGTCGTCATGCGTAATCAGGATCAGATTGCCGTAACCTTTGAGCTCGTTCCCCGCATAGGTGACCGTACCGGCGGCGGCGGCGTGGATCGGAGCGCCCAGCTCGGCCGCGATGTTGATACCGTCATTGCGCCCCCCGTCGCCGTCCTTGCCGAACGGCGATATGACCGTGCCCGTCACCGGCCAGACGAATCGCAGCGGCACGGCGAAGAGTCGCGGCCGATTCTGCTCGAGCGCCAGAATTGCAGGCCTCGAAGGAACGGGTCCGGATGGGGCAAGCGGCAATTCGTTCACTGCAACGTTCTCGCGCGGCACAGGTAACATTGGAGCGACATGGCGGGGCCTGGGCGGCGGCGCATAGTTGCGCGCGTCCCGATCGAGAGCTTCCGAGAGGACAGATTCGCGGGTCGCACGCGTCGCGGCAGGCACACGAAGCACTTCGCCGGCATGGATGTCGCTATGCGTGTCGAGACCGTTCAGGCGCGCGACCACCACCGAAGACACGGCGTAGCGCAAAGCGAGTTTGGCGAGCGTGTCTCCCGGCCGCACGATGATCGTGTAATAGGTGGCCCGCGGCCAATCTCTGCTCTCTGCGGCAGACCCGTCATTGACGCCTCCGGCGACAAACGCGGCTAAGAGAATCACACAAGCGACGGCGAGCCCGCGGCGATTCTCACTCCGGCCTCTCGTTGTCATCGGACTTGCGTGTCTCCTGCGGCACCCCGGGCAGCATCGGTACGAAGGCAACGGGGATCAGTTTTTCCTCAACCGCTCGGCGGTCCGTTTGGATAATCCTCACCAAGTGTTGCAAAAACCTTTCGACATCGTCTCCCGCGCTTAAGGGAGCGACAAGGATACCGCCGGGCTTCAGCTGTGCGGTTACGGCTGGAGGAATCTCGGCGACAGCGGCGGTAAGAACGATGCGGTCGAACGGCGCCTGCTCCGGCCAACCCTGGAGCCCGTCGCCGTGACGCACAACAACATTGTGGAGCTTGAGCGCCTTGAAGCGCGCTTCGGCCTCTCTCAGAAGCGGCCGGTGCCGCTCGACCGTGTAGACCATGCGGCAAAGTGGCGCGAGCACCGCCGCCTGGTAGCCGGAGCCCGTACCTATTTCGAGCACGCGGTGCCTGGGCTCCAGGGCGAGCATTTCCGTCATATAGGCGACGATGTAGGGCTGGCTGATTGTCTGGCCGCAGGCGATCGGAAGCGCGATGTTTTCGTAAGCAGAAGACAGGAACGGAGCTTCGACAAAAAGTTCGCGTGGCGTGCGCTCGATCGCCGACAGCACGCGCTGATCGGTGATGCCCTGACCGCGCAGCGCCATGACGAGGGCAATCGGGCGGTGGTCGTCGCTCAACTCAGCGGCTTTATGTCTTCGATGGCCGCCTTCAGGCGGTCGCGCTCGCGAAACTCGGTGAGATTGAGATGAAGCGGCGTCACCGAAATGCGCCTCTCGTAGATGGCGCGCAGATCAGTACCCTCCGGCGGATCGCTGCGACCGCGCTTGAAGCCAATCCAGTAGTAAGGAATGCCGCGCGCGTCGATGCGTCTGTCGAGAAGGGCCGTCTGCAGATCCCGCTTGCCCTGGACTGTCACTTCGACTCCGCGCACGGTGCCCGCGTCCCCGTCCGGAAAATTGACGTTCATCAGCACGTCGGCCGGCCAGCCGATGCGCACGAGCTGTTCGATCAGGTGCGGGCCTTGCGATTCCGCGCAGGACCAGTTGACGTCCTGGCCGCCCCCCGGACCGTATGCCTGCGACAGGGCGATCGAAGGCACGCCGAGCGCGGTCCCCTCCATGGCGCCCGCGATAGTGCCGGAATAGGTGACATCGTCGGCGAGATTGGCGCCGCGATTGACGCCGGAAAGGACGAGCGTAGGACGCGAATCGGCCATCAACTCGGCTATCGCCATCAACACGCAATCGGTGGGCGTGCCGGTCACGGCGAAGCGCCGCGGGTCGATTTCCCTCAGCCGCAGCGGCATCGCGAGCGTCAGCGAGTGCGAGGCGCCGGACTGCTCCGTCTCGGGCGCCACGACCCATACATCCTCGCAAAGCGCGCGCGCAATTTTTTCCGCGACCGCAAGACCTTGTGCGTGAATGCCATCATCGTTGGTGACAAGAATGCGCATCTATTTACGGTTCATCAAAAAACCTCGGCCACAGGCAAAGAAAACGCACCGCAGAGACAGAGAGAGCACGGAGGGATTGCAGGGGTATTCGCTCGGTGTTCTCCGTATCTTCGAGGTGATTCATCTCGCATCATCCGGGTGAACCGGGAACGTCGCGGCAAGGTCCTGTCCGCGAACCAGGAAGAGAACATGCCGGCGACATCTCCGCATCATTTGGCGATCTTTTGCGCGCCTTCCATGTAGGGGCGCAATGCGTCCGGAATGCCAATCGAGCCGTCTTGTTCCTGATAGTTCTCGAGAATGGCCACCAGCGTACGGCCGATCGCCAGACCGGAACCGTTGAGCGTGTGCACGAAACGCGGGAATTTCTCGCTCTTGCCGCGATAGCGCGCGTTCATGCGGCGGCCCTGGAAATCGCCGCAATTCGAGCAGGACGAGATTTCGCGGAAACGGTTCTGGCCGGGCAGCCACGCTTCGATGTCGTAGGTCTTGCGCGCGGCAAATCCCAGGTCGCCGGTGCAAAGCGTCACCACGCGATGATGCAGGCCGAGGCGCTTCAGGACTTCCTGCGCGCAATCCGTCATGCGCTCGTGCTCCGCTTCGGAATGTTCCGGCGCCACGATCGAGACAAGCTCAACCTTGGAGAACTGATGCATGCGGAGGATGCCGTGCGTGTCCCTGCCCGCAGCGCCCGCCTCGGCACGGAAGCACGGCGTCCACGCGGTGAGGCGCATGGGCAGCGAGGTCTCCTCCAGAATCTCCTCGCGCACGAAATTCGTGAGGGACACCTCCGCCGTCGGCACGAGCCAGAAGCCGGCGGTGGTCCGGAATAGATCTTCCTCGAATTTCGGCAGCTGGCCGGTTCCGAACGCCGCATCGTCGCGCACGAGCAGCGGCGGCGAATATTCGGTGTAACCGAATTCGCGCGTGTGCAAATCGATCATGAAATTGCCGAGCGCACGTTCGAGCCGCGCAAGCGCGCCGGACAGAAATACGAACCGCGCGCCGGAAACCCTGGCCGCGCGGGTGAAATCCATCTGCCCCAGCGCCTCGCCCAGATCGAAATGTTCTCGCGGTGCGTTCAATCCCGGAGCGACCCCGAAGCGGCGCGGAATCACCTCCACGTTTTCGCTTTCGTCGGCTCCATCCGGCACATCGGACGCTGGGAGATTGGGGAGCGCGGCGAGCGTCTCATCCAGCGCGCGTTTCAACTCCCGTTCCTCTTCTTCGCCCTGCCGAATTTGCTCCCTCAGCCCTGCCGCTTCCGCCATGAGCGACGCCGCGCGCGCTTCGTCCTTCTGCCCTTTGGCCGCGCCGACCTGGCGCGCGGCTTCGTTGCGCCGGGCTTGTGCCTCCTGCAGACGCGACTGCAGCCGGCGCAAGTCGCGGTCGCGTGCGAGAAGATCGTCCACGATCGCCTGCGCGGAGGCCATGCCCCGCCTGGCCAGCGCCGTAGCGAACTGTTCTGGCTGTTCCCTGACCGCCCGGATGTCGTGCATGTCCCCTCCGCGGCGAGCCCTACCGCCCGCAACGGTAATGGCATGGCCGATTCGGCCGGTAAAGCCGGACCTACGCCGGCGACCCGGTCGCGCGCTCGGCGTCTTCCCTGGCGCGCCTTTTCTCAATCAGCCGCACGCACCAGATCGAGATCTCGTAAAGGAGGGTAAGCGGCAGAGCGAGGCTGATCATGCTGAACACGTCGGGGGGCGTCACTACGGCCGAAAGGGCGACGATGCCGAGAATTGCATAGCGCCTCACGCTTCGAAGCTGCGCGCTTGAGACAATGCCCACGCGACCGAGCAGCGCCAGGAGCACCGGCAACTGGAAACAGAGGCCGAAGGCGAAAATCAGCGTCGTCACGAAATCGAGATATTCGCTGACCTTGGCCTGCAGCTCGATGCCGAGCGTGCCATGGCCGCCTGGCGTCTCGTAGCTCACAAAGAAGCGGATCGCGAAGGGCAGCATCACGTAGTAGACGAAGGCCGCGCCGATTAGAAAGAGGATGGGTGTCGCCGCGAGAAAGGGCAGGAAAGCTCGCCGCTCCTGGCGATAAAGCCCCGGCGCGATGAACAGCCACAATTGCGAAGCGACGATCGGAAACGACAAACACAGGCCCGCAAACATGCCGAGCTTCACATAAGTAAAGAAGGTTTCGTACAGCGCCGTGTAGATCAAATGGTGATTGGGCTGGCCCGCCAACGCGTGCGCAAGCGGCTCGGTCAGAAATGCATAGATGTATTTCGCGAAGGCGAAACAGAAGAGGAAGCAAACGACGAACGCGATGATGGAAATCACAAGCCGTTTGCGCAGTTCGATCAGATGATCCAGCAGCGGAGCCTTCGTTGCCTCGATGGCATCTTCGTCGGCGGGGGTTCGCGCCGTCATTCGGGCGAGCTGGCGGCGGCGCCAGGGTTTGCGATCGCTTCAGCGTCTTTCCCTGAAGATGATGTTTCCGGGACAACCGCCGACGCAGCAGGATCGGGAGACAGCACCGGCGCATGAAGCGCATGGTCGAGATCCGCGAGCGGTCGCTCGTGACGCAGGGCTTCCAACTCGGTGCGCAACTCGTCAAGCTCGGATTGGCGCGCCATCTCGTCAAAGCTTTTGCGGAACTGATCTGCCATGGCCCGCGCCTTGGCGACCCAGCGGCCAGCCGTTCGCATGAGGCGCGGCAGATCTTTCGGTCCCACCACCACCAGCGCGACGATGAGCAGCAGAAGGATATGACTCCAGCTCAGATCCATCATGAGTGGGGCCGCCGCGCGCTAGTGCCCTACGCTGGAATCTTTCTTGCTCGCCTCGTCGCGGCGGTCGGAGATCGCGGGATCCTCGTCGGGTTCGCTAAGGCCCTTGCGGAAGCTGCGAATGCCCTTGGCAACATCGCCCATCAGATCGGAGATTTTGCCCCGGCCGCCGAACAGCAGAAGCGCAACGATGGC
>Ga0182024_10010940_pt1 | contig 18361 bp, 18 predicted proteins | sample P32metaG_FD_120480 | JGI IMG/M metagenome (GOLD analysis project Ga0182024, IMG submission 120480) | Permafrost microbial communities from Stordalen Mire, Sweden - P3-2 metaG (Illumina Assembly) | ecosystem: Environmental > Terrestrial > Soil > Wetlands > Permafrost | place: Sweden: Stordalen... | reverse complement strand
TGATTGCTCCAGTCGCGCCAAACGCTTGCTCCGGCGCAATCGCGATAAACGCTGTCAGCAGGAACAAAGCAGCACGGGTTGCCATTTTGCCGCACTCGTAGATTCTGACAATTGCCCGTTGCACTGACGGGGTCAGCATAACAGCCTGGACTTGTTGGCACACCAGCGCCACAGCCACACCCCCCGACCTCGCCTTGTCGCGTCTATGAAATGGGGTCTACGCCAGCTAGCCGATCTTTCCATGTTCACTCCACACCAGGGACCGCGTACCCTGATTCCCTGATTGCAATTCTACAGGCGCACAGTCGAGATTGATAGGCTGTGACCGTTACGAAGATAGGCGCTTGTGGAAAGCCGGCTACGCGGATAAATGTCCGGCCAAATTCAGGCGTTTGAGCAGTCTTTGCGCACGAGCATCAGAGCGGAGGTGCTCCAGCCAGGGGTCTACATTGAGAAGCAACGGTAACCACATGTCGTACTCATCTGCTGCGCGTTCCAGCCACTCGAATGTCGCATCAGTCCGTTTCAAACCCAGATTTATTAACGCGAAGGCGTGGGGCGGGACATACTGTCCCGCCCCACGGTCAGATTCTAACTCTTGAAGCAGAGCCTCGGCTTCCGACTCTTTGCCCGTGCGACCCAAGCAGTACCCCTGGTGTCCCTTAATCGAGAGAAGGGGGGACCGAGTTGAGCTTGCCGAGAAGGCCGCCAGTGCTTTGTCGTATTCGGCTTGGGCTGCGTAGATCCGTCCGAGCCAGAATTGAAATCCGCCGAATTCAGCGTGCATCTTCATCGCGGCATGGCAGTAATCGACCGCTTCGGCGAATCGCCGTTGCGCGTATAGAACGATAGCGGTGTGGAGCATGATGCGCGGCGAACTTTCATCCATCTCGCGAGCCGAGTCAAGCTGCTCAGCGGCTTCCTCCAGCCGTCCTATAGGAAGCAAGCAAAAACTGCCAAAGTCAAAGTGAATTTTGGCAAGGGGCTTCAGGCGCAGTGCTCGCCGAAACTCCTTTTCGGCTTGTTCCCATTGCCAATCGAAGATGGCGTGTATCGTTGCGGCAGAAGCCAGCAGTTTAGCGTTGCGATCTCGCCGCGGCGCCAGCAGCAGCGCAGCTTCTGCCCGCCGCCGTACTTCGAGTCCCGACATTTGACCCGTAGTGTTCAGGAGGACGCAACAATCCACGATTCCACAGTATGCGTCCACGAATGTGGAATCGCATGCCACAGCTTCTTCGAAGAATCCAAGCGCTTTGATCAGCGATGGGCCAGCCTGACGGTGCAGATAGTGCCACCCCTCCTTGCACAAGGCCCGAACTTGCAGGCTATCTGGCGATCGGTCTGGGGTCCGTTTCGCAACCGGCTGTCGATACTCGATTACCGGGACATAGCCAAACTCGGCCATGGCGATAACGATAGGATCGCGGCGGCCCGCGCCACGATAGTACGACTTAAGCTCATCCCGCAGGCGTGACGCAGTCGTGCGAACAAGAGAGTCTGTGCCAATCTCAAACCGCGAGCGTCTTCCAAAGACATCCTGAGCAAGCCTGATCTCCGTGAGGTCCTCACCCTTGCCGCTCAGGACTTTCTCGACCAGGAAAGAGAGAAGCCCCTTTAAGCGTTCCTTCTTTCCAAAAGCAGAACTTTGGACGATCCTACTGACCTGTGCTCGCACTTCAACTGTTGGAGGTGTGGAAGATGATGGCGAAGTCATTCGACCTCCACAAAAGTTGGTTTGGGCATTCGTAGCTGATGCCGTCGAAACGCCAATCCCCAGCCCGAAAATGCGTCGGACGAAACGATGACCAGATGATTAGGGGGCAAGTCGCCATCAATTCCCGGTAGCCGTGTAGCAGTGTAGCCCGCGCTGGTGAGGATGCTGATCGCTTGTTTCGCTGATTGCTCCGGATCTTTGACCACCAATGAAATACCGTTGCCACTCACGCCGCTCTCTGGATCGAGCAAATGGATAACGGTCGTGTTGTCCCACAGGAGCGTCTGGTCCGATGGCCCGGTGCGAAACCGGAAACGGGGTAAGAGACCGATCTGCGCGAGGATGCTGAGAGTCAGGGTCCGAGCCCGCTCATCCCGAACCGCAAAGAGACGATGGCCTCGATCCGGAAACGGCAACGGATTCTTAACCACCATAATGGTGGCCACAACTGCCCACAGCGTTGTCAGAAGCAACAGAATCAGCAGCATAACAGTGTTGATTTTTGTAACCGTTACAGAATAGCAGAGGCTGTTTGCCGCTGCCGTCAGCCAGACACTTGGCGAAATCAGCCGCAGTCAGACTACGGACGTAGAACGCGATTTCAAGACGGGGTGGGAATAGTTGGCGTGACCGAATGGCTTTTTCCTCTGTCTACAATTCGATGCCGGACGAATCAGTTGCGCAGGGGTAGCCGCGTCTTCATCGGATGTTTTGGAATCAATCGCCGCAACGCGCTAAAATGGGTTTGCATGGAAAAGCGCGCAATCATCACGACTCCATTCCCGTCGGTCGAAGAGACGGCGCGAACCATGGGGGTCCCCAGCTCGGACGTGAAGTGGCTGGTCGCACTGGCGGAGCGTTTGATTCCGGTGGGTGACACGAGTCCATCTGGCAGTCGCGACAACGGAACTCACGCCCGGAACAAGGGGAAACAAGCTGGCAAACGCCATTCGACAAGAAATGGCCGCAACTAGACGGCCCAATCCCCGCGCTGCGTTTCTCAACATTCCGTACGACGCTGAGTTCGTTGATTTGTTTCTCGCTTATATCGCCGGCCTCGCTGCCCATGGGCTGACGCCGCGGACGACACTTGAAGTGCCGGGAGGCGCGCGCCGTCTTGATCGAATAATCGAGTTGATCCAGAGTTGCCGATATTCATTTCACGATTTATCGCGCGTCGAACTCGATGCCTCCGTTCCGCCCGCGCCGCGCTTCAACATGCCTTTTGAGTTGGGTCTGGCCGTCGCGTGTGACCGACTGGTGCCGAACCATCATACGTGGTTCGTCATGGAATCCGAGAATCGCCGATTGCTCAAGTCCTTAAGCGATCTCGGAGGAACCGATGTGTATATCCACGATGGCAATCCTCAGGGCGTATTTCGCGAGGTTGGAAATGCCCTCGTCCGAAGTACCCGACAGCCTTCGGTTCAAGATCTTCAGGTGATTCATGAGAGCCTTCGCACCGTGATGCCTGAAATTCTGAATCGCAATGCGGCAAAATCCATCTACGAAGCGCGCAGCTTTAAGCAGCTCGTAGTAGAAGCGTCGGCGCTGGCAAATAATCGAATGCGCTGAAGAGCCCAGCTCACCGTGCGGCGCCCTTGTCATCGCTACTTCTTCGTTCCATCAAATCCTTGGCGGAACGGATATCCTCTATATCCACGATGTTGTAGCGGCGTTCCATCGAGTCAGTACGATGCCCGGTTATTCGCATCCGAACGACCTGCGCGACGCCGGCGCGGCGCATGTTTCGAACAGCCGTTCGCCGCAAATCGTGAAACTTCAACTCGGGTACCTCAGCGGATTGGCACGCTGTTGCCCACGCTGCCCGGAAATGCTTGATCGGAGAACCGGCACGGTGGAACACGTAGTCGCAACCGTTCGCATTATCGCGGGACCACTCCAACCAGGTGCGCATGTCCCCGCCAATGATCGGCACCGCCCGCGCGTATCCGCTCTTCGTCTCTTCGGCGCTGAGCGTAACAAACCCCTGTCTGAAATCGACCTTGTCCCAAGTCCATGCCAGCAGTTCGCCCAAGCGGACCCCTGTGAAATACGCAACGACAAATAACGGTCTGAGGTAATCAGGCAAAACGTCGCGCAGCTTCGCGTATTGTTGATCGGTGAGAAAGCCTTGCCGGGCGTTCTCTTCGCGGACCATGGGGAAATGGGGGATCACAATCACTTTCGGCGGCGTGCATTTCCGGCCGAGGTTCAGTGCAATCCTCAGTATCGAGAGTTCGCGGTTGCACGTCGTTTCAGCCCGCCCCTCAGCCAGCCGTTTTTGTCGATATTCCTTCAACGTTTTTGTGGTCAGTCGGCTGACCTTCGTTTGCCCGAAATACGGTCGAATGTTCGCTTCAATGCACCACTTGAAAATCTTCTCCGTGGATTCCTTCAGGTTGGAATGTGCGTGCTCCAGGAGATCGTCGAGGAGTTCCCCACAAGTGGTTGCGCCCCCGGTCGCGGGCGCCAGTTCGCCGCGAGCCTTTTTACCGAGGATCTGATCGCGAAGCTTTTTGGCTTCTTGAATGTTTGCGGATTTCGATGAGCGCACCTTCTGCTTGCCGTCCACGAAGTAGGCCACGTACCAGATGCGCCCGCGCTTAAAAATTGTGCCGGTTCCGTAGGTTGCCTTCCCCATACGGCCATTATAGGCCCGAACCGTTAACACCAACCGTTAACAGTACGGCGGACAGAGAAATCCCAAAGGCGGATTTTCTCTGTAACTTACTGATTTATTTGGTGCGGATGAGAGGACTTGAACCTCCACGAAGTTTCCCCCACTAGAACCTGAATCTAGCGCGTCTGCCAATTCCGCCACATCCGCATGATGGGCACAACAAACTGCTATTTTCTCACAGCCTCTCGCACGCCCCGCAAAACGCCCCCAAAGCCCTCAATTCTTCGGCAGCCGATCCAGAATCGTCGTGCTCTCCTCGATCTTATCTTCCCGATACAACACGCTCGCCAGCCCCGTTAACGCTTCCACATTATTCGGCTCGGCCTGGACCACCTGCTTGTAAATATCCTCCGCAGTCGCGTATTCCTTCCGATCCACATACTGCTTCGCCGCCTCAAGCTTCGTCTTCGTATCCGCGCTATTCGCAGGTGGCGCCGGTTTTGCCGCCGCCTTCGCCGCGTTATCTGCCGCAGTCTTGATTTCCGTGCCCATCGCGGGTGTCGCATTCGAGTCACTGCCCGCCGTTCTCGCAGAGTGAATCTCGTAACCACCCACACCCAAAGCCGCAACAACCACCACCGCCCAGAAAATCTTCGGTATCAGATTCTTCGACGGCCTCGACGAAGACCGCGCCCCGCGCTTGTCTTTCCAGCCATCTTTCGCGCCGTCCTTCGCATCGTTTTCCTTCTTCGTCGACGCAGGCTCTCCGCTTTCCGCCTGTTGCGCCGCCGCCAGCCGCTTCGGCAATTCATGCGCCAGCTTATCCACCCCGGAAATCAACCGGCTCAGATTATCTTCCGTGCGTTGGTTATACTCCCGCAGCTGGAGCATCGCCTCCGCCTGCTGGCCCATGTTCTTCTCCAGCACCGAAACCCGCTGCACCAGCTTGACCTGGATGTTCTTCACGAACGTCTCCAGCGTCCTCACATGCTGTTCTTCAATCTGCTCCTGCAGCTTCCCCGCCATCGACTGGAAGCGTTTCGTCACCGCTTCTTCAATCAACTGCGGCAGACGCGCTTCCATATCGCGCGCGCTCGATCGCCCCGCGCTTCTCTCTGCCCTGTCGTAAGATCGCGATCCGCTCAGCGTGTCGGCCAGTTCCGCGTTCAGCCAGCCGCGCGGATCCGCGGGCACCGGCTGCTCGCCCTCTTCCATCTCGATCACCCGGCCTTCAATTTCGTCCAGCCGGTCGAGGATCGGACGGATGCCGGTCGCCATCTCCGACATGATGTCGTAATCGCGGTCCCGCAGATCCTGGGGAGCCTCTTCGCGGATGCGTTCCCGAAAACGCGCCGGATCCGCCGTGCGCAGTCTGGTTCTTCTTCCCCGCCGCGCCGCGTCCCCCGCTTCCAGGTAACCCTCCGGCTCGCCATCCGTCTGCTCCGCCGGCACGCGCGGCGGCTCTTCCAAAAGATGCCTGTCCCTGCCATCGCGGCCCAGTTGCGGCGAAAAATACTGGCCGCCATCCCGCACGTAATTGATCGCATCCAGCAGATGCCGTGCCGGCCCGTTCTTCAGCAGATACGCATCCGCTCCCGCCCGCACCACCTCGCGAACCACCTCGTCGTCCGTCGTCCCCGAAAGGATAATCACCTTCGTGCCCAGGCTTTCACCCCGCACACGCCGCACCAGTTCGATCCCGTGCAGCCCCGGCATATTCAGATCGACAATCGCCACATCCGGCCGCAGCTCGCGAATCTCCTCAAATGCAGTCCGTCCATCGTCACATCCGGCAACGATGTCGATTTCCGCATTCGCTTTGAGAACGGCCGCCAGGCCGTCGCGACGCAGCGAATCTCCGTCGGCCAAAAGGACCGTCACTCTCTGGATATCTGGCATGGCCTGGTTTGTATTACATTCTAGCTGAAAGGCGCTACCGGAATGATGCCGGACGGCGTGTACCGCTGCTTCCACTGCCCGGTTCCTCCTGTCCGCGCCCGCTCACCACAGAGAGTTTGGGATTCACCGACCGCTCAATCACCGTCAACAGCCGCAAAATGCTGCGTTCGCTTTGCAGTGAACACTCGCGCAGTTCCGCCACCACCGCGGCCTGATCGTTGATTTCCGTTTCCAGCCGGCTGATCCTGGGCGCCACACGCGCCTCGATCGACGCCAGCATCGAATTCACCGTGTCGCGATTCGCCGCCTGCAGGCTCAGATGCAGCTTTTCTTCCACTGCGCTCAGCCTCTGATCCAGATCGTCGCTCAGCTGTCGATGCAAATCGGCGCGAAGACCGTTCGCCAGATCTCCCGCGGTGTCCAGCGCCCGCGTCGCGTTCCCCACCTGGCGCCGAATCGCCTCCACTTCGCTCTGCTGCCGATCCACACGCCCAATCACATCCGCCAGCATTTTCTTCTCGAGGCGATTCAGTCCGCCGGCCACAGCCGCGTCCACCTGAGGTTTCACCCGGCGCTCGCCCGTCTTGCGCGCCGTGGAGCCGATAGCCTCGCCCAGCCGGATACTCGCACCCAGCACGAGCCCGCTCCCCACCGACGCCGCGAGTATATGAAACAATTTCGCCATAGTATCGGAACACGCGGCGATAGCCGCGTTTCGGTCAATTCGGAATCGCTCCCGCCGCTACGTGCAGGTTGCGCTGGATCGCGAACCGCACCAGCCCCGCGATACTGTCGATTTCCAGCTTGCGCATGATGTTCGCACGATACGTATCGACGGTCTTGGGACTGATTTCTAAAGATTTTGCGATGTCTTTGGGCCTCACGCCGTCCACCAGCAGCGAAAACACCTCATACTCCCGTTTACTCAGCGACCCCACCGGATCCGCCGCTTCTTCTTTCTTATCTTTATCCAGCGAATCCCGCCGCAGCAGCGGCGTCAGATACTGGCCGCCGTCCCGCACATAATTAATCGCGTCGAAGATGTGCCGCGAAGGCCCGTCTTTCAGAACGTAACCGTCCGCTCCGCTGCGAAATAACTCCCGGATCACACTTTGATCGCGATTAATCGAAAGGATAATCATCCGGGTCTTCGAGCCAGCCTCTTTCACCCGCCGGATCACCTCCAGCCCCGTCAGCTTCGGCATATCCAGATCCAGAACCGCAAAATCCGGATTCCTCGCCAGAATCATTTCGAGCGCTTCCTGCCCGTCACTGCACTGGCCCAGCAGCGAAACCTCCGGGCGCGCCTTGCAGAATGCGGCCACACCCTCGCGGACGATCCCGTGATCGTCGGCAAGTATCAGCGTTAATGCGGTCGCGTCCATAATGAACTCTCCACCCCCTCGAATGGATCTCAATCCGCCGCGCACGGCAGACTCACAACTATTCTAGTCCCTTCCGGACTACTGGTAATTCGGGAACTTCCCCCCATTTGCGCCGCGTTCTCCGCGATCGCCCTCAATCCAATCCCCGAATTCTTCGTCCCCGCGTCGAACCCGTGTCCGTTGTCGGTGACGGTCAGCACCAGCCGTCCTGTGTCGCCAACCAGCGAAATCGCAGCCTCCGTTGCCCCGGAATGGCGAATGATATTCGAAATGCACTCCTGCGCGCACCGGTACATCTGCACCTTCACCCCGTGCGACGGCTCCTCGGCCAGCGACCGGAAATCCCGCGTCAGCCGCAGGCTCGTCCCCAGTCCGCTCGATTCCACCAGCGACTCCATCGCCTGATCCATCGTCATTTCCTGCCATTCCGGAGGATGCAGCCGATGGGACACCGCTCGCACCTGGCTCAACGCCTGCTCGGCCAGCGTCTGCAGCCGCCCGATCGTGACCCGGGCGGAATCCATGCTCGCCGAATCCTGCGTCCCGGAAGTGCATTCCCCCAAAATCTCCAGATGCAGCTTGATCCCGGCCAGGGGCTGTCCCGCGCCTGCATGCAGTTCCCGCGCAATTCGCGTGCGCTCCCGCTCCAGTTCGGTTAAAACGGCTGTCCCGGAACGCGGCGGCCAGCGTTTTGATACCAAATCGCTCAGCCGGGTTGTTTTTTCGTACATTCCCGCCAGCATTTCCGCCCAGACACCGTTATCGGGATAGCGATCAACTGTGCGCACCCCATGTCCCATAGGAAATATCCTACCACCGCCAGAGAGCCAAAATCCGGGTTTAATGTCATCACCCGACTAGTACTCTGGTACCCCCAAAGGAGTACCCGGAGGTATGTACTTCCCCCGTATCTGTCTTTATAATCAAGACTTGTTGAAACGGGCTCTGAGAGCGTTAGGGAAATCGCTTCTGGTAGTGACGGGAGTCGGTTACGGTGTGGTAAAGGCGCTCGACGCGCTGTCAACCGAGGATGACACCCCGGTTCCGCCCGAAACAGCGCAAAATTCGGAACCGCCCGAGAGAAACTCAGCAAAAGCCGATCAGATCCGCCTGGACAGCCAGCTCAACGGCATAGAAGAGCGCCTGATTCGCCTCGAGCGCAGCATAGAGCATGCAAGCAGCGTAGTCCATGTAACAAGGACCGAGCTGAATGCGGCGATGGACCAGTTATCCAGCAGTCTGGACGCCGAAATCGACCGCCGCTTCGAAGTCCAGAACCGCTCGGTTCAATCCCTGCGCACAATGATGGCCCGCACCGACGAACTCCTCGAGCAAGTCATCGAAAACATTGAATCGATGAGCATTCCCGCCTGACGTCAACGCGGATAGCTCCCGTTATTCACATCCACAGTCGTCCCGTTGACATATTCCGGGCACTCGCATCCCAACCAAAGCACACACGCCGCGACTTCTTCCGGCCGGCAAACCCGCCCCGAATAAACTGCGCGCATCACATCATCCCGTCGCGATTGCGGCAACTGATCGTACATCTGAGTTTTCGTGGGCCCCGGAGCCACCGCATTCACAAGCACTCCATGCGGACCCAGCACCCGCGCCCAGGTCTTCGTCAGATTCAAAATTCCGGCCTTGGTCACGCCATACCAGAGATCCGGATGCCCGGTAAACGCCGCGACCGAACTCAGATTAACGATGCGCCCGCTCCCGCGCACCCTCATTCCCGGAGCCACAGCCGCAATCAAAGCCGACGGCGCCTCCAGATTCACCGCCAGAATTTCCCGCCGGTGCTCCTCGGGGACCGCCTCGGGCGGATCGCAAAAGAGCACAGCCGCATTGTTCACCAGCGTGTCCAGTTCACCGAGCGACGCAATCATCGCCGGAATATCCGCAACTCGTCGAAGATCGAAGACGACTCGTTCCCCAACAATCTCACCACCGAACTCCTTATCAAGTGAAAACACTCGCCACCCGGCGACGGCGAAAGCCCGAGCGGTAGCGAACCCAATGCCCCTGCCCGCGCCGGTTATCAGAACTCTCTTGACTCGCCGTTTCTTATCGGCGTTCATCGGCGTGTATCGGCGGCCATATTCTTACGAGTCAACCCGCTCCGGCTCCCACTGATCCACGTAGTCGCTCTCCATCTGATCCTCGCGATTCTTCCGCTTCTCCTCTTCAATCCGCGCTTCCCGATCTTCGCGTTCCTCACGGCCGTCGCTCATAACTCCTCCTCACTTTGGTGTAACATATGAACCTGCTATGACGCGCACCCTTCACATTTCATTTGCTCTCCTCGCCCTCGCAGGCTTAGTCGCCGCCCAGCCCGCACCACCGGCAGCGCCGGGCCGCGACGCGCCCGCTTTCCCGCCGGTAGTAACCGGCCCCTCAGCTCCGGTTCCACCCGAGGTCGCAATCCCCCGCCCGACCCCCGACGAAGTGACGCGCATCAACGACTCACTCACGAAGTGGATCGCCTCAGACGCCTCACCGGCCAAACCGCTCCTTCAGAAATTTGAATCGCAGCTGATGTTCCAGGCCCCGCGCCTCAATGTCGCCGCCACGTATACGCAGACGCAGCAGCGAATGGGCACGCGTCACCTCGGTTTCGCCGAAACCGCAAGCAAAGGCAACATCGACCTGCTGCTCCACGGCGACTCCATCACCGACTGGTGGGTACAGGGCGACGCCAACAAGGCCATGTTCGACAAATATTTCGGCACGATGCGGACGGCCAACTTCGCTGTCTCCGGCGACACCACGCAGGGCGTCCTCTGGGGTCTGCGCAATGGCGAAGGCCAGGGGTTCCAGCCGAAAGCCGTCATGCTGATGATCGGAACCAATAATTCAGGTACGTTCAGCGCGCCCGAGATCGCCGAAGGCGTCGGCGCCGTCGTACTCGAGATGCGGAAGGATTTTCCCGACGCCAAAATTCTCCTGCTGGCAATCTTCCCCCGCAGCACGCCAGGCGATCCCATCCGCACCAAACTCGCCGAAGCGAATCGCATCATCTCGAAACTGGACGACCAGCGCCACGTCTTCTACCTGGACATCGGAAACAACTTCCTCGACGATAAGGGAGTCTTCCTCCCGGACGCGTTCCGTACCGACAACCTGCATCCGCAGGCCAAAGGCTACGACATCTGGGGCGCCGCCGTGCAGGATAAACTCGCGGAGCTGATGAAATAATCAGTCTGGCGAATCGGCGAAGAATTCTTCCCGTTTCGCGAGACAATCCGACCGCTCTTCGGAGCTCAGACTCTTCAAACGCGCTCGGCCCGCATTAAACACGTCCCTCGACGACAGCCCCACTCTCACCAGATTGTCGCGATCCTGTCTGGGGAGGATGAGATAGTGTTTCCGGCAATCGAAGCTCCGGCAGAGCAGAGGACGACGCTCATAGATCGTGCACCCTGAAGCGCCGAGATAAGAGCACCGGCCATTCGCGTCGGCGGCAAGCCGAAAGCCCCCCGCAATAACCTCATGCCGATACGACTCCACGTCGTCGCCAAGTTCAGGATGCAGAATGAGCCCCTGATTGCTGCTGCAACACGCGGTGCACCCATTGCAGGGAACGTCAGTCTGTGCGCCTGAAGTCAAACTCCATTGTAGAGATCGAGTTTGACTTTGTTGACTTTCTGTGTGAGGCAGGTGCACTCCCCCAACGTCACAACAGATAAGATAATGAAGATCGATCAAATCGAACACCCGACAGGAGCCGGCCAAAATGTCAACAGTCTCGCGTTTCCGAACCCCCTCCGTCGTTCCCATACTCTTCGCACTACTCGCCGCAACCCTGACCGCCGCTCCGAAGCCCGACTTCGGTCCCAACGTCCTGATCTTCAATCCGTCCCTTCCCTCAGCCACCATGCAGGAACAGATCGACAAAGTCTGGACCGAGCAGGGCAACAGCCAGTTCGGCACCGGCCGCTATGCCCTGCTCTTTCTCCCCGGCGCCTATAAACTCGATGTCTCCATCGGCTTCTACACCCAGGTCCTCGGTCTCGGCGCATCGCCCGACGCAGTCAAAATCACCGGCAACGTGAAAGCCGGTCCCGCGCGTGGCAACAGCTCGCTCGTGACATTCTGGAGAGCCGCCGAAGGCTTCTCCGTAACACCCGCCAACGGAGCCATGCAATGGGCCGTCTCGCAGGCCGACCCCTTCCGCCGCATGCACATCCAGGGCGATCTGCTTCTTCACCAGATGGGTGGCTCCGCCAGCGGCGGCTGGATGGCCGACGACCTCATCGATGGCAAAGTCTCCTCCGGCCCGCAGCAACAATGGATCGCGCGAAACACCGAGTGGGGCAGTTGGACCGGAGCGAACTGGAACATGGTCTACGTCGGCGACGTAAATGTGCCGGAAGGCGCGTGGCCGAGTCCCGCCATCACCAAAATCGCCCAGGTCCCCGTTGTCCGCGAGAAACCATTCCTTCAGGTCGATTCCTCCGGCAACTACAGTGTCCGCGTTCCATCGCTTCGCACCAACAGTTCCGGCATCACATGGCATGCCGGCTCCACGGCCGGGAAGAACATCCCGATCGGCCAGTTTTATATCGCCCATCCCGACACCGACACGGCCGCAACCATGAACGCTCAGCTGTCGAAGGGCAAGAACCTTCTGCTCACTCCCGGCACTTACCATCTGACCGACGCCATCAAAGTCACCAGGGCAAACACAGTGGTACTCGGTCTTGGTTTCGCTACCCTGCTCCCCGAAAACGGCACGCCAGCCATGAGCACCGCCGACGCGGACGGGATCATCATCGCCGGCATCCTCTTTGATGCCGGAGCGACCAACTCGCCAGTCATGCTCGAAGTCGGTTCAGGAAAAAGCAAGACCCGCCACACCGCCAATCCCATCTCTCTTCACGACGTTTTCTTTCGCATCGGTGGCGCCGCGCCGGGACGCGCGACGGTCAACCTGCGGATCAACAGCAACGACGTCATTCTCGATCACACCTGGATCTGGCGCGCCGATCACGGCCAGAATCAAAGCGTCGGCTGGACCATCAATACCAGCGCGAACGGCCTCGTCGTCAACGGCGACAACGTTACCGCCTACGGCCTGTTCGTGGAACACCTGCAGGAATTTCAGGTCCTCTGGAACGGCAACGGCGGGCGAGTCTACTTCTACCAGTCCGAGATTCCCTACGATCCACCCGATCAGGCAAGCTACACGAGCGCCCCAGGCACGAACGGCTGGGCATCTTATAAAGTCGCCGACACCGTCACCAGCCACGAAGCCTGGGGACTGGGCGTTTACAGCGTCTTCCGAAGACCCAACGTGATCCTGACCCACGCTTTTGAAGTGCCGGAGAATCCCAACGTCAGATTCCACGACATCATTACGATTTGCCTCGCGCAACTCGGCGCGATCACCCATATCGTCAACGACACCGGCGCCACCGCGTTACCCGGGCACGTGCGCGACGCCCCCCGGCTGACAAACTTCCCGGAGGCCAGTCATTGAATTTCAGACGCATATCGTCCGCAGTCGCATTTTCGGCCCTCCTGTCCGCGTGCGGTTCTGGCCCGAACAACGATATGACCCCGCGTCAGGCCACTGCCGTCCTCAACGAATATTTCGCCAAAAACCCGGAAACGAGCAAGGTTCTCACCGGAATGAACAGCCTCGGCGCGCAATCCGAATCCGATCATTGGGACACGCCGGACGGCAAGTACCAAAAGGCAATGGAAGCCGCGGGCCTTGTGACCATCACGCCAAAGGGCAAAATCTACAACCCCGCGAATCGCAATCAGTGGCTGAACGCCCTCGACGTCAAGCTCACCGAACGCGGGAAGCGAATGGTGAGAGGAAAGCCGCAGATCATGCCTGCGCCGTCGGCCAATACCTGGGACACAGTCTATGAGAACGCAGTCTTCTGCACCAAACTGGTGCTGAGAATCGCGTCGATCTCCACCACCGGCGATACCGCACGGGCCGACTACAGGTACGAGTACGGCGGCTTCACGCCCTTTTACGACGCATTCCACCTGGCCGAACCCACAGACACAAACACCTGCTCAACCCAGCCGCAGGATGCGATGGCCTCATTCGACCGCACGAACGGCCTCTGGAGCATCTCAACTCAGTAAATCAAATTCACCAATCCTGCCGCCGGCCTGTAGAACCTCACATTCTTGGTCGCCACGCCCCCCGCCGCCACGTAAGTATAATTCTCCGTGTACCTCGTCGCATACGCCCCCGGCGTGCAACTCCCCGGATTCCCGTTCGGATTGTCCGTAAGCGTACGACGAAACCCTCTTGAATGGAATCGTGCCGGCGGCTGGGCGTGTCGGTCAGGGAATATCTTGGCGATGTGCTGCCGGGGATGGATCGACGGAAACTGAGTGAGGTTTCGATGCTTACGCCGGCCCGCTGGGCTAAAGGTCGCGGCTGACGGCGGGGGTTGGTCGTACACTTACAATACGCCCGCGCCATTCTTTCGTTGTCGGACTTCAACTGGAGCATCTACATTATCCCAGAAACCGCTCTAAAAGTTCAGTTCGAAGCCGTCTCGAAGTTCGGCGCTGACGAAAGGAAGGGCGCGCAACTGCCACCCGGCGCAGCGCCAACCTACCGCTACCACGGAAACACAAAGCATCATCGCACAGACCGGTTACAACGCACTCCATCCTCGCCTACACAAGTCATGACACCCTTCGAGACGTATTCCTGGAATGTGGGCGGTCGTTCGCCTGGCGTGAATGGAAACCAGAGCGGGAACAAGCTATCGTCGACAAACCAGGTGTCCGTCCTCATGAACACCGTAACGCGCGCGTAATTCAATCGTCGTTGAAGTGCTGTCGTGATTTGTTCGGCGTCTGCCGCAGCGGGAAGAACATCGGTCTGTAGATCGACCGTCACGTTCAACGTGCTCTGTAGTTTCTGCCCAACTGAAGGAAACGGCCGACTCCAATAAACCTCCAGCAAACGGCACTTCCGACCTCCCGCCTCGAACAACATCGGGTCACTGCCGCTTACTATCTCACGGGATATCTTTGAACCATCTACCGTCTCGATCACCACGTCTTTCCCAATCGCGACGAGCCGCATCATTCGGAAGGAGTCGCGGTTCCCGACTGCCCGATACATTCGCTCCCAGTCCTGAAATTCCTGATCTGTTGCGCCCTTCCATTCATATGCTCCGCGTCCGAGCGGCTCTCTACCGCATCGATCCTGAAGACCCGATCAGTGTCTTGCGCATGTTCCCGGTAGAGCGACTTCAAGCGCGCCGGGTTCAGATACTCGGGGCCAACTACCATCATCTGGTGAAATCCCTCGACTTCGCGGGTGTCCCAGGCGATTCCGTGGTCGAGCGAATCGGGCCACGATTGAATCGGCAATGCGAGCGCCAGCAGCGAAAGCGCGACCAGGTACCTAGTTGTTGCAGTCATTGGCCAACCAGTTCGAAAACGCAGCGCTATACCCTGCCACACCCACGTTGATACCGAAGTGCGCATCGATGGCCTGATCGCCCATCTGGAGCGTAAAATGGAGGAGCTCATGGAGCAGCGTCAGCCCCTGCTGGCCGCCTGAAGAATCCGAGAAGAAGTTTGCCCCGAGAACGACCTGATTGGTGATACCTCCCGCGCCGTTGAGTATCACGGCATACTGACCGTTCTGGAAATAGCTGCCTATCGTCCCGCCATTGGTGCCGCCCAGAAGCGACGCAGGAGTGCTGCCTTGGGTTGTCGCATTCCAAAAAGTCAAAGGCTCGACACCCTCAGTGTTGGTCAGGGCGCCAACAGGTAAAACCTTATCGCAATTCGGCGTCAAATTGGCCAGTTCGGACTGCAACGCGGCTGTCGCCTGCGTCTGAAGCTGACCGAAACTCGACGTGATGCTGATGACGGGGGCACCCGAATTGCCACCACCTGTGCTGCCGCCCTGCTCTGCCGCTGGGGCGCTGCTGCCCCCGCACCCGCCCGAGTTCGCCGCCTGATAGCAGGGCGGCGCAGCATCACAGGAAAGGCCGTACAGATTGCCATCGAGCGCCTCCGGAGCCACCGTGCACGGATCGAGAGAGGAACCCGTCTCAGATGCCGAGTCGGCGCAATTACCATAGGCGGTCGCGTCCGTATCCGCCCATCCCAACTCATTCGTAACGTACAGATACCAGGACCAGCAATCGATCTTTCCGCTCGGATCGTTCCGGTTCACCGGATCGTCGCCGGCATACGTGTACCGATTCCAGCTATTCGGCCTCTTCGGATTCGCGCTTCGTCCGTCCGGGTCTGCCGATGTAAAACGACCGCAGGAACTCGCATAGTAGCGATTCTGCGCATAATCCAACCCACTAAACGAATCCCTCGTATACGTCGCAAACTTCTCCCGATCATTCCCCGTACTCGTTATCTCATCCCCATACGGATAAAACCTCGCCCCACTCGCCCGATTCGTTCCCAATCGATCCTGAAACGCCGCCTGCGTGCAATTACTCCCGCTGCAAACCGCATTCCCATCCGAAATCAGCTTCCCCCCAAACCACACATTACTCGCGCTCGCATGCAGATCCGTCACATTCGTCTGCGTCGGCACATCGAACCGGCTCCCGTACACCCAAACCCCCAGCTTCTCCCCATGCGCCCCATAGAAAGTCCACTGCTCCCCGCCACTTCCCGCCAGCTTCCGGTAAATCCGCTTGTTATCCGGCGCATACCCGTAATACTCCGTCCCCACTCCCGCGCAAGCCAGCCACCCAAGCTGAGTAGAACCAGCCCAACGGCCACAACAAGGAGACCGGCTGCCCCGAATATGATCCTCTGGCCTTGAGTGAGGGGCGCAGGCGCCATACTGCGTTTGGCAGCATGCGCACCGCCTTTTTCTCTGTGAAAGTAGATCTCAAATCCATAAAAAAATGCCAGTCCCGCCAATACAATTAATGAATATGGTTTGAACCACGGCATGCCCACCGCAGGATGCCGGAAATTTTCATATCCCCTCAGGACAGAGTAAGCGCCAGCGGCACAACACATCAACGTCTTGATGACTCTTTGAGTGAGCATACCCTTACCTTTAAGGAGGACCGCCTTACCCAATTTCGCCCTCACCCCACAAACAGCATGCCATAGCTGTCATCAAACTCACCAGCTAGAGAGGCTGGTCACTGATAGAGCAGCGTCAGCTTGTTTTCAGGGGAGACCGCAACCTCGCTATCGGTCTCCCCACTCAGGCGTCGTGCCGGAGGGACGGAGGGATTAGCCGGGTAGCTCTTGCCGTCGAATGAAAGCTCGGCCTCATAGCCCTGCTGCGAGCCCCCACCTTGCACCCAAACAGCAATGTCGTGCCAACCGTTGGAGCGTGTGGATAACACGCGAATGGGCGGGCGGGTAATTGTTGTCCGCGTGACCACTCTGTATGTATTCCCGTCACGCGCCAGCACGAGCATGGTGCATCCCCCGCTGCCGCACCAACTCCGGCCCGTGACATAAACGATGGCGCTCGTCTTCCCGCGCCCGTCAAGATCAACGAGCGCATACGCATATCGTGTTGTTTCGTCGATTTGTCCTGCTGGCTTCAGACTATCCTGGAGAAACGATTTCAATAATGCCGTCGAGGGCGCGTTCTGGCCCGTTTGGGCACACCCGGAACCTACGTAGGCAACCAAAAGAACGGCTGTAGTGCTCCGGCAGATGAAAAGGAGGCGCTTCATCATGATTCACTGGAAACAGGTCATCAGCTGCGTAATGTTGCTTCCATAATTGTTATTTGTCGTCCCTACATCGATCGTATTTGGATTCCCGCTTATGTTTCCGGTGCCGAAGTTGTACGAGGCGGCAGTCGCCTGCAGGAGTTGGCCCTGTGTTAAGTTCGGGTAACTTGCCGCCAGCGTGGCCATATTTGAGTTCAGCATCTGTGCTGCATAGTTCGCCGCCCAACTCATGTTTCCCGCCTGTGAAGCCGTGACAGACGAGTTTACTCCCAGATCAATCTGGAAGACACCGACGCCGTTGCCATTTGTCTGGTTTATATTCTGGAAGGCGGTCTCCCGGAGACCGACAGCTGCCAGCATCGTCCAGCTAATCGATGTATTCGCGGTTGCCGTCGTTAGCGTACTCTCAGCCGCCGTCGCACGGTTCAGCGCGGCCACCAAACCGACGGCATTAGTGTTTGGAACTGCTGTCTGAAGGGCCTGTTGACACGGCGTGCTCAGCGTCTCCCATTGTGCGAACGCCGCGGAATTTGGGCCGCTCCCAGAGCCCGGCGGGGCCGACCCAAGCGTGAAGCCATTCTCAATCGGACTACAGGCCATCGGAAATACTAGACATATCGATTGACCGGGGTTGGAAGCGGAGCCGCACCCCTCTTGGTCTCCGCCGAAAACGCCGGGATCGCTACAGGGACCTGCATAAAAGAACATTCCGCTGGGATCGTTCCGGTTGACGGGATCGCCCCCGACATACGAATACCGGTTCCAGGTCCCGGGATCCTTCGGGCCCGCACTCGCCTTAGATGGGTCCGTCGTATTAAATCGGCCATACGTGGACGCATAATATCGCTGATTCGCATAATCCAACCCACTAAACGAATCCCGTGTATACGTGGCAAACTTCTCCCGATCATTACTCGTGCTCGTAATCTCATCCCCATACGGATAAAACCGCGCCCCGCTAGCCCGATTCGTCCCCAACCGATCCTGAAACGCCGCCTGCGTGCAATTACTCCCGCTGCAAACCACATTCCCATCCGATATCAGCTTCCCCGCAAACCACACATCACTC
>Ga0182024_10010939_pt1 | contig 18361 bp, 14 predicted proteins | sample P32metaG_FD_120480 | JGI IMG/M metagenome (GOLD analysis project Ga0182024, IMG submission 120480) | Permafrost microbial communities from Stordalen Mire, Sweden - P3-2 metaG (Illumina Assembly) | ecosystem: Environmental > Terrestrial > Soil > Wetlands > Permafrost | place: Sweden: Stordalen... | reverse complement strand
CTGGATGTGCTGGTGACGGCGGAGCCGCAGGACCTCGCGGATGCCGGCATTGACCTCGCAAAAGCGCAGGAGATTCTCGACGCGGCCCACAAGGCGCAAGGACCATCATAAATTTAAATGCCAACAACGAGAGCGACACCCACCCTAAAGAGCGCAGCCTCCCCCAAAGGCGAAGGCGCCGGCGCGTCAAAATCGGGCGGCGGCGCCAAAAAGGAACGCTCCGGCGCCCACGCGAAGCAGCCCGCGGCCCCGGCCCCGGCCCCCGCGGCGGCGGCGGCTGAACCGGCTCCCGCTCCGGCAAAGGCGGCGCCGAAGGAAGTGGTATCGCTCATTGACGAGAAGCAGAAGTCTGTCCGGCCGCGGCCGGTCGAGGGGGAGAAGGCGGGAATGGCGTCTTTCTCCTCAAAGTTGAAACCAATCACTGCCGGGCATCCCACGCATCCCGCCGCTCATGTCCCGGAGCCGCATCCGGCGGTTGCGGCAGCGGCTGTTCACGAGGCCGAGCCTGCGCCGGCAACGGTTCCCGTGGATGCGGCCAATGGGGAGGGGGAGCCGGCTGCCGGCGACGAGAAGATCATCCACATCAAGCCGCCGATCATTATCAAGGAGCTGGCGGCGCAGTTGGGGCTGAAGCCGTTGCAGATCATCAAGGATCTGATGCTGCTGGAGATATTCGCGAACCCGAATCAGTCGATCGAGGCGGATATCGCGACGGCGATCTGCAAGAAGCATGGGTTTATTTTTGAGAAGGAGAAGCGTGAAAAAGGGGGAGGCGTCCACAAGGTGGAGATCGTTGTCCAGCCGCCGAAGGAGCCGGAGAAGCCTCGAGCCGAGGAGCTGAAACTGCGGGCGCCGATTGTGACCTTCATGGGCCATGTCGATCACGGAAAGACCTCCCTGATGGATTACATCCGGAAGTCGCGCGTGGCGGCGGGGGAGGCAGGCGGGATTACGCAACACATCGGCGCTTACCGGGTCGATTTTAAAGGGCAGCAGATCACTTTTCTCGATACGCCGGGCCATGAGGCATTTACGGCGATGCGGGCGCGCGGGGCGAATGTGACGGATATCGTCGTGCTGGTGGTGGCGGCCGATGATGGGCCGATGCCGCAGACGATGGAAGCGCTGGCGCATGCGCGGGCGGCGAAGGTGCCGGTAATCGTGGCGATTAACAAGATCGACCTGCCAAACGCGAATTTGGACAAGGTGAAAGGGCAGTTGCAGGAGAAGGGGCTGGTGCCTGAAGACTGGGGGGGAGACGTGATCATGTGCCCGGTCTCGGCGCTCAAGGGGACGGGCGTTGACCCGTTGCTCGAGATGATTCTCCTCCAGTCGGAGATGCTGGAGCTGAAAGCGAGCCCGACAGCCGCGCCGCGCGGGACGGTGATCGAGGCGCAGATCGAGCCGGGGCGCGGGCCAACGGCGACGGTGATCGTGCGGATGGGGACGCTGAAGGTGGGACAGCCGTTTATCTGCGGACATTTTAGCGGGAAGGTGAAATCGCTGATCGACGACAAGGGGGCGCAGATCAAGGAAGCGCCGCCTTCGACGCCGGCGCGAATCCTCGGCTTTTCCGGATTGCCGAACGCCGGCGACGAATTGCTGGTGATGGAAAGCGAACGCGACACGAAGCTGCTCTCCGAGGAGCGGCTGGAAGCGCAGCGGACGGATAAGCTGGCGGCGCCGCAACGGCCGACGCTCGAGAATATATTCGATACGCTGGATGCCGGGAAGCATCCGCTGCTGAAGCTGGTGGTGAAAAGCGATGTGCAGGGATCGATGGAGGCGCTGCAGCATTCGCTCGGGAAAATCCAAAGCAAGAAGATCGATCTCGATATTATTCACGCCGCCGTCGGGCCGGTGACGGAATCGGACATTCTGCTGGCGAGCGCTTCGAACGCGGTGGTGATCGGCTTTAATATCAAGGTCGAGTCTTCGGCGGCGGCGGCGGCGAAGCGCGAGGGCGTGCAGATCAAGCTATTCTCGATCATCTACGAATTGATCGACCAGATCAAGGAGTCGATGGCCGGGATGCTCGACCCGGAATTGCGCGAGAGCGTGATCGGGCATGCGGAGGTCAAAAAGGTGTTCGATCTGACAAAGGGGAAGGTGGCGGGCTGCCTGGTCACCGACGGGCGCATCGCCCGCACGGCCCGCGCGCGCGTGCTGCGCGGCAAACAACCGATCTACGATGGAGGGCTCTCGACGCTGCGGCGCTTCCAGGATGATGTGAAGGAGGTCCGCAACGGCCTCGAATGCGGCATCAAGCTCGGCGAATTCAACGACTACGAAGCCGGCGACGTCATCGAGTGTTATAACCTCGAAAAGATTCCGCAGAAACTCTGATCGGGTCCTCGGAACCGGTCCCTCCCGGCGGCGCGTTTTCCGTCCGGGTCCCCCGGCGCCCCATCCCATGAAACATCGTCTCGAACGGGTTAACGAGGTCATCAGGCGCGAGCTAAGCGAGATCGTCCCGCGCGAGGTGGTATTCTCCGCGCCGCTGGTGACCATCCAGAGCGCCGATATTTCACCGGACCTCAAGAGCTGCAAAATCTGGGTAAGCGTGATCGGCAACGAGGAGCAGAAGAAAGAGGTGATCACGCGGCTGCTCGATAAACGGAAGCACCTCCAGCATCTGCTGATGAAGCGCGTGGTTTTGAAATATACGCCGCAACTCCATTTTGAAATCGATCACGCGCTCGAGCGCGGGGACCGGATCATGCAAATCCTCGACGAAATCGAAATACCGCCCGATGACCAGGAATAACGCCACGCTCGCCCAGATAGCCGAGGCTTTGCGGGCGCATCGGCGATTCACGATAATGAGCCACATCCGGCCGGACGGGGATGCGCTCGGGTGCATCATCGCGCTGGGGCTGGCGCTGCGCGAGATGGGCAAGGAGGTCACGCTATGGAATGAGGATGGAGCGGCGGAGAAATTTCACTACCTGCCGGGATGGGACATGGTCTCGCGGCCCCCGGCGGAACCGGTGGATGTGGAGGTTGCCGTTGCGCTGGATACGGCCAGCCAGCTTCGGCTGGGGACGGCGCTGACGGCGGTGAAATCGGCGCAGTTATGGATAAATATCGATCACCACATCAGCAACGGGGGATATGGCGATCTCTCTTACATAGACGCGACGGCTCCGGCGACGGGGCAGATACTTTATGAATTGATCGACTTAGCCGGATTTCCGCTGACGACGGATATCGCGGAAAATCTTTTCGCGGCGATTTCGACGGATACGGGTTCGTTTCAATATCCCAATACGACGGCGCGCACTTATGAGATAGGGGCAGCGTTGATCAGGGCTGGGGTGAAGGTGGGTGATCTTTCGCAAAAGATGTACGAGAGTTATCCGCTGCGCCGCGTATACCTGCTGCGGGCGCTGCTCAATGCGCTGAAGCTCAGTTGCAAGAGGCGTGTCGCGAGCTTTGTCCTGACGCAGAAAATGGTGGATGAGCTGGGAGTGATTCCCGACGATAACGAGGGGCTCATCGATACGATCCGCGCGATTGACGGGGTGATCGTCGCGGCATTTATCGAGGAGCTGGCGAGCGAGGGGAAGGTGCGGATTTCGCTGCGCTCAAAAGATGAACGAGTGGACGTATGCAAGATAGCCCAGCAGTTCCGGGGCGGCGGGCACAAGCTCGCGGCGGGCGCCCGCTTCACGGGCCCGGTAACCGAAGTGGAAGAGAAAGTCCTCGCCGCGATTTGCCATGAGATTGGAAACTGAAATAGACGGGGTATTGCTCGTCGATAAAGCCACTGGGATGACATCGCACGATGTCGTCGCGCTGGTGCGGCGCCGCCTTGGATTCAAGAAGGTGGGGCATTGCGGGACGCTCGATCCGCTTGCGACCGGGCTTCTCATTATCGTATTGGGGCGCGGGACGAAAATCCAGGACCTGCTGATGGCCGAGGACAAGGAGTATGCCGGCTCGATGCAGCTTGGGGCGATAACAGCGAGCCAGGATGCGGATGGCGAGGTGCTGGAAACGCGGGCGGTGCCTGAATATACGCGGGAGCAGATCGAGGCGGCGTTTGCGCGATACGATGGGGATTTCTATCAGATGCCGCCGATGGTGTCCGCGATCAAGAAGGACGGGGTGGCGCTGTACAAGCTGGCGCGGCAGGGTAAGACGGTGGAACGCGAGCCGCGATTCGTGCATGTGTTCGCGCATGAGGTGCAGGCGTTGCGCCTGCCGGAGATCGATTTTCGAGTGGTGTGCAGCAAGGGGTTTTATGTTCGCACTTACGCGCACGATATCGGGATGGACCTGGGCTGTGGCGCGCATCTGAAAGGGCTGCGGCGGACGAAGTCCGGGCGGTTTAATCTGGAGAGATCGATCACGGTGGATGAATTGGACGGTGGGAGCGCCGAGTCGATCCGGGCGAAGATATTGACTCTGCCGGAGGTGTCCCGGCTGCGCGGAGCGTGAAGGCGGCGGGACGGAAATTCGCGGATTATTTTCAGGGGGATCCACGATACTGTTTCCCTCTATCTGCGCTAATCTGTGTAAATCTGCGGTTCAATAAAGCGGTATCCGAATGCTGAAAAAGCTGAACGCCATAGCCGATCTTGCCGCGATCCCCGGGCCGGTTTACCTGGCTATCGGCGTTTTTGACGGCGTGCACCTGGGGCATCGATCCGTTTTATTGCGCGCGCTGGACGATGCACGCGGCGGGGGAGGGACGGCGGTGGCGGTAACGTTTGATCCGCATCCGGCGAAGGTTTTGAGGCCGGGAGCCGCGCCGCGGTTGCTGACGGCAACGGCGCATAAGCTGCGGCTTATCGAGGGGCTTGGGATCGGGCCGGTGTTGGTGATTCCGTTTACAGCGGAATTTGCGGCCACGGCTCCGGAGGAATTTGTTCAGCAGTTGCATGGGGCTTGCCGTCCGCTGAAGGAGATTTGTGTGGGGCATGAGTGGAGTTTCGGGCGGGGTCGCGCGGGGAATCTCGAAATGTTGCGCAAGCTGGGCGACAGGCTTGGATTTGATGAGATAGGGGTGCCGGCCGTCCAGGTCGATGGGGAGATTGTCTCGAGCACGGCGATCCGTGGGGCTGTGGAAAGTGGCGATCTCGAGCGGGCGGCGCGGCTGCTCGGGCGGGAATACTCGGTGCTTGGCGAGGTGGTGCGCGGGGATCAGATCGGGCGCTCGCTTGGTTTTCCAACGGCAAATATCAGCGCGCACAACGAGCAATTTCCGCCGAATGGTGTTTACGCCGTCACCGCGTTGTGGCGCGACCAGGAGCTAAATGGGGTCGTCAATCTCGGGGTTCGCCCGACCATCGGCTCGGCGACCGGCGAGCGGTTGCTCGAATTGCATCTGCTCGATTTCGATCAGGATATTTACGGTGAGGATGTGGAGGTGACTTTCGTCTCGCTGCTGCGGGCTGAACAAAAATTCGGTTCGCTGGATGCGTTGAAAGCGCAAATCGCCCGGGACACAGCCGCCGCGCGGCGCGTTCTGGGGTGACGGTGCGCGTTAAAGCGTCTCGACGTTTAAAGAATAGAGCGAGGGCGCTTCGGGCGCTGGAGGCCGGACAGTTGCACCGCGGTTCTTGCGGACCGTTTTCGCCCGGGGCTTCTCTGGCGGCTTGGGCGCAGGCTGCTCGGGAATTGGGAGCTTCATGGCCGGAACTTGCGTCCGCGTCTTTGAGAAGAATGGCAGGGCCGCGCCGACGCCGATATCCGCGACGAGGCCGAGCCAGCCGAGGCCTGGGGTGGCAACCAGCCGGGTAACAGTGGCCGGCTTAAGCAATCGCTCGATGGCGGCCTTGGCTATGACGCCGGCCACGGTTGAAACCCGGAGAAGATCGTGAAGATCCCGACGGGCGGTATCGGTAGGGATGGTATCAGCCAGTTCATCCAGGGCTTCGAGGAGACGGGTCTCCTTGTCCGAGGGTTTATAGCGTGGATCGTCGTTTTCCCATCGATTGATGGTGACTGGGCTGACTTCGAGGGCACGGGCGAGTTCAGCCTGGGTGAAGGCGAGCAGCTTCCCGCGTAGTTGAGTGATGAATTGTCCCGTCATGCAGTATATACTGTATTATATTTTGTATATTGTCCAGCAATATTTACTGTCTTCTCCAGGCTCAATGGGCGAGGAATCATTTACCGGGAATCCGCGCTTCATTATCCAAACCTGCCCACTCCTCGCTATTTCCAATGGGTGACTATTTGAAGAAAGAGACTCCCGCGGAGGCGCTGAGACGCAGAGAGCACTGCTGCGATGAGAGTACGTAAAAAATCTCCGCGCCTCAGCGCCTCTGCGGGAGAACCATCCATTAAAAACAGCATAGAGCCCTCCCCATTGACCCGCAGCCTCGGCCATTCTAAACTCCGGCCTTCCGAAAATATGCCCATCGATATCAAGCAGATTGTCACTGAACGGCTCGGGGAGAATTACGACCTGCACGAGCGCTACATCAATCGGACGCTGGTGTCGGTCCAGCGGACCATTGGGTTTGACAAGATTTACGCGAATGCCCGTGGGGCCTATCTGTATGACCTGGATGGGCTCGAATACCTCGATTTCCTGAGCGGCTACAGCGTTTTCAATATCGGGCGGAATCATCCCGCGGTTAAGCAGGCCATCCGGGAGGTGCTCGACCTCGACCTGCCGAACATGGTGCAGATGGATTGCTCGCTGCTGAGCGGGGTGCTGGCCGAGGCGCTGGTGAAGCGGCTCCCGGACCACCTGAACGCGGTCTTCTTTTGCAACTCAGGGGCGGAGGCGATGGAGGGGGCGATCAAGTTTGCGCGGGCGGCCACGGGGCGCGGCGGGCTTGTGTCGCTGGATGGGGCATTCCACGGGCTCTCGATGGGGGCGCTTTCCATCATGGGGAACGCGCATTTCCAGGATGGATTCGGGCCTTATCTTGAGGGATGCCATCGCGTGGCAATCGGCGATCTACCCCGTCTCGAGTCGCTGCTGGCGACGAAGGCCATAGCGGCCGTCATTATCGAGCCGGTGCAGGGAAAGGGGGTCAGATACCCTGGGGACAATTTCTTTGTGGAAGCGCAGCGGCTCTGCCGCGAACACGGCGCGCTGCTCATCTCAGACGAGATCCAGTGCGGCCTTGGGCGGACCGGGAAATGGTTCGGATTCCAGCATTGGGATCTGGAGCCGGATATCATCACGCTGGCCAAGTCGCTGAGCGGCGGCTACGTGCCGGTGGGGGCTATCGCCACGCGGCGGGATATTTACCAGAAAACATTCAGCCAACTCGACCGGTGCGTGGTGCATTCCTCGACGTTCGGGCGCAATAATCTGGCGATGGTGTGCGGGCTGGCCACGCTGCAGGTAATTGAGGATGAGGGGCTTGTCGAAAACGCGGCGCGGATGGGCGATCTGCTGATCGCCAGGCTCGAAGCGCTCAAGGAGAAGCACTCCGTGATCAAGGAAATCCGGGGCAAGGGGCTGATCCTTGCGATAGAGTTTCACGAACCGCGGGAGCTGGCGCCGAAGCTGGGCTGGAAGGCGCTGCATAAGATGGAGGTGAATCTTTTCACGCAAATGGTCGTAACTTCGCTGCTTTCGCGCCACAGGATTCTTACGCAAGTGGCTGCGCATGGGCTGGATACGCTTAAAATCCTGCCTCCGTTAATGATCACCCAGGTGGAGGTTGAGAAATTTGTGACAGCCCTCGATGCGGTACTCGGGGATTGCCGGAGATTCCCAGGGCCGCTCTGGGATCTGGGGGCCAACTTCCTGCGTCATTCGTTGCGTAAACCGGCATCCGTGCAATAGTTCTGGCAGGCGGCTCCCCCCCGGAAGCCGCCATAAAGCGGAAATCTGAAAAGGACGCGGTCGCGCGTCCCGGGACGATTCCACAGATGTAATCACAGGGCGCGCCGACGCCCTCCAACCCGCCGTCATGAAAATGCGCAAATTCCTCCATATTGCCGCCGTCATGTTCTCGTCCCTTGCCGCGATGATCGTGCATGGCAAGGCCCAGGAGACGACCGGGACCAGCGCGGCGAAGAACGGCGGCCTGGCGAAGCACCATCGCCGGCATACAAGCGCGACGACCGGGTCTGACTCGGCCGAGAGCGACGATCCGCCGGAATCCTCAAGAACGGCGTCCGGGGAGGGGGCGGACATCAAGAACTCGACGCACGCCGCGACATGGTCAAGCTACGCGGCCCAGGAGGATGCCGAGGCGCCACCGGCGCTAAAGCTCGACCCGGCGCTGATGGCCGGCGCGGAACGGGAACCCGAGCCCAGCTTCGCCTCAATAGTCCCACACGAGGCGCCGCCATCGCTGCCCGGGGATGAAAACTCCCGCTACCCATGGAAAAGCCAGATTGTCACGACTACGTTTTGGGTGGGGGAAACGGCGACGCACAATAACCCGGTGCCAAATTCCTCGAGCTGCTGGGATTCGCATTGGGCGGCGACTTACGGGGGGAACGATACTCCGGACGCCACACAGCGCACGTCCGAGTACATCCCCGCGGCGTTCACGCCCGGTGAAAACCCGTTTTACGTGGCTCTGCCCTATAACGACATGGAACACGGCACACACAAGGCGGAGGCGGCCCAGGTGATCCCGTGGTTCCCGAAGGGATACAAGGGTGCGAACCAATCGGTATGCCAGGGCCGCTGGATCGCGATCCGCTTCGGCTCGAAGGTGTGCTATGCGCAATGGGAGGATGCGGGGCCGTTTCGCACGGATCATTGGCAGTACGTTTTCGGCGACGAGCGTCCGCTGCCGAACCTGAACGGCGGCGCGGGCCTGGACGTCTCTCCGGCGGTCCGCGATTACCTGGGGATGAATAGCACGGACGTTACCGATTGGAAATTTGTGGAGTTTGAGGAGGTGCCGGCTGGACCGTGGGCGAAGTTCGGGGAGAACAATACGTTTGTGCAAAACGCGCGGAAGACGGACGCGCCGGTTGTTGAATTGGAGCCGGACGCGCGGCCCGCATTTCCCGGGACGCCCGGCACACCCCGGCCGACTGTGGAAATCCGGTAGGGATTATCGAGCCTTCGCGAGGCTTCGGCCAGCTTTCGCTCGTGGCTGTGATCGATAGGTCGGATGTTCCTCAGCAAGAATCAACGCCATCTGTTGTGAATCATCCGGCTCGAAGGAAGACGAGGCTCCGTTCAATATCAGCGTATCCCCCATAAAATCGGGATACAGCCTCGCGAGACGAGGAATACTCTGCTCAGCTTGATGAAAATAAGACTCGTCCAACTCGATACCAACGGACTCGTAACCGATAGCTTGCGCCGCGGCGATTGTAGAACCGGATCCCATGAATGGATCCAGAATTACCCCTTCGCCCAGCGGCAGGAGGGAACGCACAACGATACGCATGAAATGTTGGGGCTTTAGGCAGGGATGATCGGAGATTGCTTCTTCACGATCCGGCGTGCGGCCGCTGGGGATGGCATCAGGCAGAGGCTTATCGGGGCCCAGTCTCCGCAATCCACCAGTCTTCCAGAGACGAAGATTCTCGGCGACCGTTTTCGCCGCGATGGGCTTGCGGAATAACATCCACGGCTCACAGGCGCCTTTGGGCGTCACACATACTTCGGGAAATTCCTTTTCCGCGTTCTTGGGCCGATCTCCTCCGCGAAAGCTGAAATAGAGACGCATAATCGCAGTACGAACTTCAAAACCAGCGTCGGCGAGCGCACCCTGGACCAGATGCTGCATAATCGGGTGACCCGCAACACAAACATGCGCTCCCGGAATCAATGCGGGCATTAGCAAATCGCCCCATTCTTTAAAAAAACGCGCGAGCCCCTTCTTCTGCACCTCGGTCAGGACAGTAAAGCGAGGCAGCGGATCACGCTTGCTTCCTCCAATGGCCGGAGGCAGCGGCCATACCCCGCCCCGCCCGGCACGGAGTTTTGAAACCTCCTTTTCGGTGAACTCCAGCAAGCCGTATGGCGGATCGGTGCAAACAGCGTGGAGTGAGCACGGGGGACATTCGCGGAGCCAGTCAAAACAATCGGCGTGATGGATTTTGAACAGGATTCGGGATGTCGAATACACCAGCCTAGAGAATATCGAGATCGACCCAATCTGTCTTTCGACTATAGTTGAAAAACCCACCAGGGGCGCCCCGTCCTCCGGTTACGCGTCAGAGGCGAGATAAACGCCGAACGATGAGAAAAATATGTGACTATGGATTCCAAAACAGAAGTGCATTTTTGCCGGGATAGGCCGCTTTTTCATTCTGGCGCCATTCAATCGACACCCGAAGTGGAATTTGCAAATACTTAGCGAGCCGGAGCGAGTATTGCCACGCGCGATTCGCATCCACGCCCTGAACGGATACATCAATCTCAGGGAGGTAACGATATCCGCCCCCGGAGAAATTCCCCTTTTTAATCTGCGCATGCGTGGCGGTCCTCAGTTCCTCGAAAGTCTTGGCTTTATCGAAAGCGACAATGTGGGCTATACGAACCAACTCATTCCAGTTTAAGAATGCGTTTGAGCCAAGAGACCCACGAGCCCGGGTGTGGAGGAGATCGGGGGGTTGGAGCGGATTAAACTCACCAGCGCTATTCTCAGTGTGATTACTCTCCGAAAACTCTCCTTTGCTTCCTCCGATTGAATTCGCCTCAAAGTGATCCGCCCATCGCTCGATGACGGAAACGGGCGTGAGATCCACGAATGGAATCGCGTGTTTTTGGAGGCGTTTAAAAAGGTTGTCTGGGATATCGATTTGAATGCTCATGGATAACGCTCATCCCAGTGCGCTCGGTCCGTCAAATGGTATTTTGGTATTACGATAGTAGTGTTGGTGTTCCCATATTGTGAACACCCTTGATATTTCACCCGCTCCAATGCGCCACTTGTCGGGGAAAGAGACAGGCGGCGCAATCGCTCTCGTCCTGCATGCAGAAGTCTTCGTAGATCTGGAGGAGGCCTTGCTGCATCGCGGCGCTCCTTAGCAAGCCGGCCTGGCGTTCGTCATTCGCGAATAATCGCGCGGCGGCAACCTCGGTCCGCTGGTTTGAGAGTTCCGCGGGGAGCGCCCGGTAAGCCTCCCATTTTTCCGGCTGATCGAGGATTATCCATGGGTAGAAGACATTGATCAGCATCTCCGTCACGCGGCTGGCGCCGATCAAAGCCATTGCGCTCTTCGTCGCTCCCGAGCGCACGGTGTAATGGTGTTGCCAATAGCCGTCATGGAGACCACCGAGGAGTTTTTGAATCTTCGCGGCGCTGCACTCTTGCGCCGCCGACCGGACCTTGGGCCATTGCGCCACGATGGCCGCGAGGGCGGCCAGGCGGCGCTGTGGATGATTGACCGGACGCTGGCCGCCCATTTTCCACAGCTTTGCCGGGACGATCAGGCCCTCCCACTCCGCGCGGAGGGCCCACCATTTCTCCCATAGTTGGCGGAGGTATGCTTTAGTCGCGGGAGCGGCGCCGGGGAAATCCTCAGACTTGAGGAAACCGGCGACGCCGAAGAGGAGGGCGTCGATGTCTCCCTTGCGACGCAGGAGCCGGACTGGAACGCGCTGGGCCAGCAACGCGAAGGGGAGCTTGTTTGACTTGTAACCGAGCGTCTCGGCGAGCGCCTGGTAGAGCGCCTCATCCTCACCGTGAGCCTCACGACGGCGTTGCAGGCGCGCAGCTTTTCGCTGAAGCCGGTATTGCGCGGCTCCCTCGAGGATTTCGCGCACTGTCGCGAGATCGAGATCGCGCAGCGGCGCAACGCAGCGGCCGGGCGCGGCGAGAGGAACCGGATTCGGCGGCGGGGCGCCGGCAAGAGAGCGGAGATCGAGCTGCGCCTGCGGCACGGAGCGATTCGAGGCCGTCCGGCTGAAGGCGGCGGCACCGCCTGAATTAAAGAAAACGTGGAGGACGACATTCTCGTACGCGGGATTGGTGGCATGCCCGTGGCGCTCCCAATCGCGCGCGTCGAGGTCCAGCTCGATGGCGCCGCGCATCGGCGGGCCGGCATCGATCGAGACGGCGGCTTCCGCGAAATCCGGGCCGGCCTCCCGGTTCCAGACACCGAACTGGATCACCTTTACGGCGCGTCCATCCACCGTACGAAATTCCCTGCCGAACTCCCCGGAAAACCATCGCGCCTGCAACTCGATCTCGGGCGCCGCGCCCGCGGGGATGAGCTCATCCTGCACGCTCCCCTCCCCTGCGCCACGCAAAAGCTCCCCGTAGCGGCGCGCGAGATTCATTGCGTGGTGCCGGATGGCGGCGGGAGCCCTATAGCCTGGCGCAAAACCTCGGTGCCATGAAAGCCCCTGTACTTGGAGAGCGCCCTGGCGGCGATGGACCGCGCCTGGTCGAGCTTGTTCTCCGAAGCCAGTATCTCGACCTGATGGAGCACCGTCCGTAGTGCATCCTCGGAGGTTCCGTAGCATTTCTCGGCTTCGGCGAAGGAGTCGCGGGCGGCCTCATTTGCCAGGAGGGACCATTCGAGCAGCCCGAGCCCCTCCCAAACGATTCCGCTGTGCAGTCGCTTTGCGCTCTCCTCGAGTTGCTTCTGGCCCGCGGCGTGGCCTTTCTCGTACCAGGTGTGCGCTCCTTCCTTGAAAGCCTCGTATTCAATCGCCGGCCGCCCCGTTGCATCGAAAGAATCGATGCCGAGATCGCCAAACGGCCGGTAGAGCGGGTCGCCGACATACGTCGTCATCCAGGAAAGCGCGCGGGAGGCGGCGTAGGCGCTCTCGGCAAAATTGAATCCGTTGCGCAGCCGGTCGGTGAATACATCCAGGTGCGGCGTGAGGTCGAGGTAGGGCTCATAGACATTCCCCAAAGTGGCGGCGGCGCCGTGAGCGAGCAGCGGCGCGCACCAATTTGCAACGGGATCCCGGAGCGTAGCGGCGCTAAAGGAGTGGATGTGCACGGCGATGGCTCCGGGCTCGAATCGAAAATCCGGCCGCGCCATGGGGCCTTGCACTTGCGCGGTGTACCAGCCGAGATAGACGGCTGTGTGATCCATCGGGAAATCCGCGGGAAAAACCGCCTCCTGAGTATCCCATATCACCGGGAATCCATACTGCCGCAGGTCCACGGCGGCAGCCGCGAGCCACTGATCGCCTTCGGCCATCGCCCCGGAAGTAATCCCCCGCAAATCCACATACGCGAATCCGGCGAGGCCGCGGCGCTCGGCGGAAATGGCGCCGTCAATCATATGCTCGACGATGTCCACCGTGGGACCGTCCAGGCGGCAGACAAGCATGAACGGCGCAAGGGGCGCATCCATGAATGGAGTAAAGCTCTTGAAGTAAGGATTCCAGAACGGGCCGGTTATCTTGCGCGTCCGCAGCCCCAGGGTGGCGAGTTCCGAGTCGACCGCGGCGGCATTGGTACCGAACTGTGGAATTCCCTTAAAGCTGTCGCCGGGGTAGTTACCGGTGCTTGCAATCTTGAGAGGGATGCCGCGCATCAACGCGATGAAGCGAATCCGGTTGTCGGAAACCGGCAGCTTCGGGTCCGCCGGCGCGTGCCACCATCCATTGTCCGTGAAAATCTTCCGGAGCGGGTCCGCAATGGTATTGTCGTAATCCGCGCGGGAAATCTCTTCCGTCAACGGGCAAGTCAATCCAACCACGTGGTCGAGCGGGATGGCGCGCCGCCTGGCGTAATACGCGGCGAGGGCGACCGACGCAGGGTCGGCATTATTGAAGACGACGAGCGTGGCGGCGCTCTCACGCGTGGGAGTCGGAGCCGGGTGGGAATCCTGGCCGCGCGCGGGCCGCAAGGCGGCCAGCAATAGCATCAGGACGGCCATTTTGCGAAAGCCTGGTCTCATTGGAATACCAGCTTTAGACCGTCGTAGGCGATCCGTGTTCGCGCGGGCAGCTTCGCCTCGGCGCTGGCATGCCCCAATTGATGACAGAGATGGGTAAACCACGTCGCCTGCGGCTGGACGCGGGCGGCGATTTCAAGGGCCTCGCCGACGCTGAGGTGCGTGGGGTGCTCGGTATATCGGAGGGCGTCGATGATCAGCGCCTCGACGCCGCGGATGCACTCGATCACGGCGGCTGGGACCTCCTTGCAATCGCTCAGGTAGGCAGCCAGCTTCCGGCCCTGGCTTTCGAGGAGATAGCCGTTTACCCGCGCGCGGCCATGCTTGAGCGGCAGCGGCGTCAGCCGGGTGGCGCCGAGCTCGAACGGCCCGTGGATCAACCGGGGGTCCGGATGGACGTAGCCGGGCGCAATGCTCAGCGGACTGAAGGCAAAGCTGAATACGCGTTTCAAATCTTCCATTGTTTCCGGGGAGGCATAGATCGGGATGGCGCGGCCATTGGCGCAAAAGGGGCGGAGATCGTCAAACCCCATGATGTGATCCGTGTGGGAATGCGTGTAAACGACGGCGTCGACGCGGTCGATCCGCTCCCGGAGGCATTGCAGGCGGAATTCCGGGCCGGTGTCTATTACCCATGCCGACTCCGGGGTTGAAACATGGATCGAGGACCGGGTGCGGTTGTCGCGGGGATCGTCCGAGAGGCAGACCTCGCAATCGCAGGCCGGCACCGGCACCCCCTGCGAAGTCCCGGTGCCCAGAAACGTAATAATCAACGGCAACCCCACTCAAACTCCTCCCTGCAAGCCCGCGGCGCGGGGAATGAATATGAAATATAGGGCGCGCATCAGTTTGAAAAAAGAGCGGCACGTTTGCATAATCGACGCGTGCCCGCAATGCTTGCCTCCCTCCGCATCCGGAATCTCGCGCTCGTCGAGGATCTGGAGTGGACGCTGGGGCCCGGCTTTACGGCAATCACCGGTGAAACGGGTTCGGGCAAATCGATCATCATCGGCGCGCTGAAATTGCTGCTGGGCGAGCGCGCGGATAAGTCGCTGATCCGCGCCGGCGCGGACTCGTGCGCGGTGGAGGCTCTTTTTCAACTGGACGAGCCGGAGGCGATCAACGCGCGGCTGGAGGAAATGGGCGCGGAGCCATGCAACGACGGGGTGCTGATCCTGAAGCGGTCCTTCACCGCCGCCGGCGCGAACCGGCAATTTATCAATGCGTCGCCGACGACGCTGGCGATGCTGAAGGGCCTGGGTGATCTGCTGGTGGACCTGCACGGGCCGCACGATCATCAATCGCTGCTCTCGAATGAAAAGCAGCTCGAACTGCTGGATGCGTATGCCGGGGCCGGCGCCGCCCGGGGTGGGTATTGCGCGCAGTTTGCCGCGCTGAACGGCCTGGTTGCGGAACATGCCGCACTCTCGACGAGCGAGGCCTCGCTCGAACGGGAAATCGATTTGCTGCGGCATCAGGTCGCGGAGATCGAGGCGGCGGCGCTCGAGCCTGGCGAGGAGGAGGCGGCGCTGGCACGGTACACGACGGCGTCGAACAGCCGGCGGTTGATTGAGATTTCGTCAGCCATCATTCAGCGGGTCTCGGAGGCGGACGACTCGCTGCTCTCGCGGCTGGCGGAGGTGCAGCGGCATTTTCGCGACCTGGAAAAGCTCGATCCATCCACCGCGGCGCTCGCGCAATCGCACGCAAATGCGGTGATCGAGCTGGAGGAGGTTGCGCGGTCATTGCGGCAGTACTCCGATGGACTCGACATTGACCCGGCGCAGCTTGCGGCGCTCGAGGAGCGGGTTTCGCTGTTCGAATCGCTCAAGCGCAAATACGGGACGACGCTCGACCAGGTGATCGCCTTTGGGCAGGAAGCGGCGGCGCGCCTTCGCAAGATCGAGTCGCGCGGCGAGGAGCTGGCGCGGCTGGACCGGGCGATCGCCGGGGGGCGCGAGAATCTGGCTGGACTTGGCGCGAAGCTCTCAAGCCTGCGCGCCACCGCGGCGCCGAAGCTCGCGGCCGGCATCCAGGGGCAGTTGCGCGATCTCGGTTTCAAGAAGTCCGAATTTGCCATTGCCCTGCGGCCCACGGAGAAGCCGGCGGCGTACGGCTGCGAAGCGGCCGAGTTTCTCTTCGCCCCGAACCCGGGCGAGCCGGCGAAAGCGTTGAAGCTCATTGCCTCGAGCGGCGAGATTTCGCGCGTGATGCTGGCCGTGAAGAGTTCCCTCGCGGCGCAGGACCGCGTCCCACTGCTTGTATTTGACGAGATCGACGCCAATGTGGGCGGGGAAATCGCGCATGCAGTCGGCGCAAAGATGCGCAGCCTCGGCGCCGCTCACCAGGTGCTCTGCATCACCCATCTGCCGCAGGTCGCGGCCACCGCCGCGGCGCAATTCGTCGTGGCGAAGCAGTACACGGGCGAGCGCACCATCTCCCTGCTTGCGGAGGTGAAGGGCAAGGCGCGCATCGAGGAGATCGCGCGGATGCTGGGGGGCCAGAGTGAATCGGCGCTGGCGCATGCGCGGACGCTCCTGGGGGCGCGAGCCGAAACCTGATCTTGCTGAATCCGCAGTTAGCCCGATTCTCTGGTTATCCGTCAGACTTACAACCCACGTCCATCATGCACCGCTTCATCGCTCTCTTCCTAATTGCGGCCTCTTCCGGCGTTGCCGCGGGGCCGAATGTCCTTACTCACCACAACGACAATCTCCGCACCGGGGCCAATCTCATCGAAACAGTCCTGACTCCGGCCAATGTCAACGCGAACCAATTCGGAAAACTATTCGACCAGTCCGTCGATGGGCAGGTTTACGGGCAGCCTCTTTACATGGGCGGGGTGCGGATTAGCGGCACCGCGCACAATGAGGTCTTCGTGGCCACGGAGAATGACTCTGTGTACGCCTTTGACGCGGATGGTAACACGGGCTCCAACGCCAATCCTCTCTGGCACGACTCATTTATCGATCCCGTAGCCGGCATCACCACGGTCTCGTCCAGCGATGTCGGCACGACCGATATCTTTCCGCAAATCGGCATTACCAGCACCCCGGTTATCGACCCGGCCACATCCACTATTTACGTCGTGGCAGCGACGAAGGAAAATGGGGTGTTTTTTCAGCGGCTCCATGCGTTGGATCTCGCCACCGGACAGGAAAAATTCGGCGGGCCGTTGGTTATCGCCGCTAACGTGCTCGGGACGGGCGACGGCAGTTCCAGCGGTGTGATCGCATTCGATCCCCTCACCCAAAACCAGCGGTCCGCGCTCCTGCTGCTGAACGGGGTGGTTTACATCGCGTGGAGCTCCCATGGCGATAACGGGCCCGCCCATGGGTGGGTTATCGGGTACGATGCACATACCCTCGCACAGGTCTCGAAGTACGTAACTACGCCGGATGGCGGGCTCGGGACAATCTGGATGTCGGGCTGCGGGCCATCCGCGGATGCGCAGGGGAACATCTACTTCTCGACGGGAAACGGCAACTTCGAGACGGATGCGGCCGGCCACCATATCGGCGATGACTTCGGCGACAGCCTGCTCAAGCTCTCCTCCACGCAGGGCGTTCTGGCGCTTGCGGATTACTTTACCCCGGCGGATCAGAATTACCTCACCAATAACGATCTCGATTTCGGCTCCGGCGGCGTGATGCTGCTGCCGGATCAGCCCGGTCCGCATCGGCGCCTGGGTATCGTGACCGGCAAGGAAAGCATCACGTTCGTCTTCGACCGCGACAAGATGGGTGGATACTTCCCCAACGCCCCGCGCAATGCCGGTATGTACGAGGCCATCGCCAATGCCATCGTCGGTTCCTTCGGCACGCCCGCGTACTTCAATGGCCACATCTACTACCACGGCAGCGACTATGGAGGGCACGATGTGCTCAAGTCCTTTACCGTCCGGAGTGGGTACGTCATCCCGACGCCGCAATCCATGGGGACGGACGTATTTGATTACCCGGGCGCCACCCCGAGCATCTCCGCGAATGGCGCCGCGAACGGCATCGTATGGGAGATAGAGAATAACCAGCCGGCTTCGCTCTACGCCTCGCGCGCGGACGATGTCTCGCAGCGGCTCTATACCAGCGATGATGCCGGCTCGCGCGATCAACCCGCGGGTAACGGCGTAAAATTCACCGTGCCCACCGTGACTAATGGGAAGGTCTATATCGGCACGGATGGCAGCCTGACCGTATACGGACTGCTGCATGACACGACCGCACTTACTGTGAACATCAGCGGCTCCGGCGCCATCACCAATGGCTTTGCGGGCAGCACTAATCGGCAGACCAACAGTACCTTTACAATTACGGCCACGCCTTCCGCCGGTTCTGTGTTCGATTCGTGGACCGATCAAGGCGGCAACGTCATCTCGCGTTCGCCTACGCTTACTTTCACAATGTCGGAGAATCTTGTTCTCAATGCGAACTTCGTTCCCGATCCATTCCCGAACTTTGCTGGCCAATACCTGGGGCTTATCCAGGGCGCCAGCCCTAATATCGCTTCCGCCGGATATATCAGCGTCACTGCCGGCAAGAGCGGCGTGTTCAGCGCTGTCATCCGGTTCGCCGGCCGCACTCTCATCCTCCATGGAGTGTTTAATGCCGAT
>Ga0182024_10010938_pt1 | contig 18362 bp, 18 predicted proteins | sample P32metaG_FD_120480 | JGI IMG/M metagenome (GOLD analysis project Ga0182024, IMG submission 120480) | Permafrost microbial communities from Stordalen Mire, Sweden - P3-2 metaG (Illumina Assembly) | ecosystem: Environmental > Terrestrial > Soil > Wetlands > Permafrost | place: Sweden: Stordalen... | reverse complement strand
GGTCCAGCGCCCGGTTGATCGCCGACGCCGCGAGCACCCCGTCACAGCCCAGTTCCATGGCCAAGGCGGCGTCCGAGGCCGTGCCGACGCCGGCGTCGAGCAGGACCGGCACGCTCACCCGCTCACAGATCAACCCGATGGCGTGCGGGTTGCGCACGCCGAGTCCCGAACCGATGGGTGAACCGAGCGGCATCACCGCGACGCAACCGACCTGTTCGAGGCGCTGGGCGACAATGAGGTCATCAGAGGTATAGGCCCAGACCTCGAAACCACTGCGGACCAGCGTCTCGGCGGCGGCCAAGGTCTCGGTCGTGTCGGGCAACAGGGTCACGTCGTCGCCGATGACTTCGAGTTTGACGGCGTTGGTGTCGAAGGCCTCTCGGGCCAGTTCGGCGACTTTGACGGCCTCGGCCGCGCTGAAGCACCCGGCCGTGTTGGGCAGTAGCGAAAAGTTGAGGCGACCGAGCAAGTCGTAGATCGAACCTTTGACGTTCGGGTCGATGCGGCGCAGCGCCACCGTCGCGATGGACGCTTCGGAGGCGACCAGGGAGGCACCGAGGATCTCCATCGAACGGAACCCGCCGGTGCCCACGATCAGCCGCGACGGTGAGCTGAGCGAGCCGACTTGAAAGAGATCTCCCACGACCTCATCGTACTGACCGTGGGCGCCCATTCATTAAGGTTGTCCAAGTGCAACCCCTCACCGTTCTCACGATCGCGGGGTCGGACTCCGGTGGTGGGGCCGGAATTCAGGCCGACCTGCGCACGTTTTGCGCCTTCGAGGTGCACGCCACCACGGCGCTCACGGCCGTCACCGCCCAGAACACCGTGGGCGTGACGTCGGTGCAGAACATCGATCCCGACGTGGTGGTCGCCCAGATCCTCAGCGTCGCCGCCGACTTCGAGGTGAGCGCCGTCAAGACGGGCATGCTGGCGCAACCGGCGACCGTGGTGAGGGTGGCCGAACTCGCGAGCGAAGGACTACTCCCCCACCTGGTGGTCGATCCGGTCCTGGTCACCTCGACCGGGCACCCGCTCATGGACGACGGCGGGGTCGATGCCTACCGCGAGGCCCTGTTGGCCCACGCCGAAGTCGTGACGCCGAACCTGCGCGAGGCCGCGATGCTCTGCGACGTCGACGTGCACGACGTCAAGAATCACGACGACATGGTCGCGCTGGCGCGCCAGCTGCTCGGTTTCGGTCCGACCTGGGCGCTCGTCAAAGGCGGACACTTCGCCGAACATTCGCTCACCGAGCGCCGCGCCCCCGACATCTTGGTCGGTGGTGACGACGTCTTCATCTTCGACGCCGCGCGCGTCGCGACCACCAACGATCACGGGACCGGCTGTTCACTGTCGGCGGCCATCTGCGCCGGCCTCGGCCTCGGGCGCACGCTCCCCGACGCCGCGCGCGACGCCAAATCCTTCGTACTGGCCGCGCTCACCAGCGCCGCAGATTGGAAGCTCGGTCGCGGTCGCGGACCGATTGACCACCTGGGTTGGGGCGAGTGAGCGACGAGCCACGCGCTCCGCTGACGACCACCACGAGCATCTGGCCCGCGGCGGGCGTGTTGATCTTCGCCGTCGTCGTGCTGCTGGTGTTCATGCTGGTCAATCTCATTTCCGATCAGGGCGTGACGCCCACCGCGACCACGCTCCCCGTCGTCGTCGGCGGCCTGGCCAAGGCGCCGTCCGCGGCCGTCTTGGACTACTGCACCAGTGCCTCGGAGATCCCGTCGAACATCAATGACGTGTTCCTGGTGCCGGTCGGCACGACGAGTGCGTCGTCGGGCAATATCCCCAACGCCGGCGCGGGCGACTTCGACTGCTACCAACCGCTCGTCACGACCGCCAACGGCGCGTCACTGCTGAAGTTCTACAAGACCCAACTCGAGGTTCGCGGTTGGGCTCTCTTCTCCCAAGGCTCCAGCAAGGGTTCGCCCCAGTCACTCTTCCAGAAGGCCGGCAGCGACGGCTTCTACTGGGTGGTCGGCATCACGGTCACGAGTTCCTCGAACCACCTCGCGCACTGGACCTTCCGGATCTATCAGAACTCCGAAACGGTCTGAACCAGCTCTCTCGTCGGGACAACCGCTTCCTTGCACGCCCAGGACCAGAGCGCGAAGTTGAGCGGGTAGATCACGTAGCCGATGCGCGTCGCCGTCGAGACGCACATCATGGTGAGAAAGACCAGGCTCAGGATCGCCAGTACCTGTGACAGGTTGAGTGGCCAATGGCGTCGCAGGTATTGGGCGATGAAGTAACCGCCGACGAGGAACGTCACCGGCGCCAGGATGTGGCCGGCCGGGGCCCAGAGCGTCGTCAAGATGTGTCCCGGCAACGCGCTGGCGGCCGGTGAGGCGACGCTGGTGAGCCCGAGGGGAAAGGCGAAGACGTTCGACATGAACGCCCACGGGGCGCGTATCGCGAAGGGGGCGACCGTCACGACCACGATGGCCAAGACCCAAAAGGCGATTCGCACCCAGGCCGAACGATTCTTCGAGTCGCGCGCGACCAGCAACGCGCCGATGGCCATGGGCCACGCCGTCAGCTTCATCGCGGCCGCTAGGCCGAGACTGATCCCCGCGAAGTTGTTTTGTCGTCGTTGCAGCGCGGCCACGCCGAGCAACGTGAGCGCGAGAATGGGCATGTCGTCGCCGCCGGTCGAAAGGAATAACGCGCCGGTCGGCAGCGCCAGGAGAAACTGCGCCACCCGGATCTTCTTCGTCGTCGACGATCGCAACAGGGCGAGCGCCAGCGCACTCGCCAACAAGGTGAGCAGCGACATGGCGATGCGCGGGTCGGTCAGGCCCTTGCTCTTGTGGGTCTCGGCCGAGGGAAGACCGAAGATTCCCATGAGCGGAAAGTACGGAAAGAACGACTCGTAGGCAGGGATACCGGCGATCGGATTTATCAACTTGCCGTGCTTGTCGTAAGACGGGTACAGGTTGCGGTCCTTGCTGAGGTTCTGGCCGGCGCGTTGAATCACGCGAACTTCCGGCTGAGCCACCCTCCAGCGCGCTTCGAGTCCGAGGGGGATGGCGACCGAGCCGAGCAACACCAGCACGAGCAACGCGATCCGTACCATCGAGAGGCGCCGGAACCGCACTCGACGCAACGCGAAGGCGAAGAAGGCGCACAGCGCGTACGGACCGAAGGCGAGATATCCCCACTGCCACTGCGCGCCCTCTCGCGAAGTCATGCCGAGACCGAGGGCGAAGAGGGCCGCGAGACCGTAGAGGAAGGCGTCGCTACTCAGTCCCGGGAGCGCTCCCCACCACGTCACGCAGCGGGTGCGCGCGATCGTGACCCGCGTCAGCATGGGGCCAATTGTATCTACCGTCGCGAATTCGAACCGGCCTTTCTACTCCTCCACAACCGTGCTCGGGCGGCGCAGGGGAGCGAAGGTGACCGGTGGCAACTTGGCGCTGAGGAAATGCTCCATGACGCGCACGCATTCCTTGGTTCGCTCCTTCAAGAGCATGTGAGACGAACCGGGCACGATCGACAGTTGACCTTGGGGAATCGCCTCGTACATCGAGCAGGTGTGCGACAGCGTGGCGACGTCGTCGTCACCGGCCATCACCAACACCGGCACCGTAATCGTGGCGAGGTCCTGCACGCTCAGCGTCGGTTGGGAGAACGTCATGATCCGGGTCTTCTCCTCCACCGCCCGTGCGTGGCCTGGACCATCGGGCGAGTGCTCGCCGAAGCGCTGCGCCCACTCCGCGAAGTCGTCGCCCTCGAGGTCGAAGGTCGGCACCGGCAGCAGTCCTTCGTAGTGGTAGTTCGCACCGATGGCGATCACTCGGCGAAGGAGTTCCGGACGTCGCATCGCCACCAGCAAAGCGATATTGCCGCCGTCGCTGTGACCGATCAGGTGGACTCGTCGCTGCAAGTGCTCAATAAAGGCGATGGTTTCGCTCGCCATCGCGTCGTAGGAGAACGGCGCGTCGGTGTCGCTCGTTCGGCCGTGACCACGCCGGTCGAAGGCGGTCACGCGGTAGCGCTTCGCGAGCGACGGTCCGATCGAGCGCAGCAGGCTCGCACTGCTGCTCATCCCGCCGTGCAAGAGGAGCACCGTCGGACCTTTTCCCTTGGGCAGACGGACCCAGGTCGGATGGCCCTGCAAGGAGATCGTCGTCACCTCCGTCATGGTAGGCGTCGCCCAAGCACCTCCCTCTCGGGCCGTAGTGTGGCTGCGTGCGCGCGTTCGTAGTGTCCGAAGTCGACGACACCTTGTCGATGAGTGTTCGCGAAGTGGAAGCAGTGGCGTCGGACGCCAGCGACATCCTCGTCTCGGTGGACTACAGCGGCGTGAACTTTAAGGACGCCATGGTCGCGGCATCCAAGAGTCGAGTCCGGCGCGTCAGCTCGCTGGTTGGGGGCGTCGACGCGGCCGGCACCGTGAGGCGCTCGAGCGACGCCTCGCTCCCCGAAGGCGCGCGCGTCGCGGTGCACGGCGGAACCCTCGGCGTCGCGCGCGATGGGGGCTTCGCGCAGTCCATCTACTCCCCCGCGAACTACGTCACGGCCCTGCCCGACTCGATCTCGTCGCGGGTCGCGATGATCATCGGTACCGCCGGCTTCACGGCGATGGAGAGTTTGCTGGCGCTCGAGGACCGCGGCCTCGAGGCGGGTTCCGAGGTACTGGTCACGGGCGCGACCGGCGGCGTCGGTTCTCTCGCAGTGGCCCTGCTCGCCGCGAACGGCTACCGGGCCGTGGCCTCCACCGGTTCTCTGACGGCGACGGCGTGGCTGATCGAGCGCGGCGCGGTTCGCGTCATCGGCCGAGACGACGTGGCGGACAACCCCGGACGAGTGCTGGCGAGCGAGACGTGGGCCGCCGCGATCGACTGCGTGGGCGGTGACACGCTGGCTCAAATCCTTCGTTCGCTTCGCTACGGCGGCGCCGTCGCGGCGAGCGGCCTCGTGGGAAGCGCCGAGTTGTCGACGACCGTCTATCCCTTCATCACTCGTTCCGTCGCTCTCTTGGGCATCGACTCGGTCGAAGCGACGAGGTCAACGCGTCAACGGGTCTGGTCGGCCCTCGGGGCGGTCGCGACACGGATCGATTTCGAAGCACTCGTCGATCGCGAAGTGCAACTCGAAGAGCTGACTTCGGCCTTCGAGGACCTTCGCCAAGGAAACACCCGGGGCCGGATTCTCGTGAATCCCACCCCGGGTTGATCCCTTCGGACGAACTACTCGTCGGCGACGATCGATCCGACGCGTTCGCCCAGACCGGGATCGCGCGCCACCAGCACCGACGCGTAGAGGAAGGCCACGACGATGAAGCCACCGGCCACCCACGGGTACCAGTTGTACGGTGGCACCGGTGGACTCGGACGAGCAAGGTAGTAGAGCGGTACACCGATTAAGAGGAATCCGATGGCCGGCAACACGGCGTGACGGAACGGGTTGTAGAGCTCCGGGTGAAAACGCTTGTAGTAGAACGGCAGCGCCAAGTTGCTCAGGGCGTAGACCACGAGCACCAGTATCGTGCCGAAGGTTGAAGACTCGAAGAAGAAGTTCGTGGCGCTCATCGACGCCGAGTTGGCGGCCGTACCGGTGATGTGGAGTAGTCCCCATACGCCGATGAGTGTCAGGGCGGTTCCGAGGAATACGAAGAGCGCGTTGATGGGTGTTCGACGGGTGTCGTGGACCTTGCCGATGAACTTGGGCAGTAAGCCTTCACGTCCGGCGTTGAAGATCAATCGAGCTTGCGAGTTCGTGCCGGCGATTAGGGCGCCCAACGTGGACGTCATGCCGGCGAGCAAGGCGAAGAACAGCGCCGCACCGAGGACTCCTTTGGCTACGGAGATGAAGGGGATGGCGGAACTGCTCAGATTCGCCACGTTGTTCTTGAAGCCCACCACCGTGGCGAAGGCGAACAGGACGTAGGCGACCAACATGATGAGCGCCGAGGTGAAGACCGCCCTCGGAATGTTCTTGCGCGGATTGTCGGTCTCTTCGGCCAGGGCCGCGGAGTTCTCCCACCCGATGAAGAGATAGATGGCCAGCGGGAAACCCGCGGCCAGACCGCTGAAACCGTTGTGGATGTTCTTGGGCTCGAAGGGTCGGAAGCTGATCGAGCTGTGGAACTTGATCAACGCCACGACGCTCACGACGATCAGAATGACCATCTCGAACGCGAAGAAGATTCCCGCAATTCGAGTGGAGATAGAGATTCCGCGAATCATCATGAACACGGCGAAAGCTAAGAACACCAACGTCCAGATAATCCACGGGACGTTCTCGAGACCCGAGACGTTGTAGTTCTTCAAGATGATCTGGAAGAACCCACCGACGATGGCGACGACCGACGCCATGGCGACGATGTAGCCCGCACCGACCATCAGCGCGGTCGTCACCGCCGTGCGTCCGCCAAAGGTCTTGCCGATGAACGAGATAAAGCCGCCGGTCGACGGCAGCACCTTGCAGAACTCCGAGAGCGTGTTACCGAGAAAGAGGATCGCGACGCCGGCCAGGATGATCGTCAACGGCGAGGCCAGACCGGCCGTGTAGGCCAGGTACCCGAAGCCGAAGTAGAAGCTCATCGCCGGGCCGATGTTGGCCATCGTCGCCGCCGCTATATCCAGCGGACCTAGCTGACCCTTGCGAAGTCGCTCGTGACCACCGAGTTCTGGTTGCTTGGCCCCCAGATAGTCGGCACTGATGGAATCAGTCATTCTTCCCCCTATAACCCTATGGAGCCGGGCAACGATCCACTCGACCAACGTCAACGTTGACGCTTATGAACGAATGTAGTGGAACCTCGAGGGTCCCTCGGAAGGGTTCCTTGTTCGACCCGTCAGTAACGCGACTTAGTAGAAGGGGCTGACCCAGATCTTGCCGTTGTCGCAGGGTTGCACGGGATAGGACGGCGTCACGGGCAAGGACGATCCCCCGGTGGCGAACTGCACGCTGATGGTGACCGCGTTGTCGCAGACCGTATTGGCGGTTTGCACGCTGGAGTACGCCAGGGAGAAGTTGATAACGGAACCGTTGGTGAGCGTCAGCGCGACCGGCGGGTCGTTGGCCTTGGTCCCGGTGAATTGGATGGCGTTGTTGTTCCCGGTCTGGTCGACCAGATTCAGGGGCAGCACCGCGCCGGTCTTGTCTTGCAGCGTCAGGATCGGCCAGCCCTTGATCGAACAGGCTCCGGGCGTGGCCTTGGTCAGCGTGACACTCGCGTAGACCGTGCCGGCCGCTCCCTCTCCCTGATTGAACACGCCCGAAAAGGCACTGCCCTGGCAGGTCGGTGCGGCCGCGACCGCTGTCGTGGTGGCCGAACTAATGGTCGTGGTCGTCACGGGGACACCCGTCGTCGTGGTGCTGGAGGAGGGATCGATGACGTGTCGACTGATGGTGATGATCACTACGAAGGCGACGAAAATGGCAATCGAAATCGCACCACGTCTCACTGACCAAAGTCCTCGGGCCGGATCGTGTCGAGGAACTCTCTCAATTCGGCGACCAGATCCGCTTCGTTCGGCGCGTCGGTGTCATCCTCGTCGTCTTCATCGTCGTCGAGGTCGAGTTCCATAACGCGGCCTTCGGCCGCCATCAACTCGTCGTTAACGAGAATCGGCGCGCCCACGCGAAGCGCCAGGGCGACCGCGTCGCTGGGACGGGCACTCACGTTGATCTCGTCGCGGTCGCGAAGCAGCCGAAGATTCGCGTAGAAGGTGTTGTCGCGAAGTTCAGTGATCTCGGCAGCAAAGAGTTGGGCGCCGAGGGCGACGATGACGTTGCCGAGGAGATCGTGCGACATCGGTCGCGGCGCCTTCACCCCTTGGAGGGCGTAGGCGATGGCGGCGGCTTCGGGCGCACCGATGAAGATCGGCAGTACTCGCGAACCGGTCACCTCTTCGAGCAAGAGAAGAGGGGTCGAGGATCCCACGTCGACGCGCACCGCCCGAAGGACGACTTCAACCATGTCCTGAGCCTAGACCGAGAGCGGTCGAAAATTTACGTCTAGCGACCGAGGTAGTCCTGCAGTGCGCGTTCGTAGAGCACCGAGCGCAACGACGCGACCTCGGCGGCCAGCTCCACCGTGACGCCGCGGGCCTGTTCGCCCGAAAGCCCACTCCCCTTCGAATGCAGCGGGGCCGAGAGGTCGTCGATCAATCCGATCTCGCGCTCGGCGACGCGTCGAAGTGATCCGAGCAGCCGTACGTCGACGCCGCGCTCGAGGAGGATGACGGCAACCGCGGCCACGCGCAGGTCGAATTCGGTGTACGCAATCTCGTTGCCGAGCAACACCGGCGCGAGAAGACCGAGCGCGTGGAGCTGGGTCACTGCCGCCGACGCCAGTCCCGTCGCGCCCAAGAACTCCGCCGTGGTCATGTAGTGCTGATCACTCGAGACCGTGGCGTCCACACTCTGGGGCACCACCGTGAGCACGGGACGCGGCGTCACCGCGGGCACTGCGGGCGGCGCGGGAATCGAAACGACGTTGGAGACCGCTTCGCGGGCGGCGTGACGGGGACTCGACGGCACCGGCACGTCGCGCAACAGACCTTGCTCGATGAGACGCAGTCGCACGACCCGCAGCGGCACGAACTCCTCTTGGGCCAGACGAATCGCTTCGCGCAAGCACTCGATGTCGCGCTCGGAGTACAGGCGATAGCCCTTGCGACTACGACTCGGCTGTACCAGACCCTTGTCTTCGTAGTAGCGAATCTTGGAGAGTTCAATATCAGGGAAGTACTTTCGGAGTTGGGCGTGCACCTCTCCAATGCGCATTATTCCCTGGTTGCCGCTCATTGCGTCGCCTCCCAAAAGACCAGCTTGAACTTGCCGATTTGGACTTCATCGGCCGAGTGCAGCGTCGTCTCTTCAGCTCGAGTGCCGTTTACGTAGGTGCCGTTCAGCGAATTGAGATCCCGAAGGGTGATCCGTCCGCTCGCGGTTCGCGTGAAGATCGCGTGATGACGCGAGACCGAGACGTCATCCAAGAGCAGGTCGCTGTTCTCGTGTCGTCCGACGGTCGTGATCTCCGCCTTCAATTCGATTCGGTTGCCGGCTTCCAGTCCGGCGGCGATCACCAGCTCGTCGCCATGTTCACCGTTCGGACCGCGGGCGGTTCCGGGGTGCAACACTTCGGCCGCCGTGATCACGGGAACCGCAATGGTCTCCGGCGAGCTGGCGTCGTGTTGTGGCGCCCCGCACGACCAACAGAAATTCGCGTTGGCGTTCAGAATTTCTCCACATCGACGGCAGTTCATCGGCTTCACACTAGTTACATTCGCGAGCGGTCGTCAGGGTCAGTTGTTGGTGAGGGCTTGGTAGCCCGCGGCGTCGAGCAGCCCGTCGAAGTCGGCGCTACTCGTCGTCGTGATTTCACAGATCCAGCCGTCACCGTACGGGTCGGCGTTGACCGATTCGGGTGCGCCGGTCAAGGCGTCGTTCACCGCGGTGATGGTGCCGCCGACGGGAGCGTAGATCTCCGACACCGACTTCGTCGACTCGACTTCACCGATCGCCCCGTGCGCGTCGATCGCGGTGCCGACCTTGGGAAGATCGACGAACACCACGTCGCCGAGGGCGTCCTGGGCGTAATCGGTGATGCCGACTCGAATCACGTCCCCGTTGGCTTTGGCCCATTCGTGGTCGTTGGAGTATCGAAGTTCAGAAGGAATCAACATGGGGCAAACCTACAAGATTTTCCGCGCCCGCCGTCCCGTGCGAAGCGCGCGCAACGCCGGTTTCACGTAGCCCGCAAGCACGATCCACGAAAGTGCCAACCCCATGATTCCGATCACCCAGCAGGCGTCGCGCGCGTCGTGCTGCCACGGCTGCAGCGCGCCGTGATGAGGGTTCGTCGTGAGCAGAAAAAGCGGGAAGGTCGTCATCAGGGCAAACGTCGACACTTTGCCCCACCACAGGACGTCGATGCGCGCGGCGCCCAGGGCGGCCAGCACGAGCGTGAGGACCGAGACGATTACTTCGCGCGCCAAGGTCGTCAAGGCGAACCACCACGGCACGCCCGACGCCGCCGCCACCGCGAGTAGTCCGCTGATGACGAGGACGCGATCAGCCACGGGATCGAGAATCTTGCCGACGTTGGAGACCTGATGCCAACGTCGGGCCACGAAGCCGTCAATCCAATCGGTCGCCCCCAGGGTGGCCAGCAACCACGCCGCCAGAGCGCGGTGATCGGTGTCGAACAGGAGCCAAAAGAAAAGTGGCAGCAGCGCCAGCCGGATGAGGGTGATCAGGTTCGGCCACGTCCACCATCCCGCATCCGACGACTCGTCCGCACTCATCACTGCAGCGTATTCCTAGGCGATGGTGATGGATTCGTCCAAGTACACGTCTTGTACGGCGTGGATGAGCGCCGCACCTTCGTCGATCGGTCGTTGGAAGGCCTTGCGACCCACGATGAGTCCCTGACCACCGGCGCGCTTGTTGATGACCGCAGTGCGAACGGCGCCCGCCAGGTCGTTGTCGCCCGAGGACTCCCCGCCGGAGTTGATCAGCCCGATGCGGCCGGCGTAGCAGTTCACGACCTGCCAGCGTGTGAGATCAATGGGATTGTCGGTGGTCAACTTCGAATACACCAAGGGACTGGTCTTACCGAACTTCACGGCGTTGTAGCCGCCGTTGTTGATCGGCTGCTTCTGCTTGATGATGTCGGCTTCGATGGTGACGCCGAGGTGGTTGGCTTGGCCGGTCAGGTCGGCACTGAGGTGGTAATCGACGCCGTCCTTGACGAAAGCGTCATTCCGCAGATACGTCCAGAGCACCGTGAACATCCCCAGTCGGTGTGCCTCGGCGAAGGCCCGGCCGATCTCTTCGATTTGGCGGATCGATCCCTCGGAGCCGAAGTAGATCGTCGCGCCGATACCGACAGCACCCAGGTCTGCGGCCAATTGGGCTGAGGCGAAGAGTCGTTGGTCGAAGGAGTTCGGGTAGCGCAGCAGGTCGTTGTGGTTGATCTTCACAATGAAGGGAATCCGGTGCACGTAGCGACGCGAGATCGATCCCAACGTGCCCAGCGTCGACGCGATCGCGTTGCACTCCCCCTCGATGGCCAGGTCGCAGAGCCGGGCCGGGTCGAAGTACTCAGGATTGGGTGAGAACGACGCCGCGGCCGAGTGCTCGATGCCCTGGTCGACGGGGAGGATCGAGAGATAGCCGGTGCCGCGTAGTCGCCCGTGATGGTGCAGGGTCCCCAGGTTCCTCAGCACGGTTGGGGACCGGTCGGAGAGGGCGAACACGTCATCCAGGTAGTTCGGTCCGGGGAGGGTCAGCAACTCTTTCGGAAAGGCGGTGGCCCGGTGATCGAGCAGCGACGACGCTTCGTCACCCAGTAGCGAGGCAATGTCCATGATCCAAGGTTACAAGATGACAACGTCGACTCATTTCTGCTCGACGAGCGAGAACACGATGCGAAACGCACGACGCCTTCTGCGACGGACTGCGATTGGTAACCTCGGCACCATCGCCGAAACAGGGAGAGGCCCATGTCGTTAGTCCAGGGAATGACCACCGAAAAGTTCGCCGCCCTCGCCGATCACCTCGAGAAGAGTCTCGCGAGCGGCGACGACGTGGGCGCCTCGATCGCGGTGTACCACCACGAGGAACTCGTGGCCGACCTGTGGGGCGGCTATCGCGACGAGGCCAAGACGACCCCGTGGGATCGCGACACCCTGGTGAACGTCTGGTCGACGACCAAGACCATGACGTTCTTAGTGGCCCTGATGCTCTTCGACCGTGGCGAACTTGATTTCGACGCTACCGTCGCGACCTACTGGCCGGAGTTCGCCGCCAACGGCAAGGCCGAAATCGAGCTGCGCCACCTCATGAATCACAGCGCCGGCCTCTCGGGCTGGCAAGCGTCGATCGCTCCCGAAGACTTAGCGGATTGGGAGCTCGCCACGTCTTTGCTCGCGGAGCAGGCGCCGTGGTGGGAGGACCGTTCAAAGACCGGGTATCACGCCGTGACCCAGGGGTTTCTCCTCGGCGAGGTCGTTCGACGAATCACCGGCACGACCATCGGACAGTTCTTCAAGAGCGAAGTCGCCGACGTGCTCGGCGTCGACTTCTTCATCGGGCTGCCCGAGTCCGAAGAGCACCGCGTCAGCCTGGTCATCCCCCCTCCCCCCGAGAGCTTCGGTGACGCCGCGCCGGACTCGATCATGGTGCGCACGCTGACCTCGCCACGCCTCGACGCGACGGCGCCGTGGAATCGTTGGTGGCGCGCGGCGGAGATCCCTGCCGCCAACGGACACGGCAACGCCCTCTCGGTGGCCACCATTCAACAAGTGATGGCCAACAACGGCCACGTGAACGGGCATCGCTTCTTCTCGGAGAAGACCGGCGACCTCGTCTTTCAGCGCCAGGTCGGCGGCGTTGACGAGGTGCTCGGCGTCGACATGAGCTTCGGCCTGGGCTACGGACTCTCGAGCAGCTACGTGGCCGTCGGTCCGCGGACCTGTTTCTGGGGTGGCTACGGAGGCTCACTCATCATGATGGACCAAGAGCTAGGCCTGACCATTTCGTACATGATGAACAAGATGCAGGTCGGACTCACCGGTGACACGCGCGGGGGCGAGATCTCCTTGCTGGCGGCAGTCGCCGCGATGAGCTAGTCGACTGACTTTTTCTTCGACACCGGGGTGACTCGTCGCTTGCGGTTCTTGCGGGGGGCCGACGTGCCGAGTTCACCGAGGCGGGCCTTGGCGTCGTAGGCGTCCGGCTCGGCGATGACCACGCGCGCGAACAGTTCACGCGCCGAAGTGAGGTCCCCGGCCCGATCGTAGACGTCGCCTAAGGCGTACCAGAGACGAACGTGACGATAGGAAGGGTTGCGAAGGTGCTTGGTCGCCCCGGCCTTGGTCAGCAGTTCGATCGCCTCGGCGTAGAGGCGCTGGTCGGCCAGCGACGCCGCCATGACGATGCGCCCTTCGGCCAGCACCTCGGCCGAGGGTTCACTGGTCTCGAGCTCCTCGAAGGTCTTGGCGACGGCGCGAAAGCGAAAGTTCGCCCGGTCACAGTCCATGACGAGGGGCAGATGTTCGGCGTCGCCGGTAATGGTGAAATGTGCACGCAAGTGAATCTTCGCCATGTTCCAACGCTCCGCGCGGTAGGCCGCGAGACCGGTCAACTCGCGAACCGGGGCCACGCCCGGGACGGCGTCGGCCACGATGCGCCCGAGGCGCAGTGCCTCTTCGTAGCGCTTGCGGTCGTAGGCCTCGGCCGCCCTGGTCAGCGTCATGACCATCTTCTCGCGCATGTAGGACGTGCCGATGAAGGCCTTGCGAACGTCGGCGGCGATGTCGCCCGGCAGCGCGTACTTGACCTTCGGCTTGGCTCGGGGCGCGGGTGCGGCGCTCGTCGGTCGCTCGTCTTGGACCCAGGTCGACATGCGATCGGGCTTGGTACCCGAACTCGGCGTGACCCCCATCGCCTGACCGGTCGACTTGATGTTGGCGCCACCTTTTCGCGCGACGCCCCCCCACCCCTGGGCGCGACCGTAGGAGTCGGCCTTGGCGCGTTCGATCTCCTCGGGGCTCAGCTCACGGGGTCGGCGTTCTGGACGCGGCCGACTTGGCCGGTTGCGCGGCGGCAAACTTGGTCGGCGATCGCGAGCGTTCGCGTCGTAACGGTTGTCCGAACGCGGTGCTCGCGAGCGATCGCTCGTATCGGTGGCACGACCGCTCGGCCGCGGCGATCGGGGCGAAGCGTCCTTTCGGTAGCCGCCATCACGGGCTGGGCGCGCAGCGTACGAACTCGGCGCTCGGCCGTCACGCGACCCCGGTCGACTCGGCGATCGATCGTTTCGACCGGCGCTGCTTGGACGGGGGCGACGTTCGCCGGCACCGCCGCGCTCATCTCGGTCGTAGCGGCGCGGTGCTCGTTCGCCGGACCCCTTCGAATCTCGAGCGTTGCGGTCATGGGGACGCTCAGCGCGCGCCGGGCGACCGTCGGACGGGGACCGGTCGCCTTCGCGAGGCTCGCGGCGCACGGAACCGCGAGAATCAGCGTCCCGCGAAGTTCGCCGAGCAGCGCCGGAACCAGTATCGGGCCGGCCTGCCTTAGAGGCGCCACGATTCGCGCTCGGTGGTCGCGCACCGGAGGCGCGACGAGGCGGTGGATTTCGAGCGGGCATCGGGCAATCCTACTAAAGGTGATTGCCGGGAAGATTTCTACGACGTGTCCGAGGTTCCACTCCCTGGTGGCTAGGCGTTGGTCGGTGCGAGTGTGGCCTGCAGCGGAATGTGCCGATTCAGCGTATTGTCAACCACCCAGGGCGACCACGTGAACCTTCGGTGTCCCACGAGTTCTTTAGAGCCGCGTCTCCATTGGATGCCGACCGGCTTGATGACGCCCACGCCCCTGGCCGGATTGGTGATCGCCGAGAAATTGAGCGGACCACACATCCCGACGTAGGCCACTTCCTTCAAGGCGTTGGCGACGGCCTTTCGGTCGTGGGGATTTCTAACTTTCTTGAGGGCCTCGACCACCACTTCAAAGAGCGAGTACGTCGAACCCATGGACTGCGCCCACTGCTGTGTGGTCACCACTTGGTAGGCGGCGGCGAAGGCATGGGCGCTCATGCCGGTCAGCGTTGATTCGTACGGGGCGTTCGACGAGAACCAGCAGGCCGTCGTCACATTGTTCGAAAGTTCACCCAGCGCGATGGCGTCGTTCGGAAACTGCATGGTTCGGGCCGCCGTCGCCAACTTCGGCCTCCACGCCTGCTCGGAGGACTGTTTCCAGAACGTGGTGAAGTCAGTCGGGAGTGAATCGTTGATGAAGAGGTCACAGGACTTGCCACCGGACCCGGCCTTGAACAGCTCGATCATCGCCGTGTAATCGCTCGATCCGTCGCTGTAGGCGCCGCCGTCGACCAGCGTCCACGGCGTGCCGCCCTCCACCGAGGTCAGCGTGGTCAGCGAGGCGGGCCATTCCGTGCGAAAGGCGTTGCCGTCGGCGTCATTAGGGAACATCCCCGCGTAGACCTGGCTCGCGCTGGTGAGTCCGAGCACTTTGTTCCACATGGGCAAGAAGCATTCGATCAACTCCGGAACTCCGAAGAAGAACAGGGAGCAGTACTGCGGCGCCGAACCGACCGCATTACCCGCTGGGCCGATGGAGTTCCCCACGAACCCGCTCCACCACGCCTCCCACGAACAGGCCGTAGCGAGACAGGGCACGCCCGCGCCTTCACACACGACACTGACGGGAATGACCGTCTCGGGTCCCGACGAGGTGACGATGAGGTCGACGGCGCTCTGTTGAATGAGTTCGATGGCGGCGGTGGTCGCGATGGAAGGGTCGGACTGACTGTTCTTCGCCGTTATTTCAATCTTGTACTTCGTTTTGCCGATGGTGATTCCCTTCGCGAACTGACTGGCGCTTCGAATGAGACTCAGGACGAACTTGTCCGGACCCGCGAAGTCGGCGTGTAATCCGGTCGACGGCGTCACGTAGCCGATCTTGATCGTCTGGGACTTGGTAGCGGCCTCCGAGGTCGAGGCGGCGATGAGAGAGGTGAGTCCCCCAATGAGCGCAGTTCCGGCGACCGCCTTCAGGCCAAGGCGGCGCCCGAATTCGGCACTGCCCCAGCCCGGAGCAGAACATACCGCCGCACCTGTTCTGACGGACTCTTCAATACCCATGAATTCCCGATCTCGTTGACGGCGCCAAGGTTTTCATCACATTACGTCGCACCCGCTTCCTTTTCCGTGGTTGAACTTGAGCATTGGTTAACCTTCGGATCGCTCGAGAGCCTGCGTCGTGCGACGTTGGTGAATCACGCGGAAATGACCGCGGAGACTCCAAACCCGGACGTGTGCACTAAAACGTTTTTGCGGATTCGTCGAATGTCGAATTTGAGGAACGACGTATCACCCGCCATTCGACGGAATACGATTCCGTGATGGCGCCCCTCGACCAGATCCGGACCTGAGTGGCCTTCGTCGCGTCGCGCACCGCGAAAGTCGTTACCCCGGCCGCCCAGGGCGAACGCTTCGAACCGGCCGTCGGATTCGTCATCACCGGCGTCATGGCCGCTGGCAAAACCACGGTGGCTGATCTGCTGGCCCAGCGTTTCCAGCGCGGCGTGCACCTCCGGGGTGACGTGTTTCGAAAAATGATCGTGCGTGGTCGCGACCCGATCACTCCCGAACTCGGCGATGAGGCGCTGCGCCAACTCGACCTTCGCCAACGCATCGCCGCTAGCGTGGCCAACGACTACTGGCACGACGATTTCACCGTGGTGCTCCAAGACATCTACGCGGGTTCATCGCTCCCCAACGTCGTGGGACGGCTCGAGATCTCGCCGCTCTACGTCATCGTGCTCAATCCCCGACCCGATGTCGTCGCCGCCCGAGAGCGACTGCGCGAGAAGTCCGGCTACGGCGACTGGGACGTCGAAGCGCTGTGCGCCACGTTCGAACAAGAGACTCCCCGCGTCGGTCTATGGCTCGACACCTCAGACCTCTCGGCCGACGAGACCGTCGAGGAGATCCTGCGACGCCGCCTCGACGCACGGGTTCGCTAGCCACGCGGTCCTCCTTAGTGCCGAGGCGCCGGTGCCTTCACGATGATGCGACGCGCCGGTTGTCTTACGGGGAACTCTTTTTTTCGTAGAGGCCGTAACCTCCTCGGCTACGCACGAGCCGGAAGTCGCTCGCGATCTTTTGAAAGACGTTGGGATCCTCTCCCGATATCAAGGGGATGGGCAGGAGAAGATATTGCACCTGGCTCGCGACGGGCAGACGAGCCCCGGTGTCGTTGCCGCTGCCCCAATCCTCGGCGTAGAACGGGGTGGGCCAGACGTAGATCTGCGCTCGATTGTCGAGGTGGGCATCCAACGGGTACCACGCGGACACCGCCGCGTTCGGAGGCAAGTACTTCTCGAGATAGTTGAGGGCTCCGATGGAATTCGGGGGCAACGTATTGGTTTGGACGGAGTCAACGGAAAATGGTGCGTAGCCCCATAGCGCGCAGGTCCAGATCGCCCCGGTCAAGGTAAGAACCGCCAGGGCGTTGCGGCGCCAGATGCTGGGTTGTCGGGCGATGGCGTAGAGCGCCCCGAGGACGAGAATCGGCGCCAAGGTCATGGAGTATTGGTAGAGGATCTGATGCATGTACCCGAAGTTGCTGATCATGTTCTCGGCGACCACGAAGATTCCGATGACCGCGATCTCCGGAGCGAAGATGAAAGCGAAACCGACGGTGGCGCCGAGTTGCCAGAGGTAGAACGGGCGACCCTGCGAAACCAGGTAAGACCAGAGTTGGTCGGGGTGGTGGAACAAAGTACTGATCAGGCCCGTCACGCCACCGAACGGTATGTAACTGCCGTAGAAGCTGGACGTGCCGAGGATCGAAGGAATGATTAGCCAATTCGCGATCATCGCGTAGGCCACCGCGCCCGCCATGATCGAAAGGCCCAGCCAACGATCTCGTCGAAGGGCGACCCACAGACCCAGCGGAACGACGAGAAGGGCGGCGTCCTCTTTCACCATCAAACAGAGCACCGCCATCACCACGAGCAAGACCGAACGGCTTTCGATGGCGGCGTAGATCGCCACACTGATGAAGAGAACCTGGAAGCACTCGGGATGGAACTGGTCCAGGTTCGCTTGCTGGATGAGGGGACTCAACAGATAGGACGCGACGAGCGCTATCGCAATGAGGGTGCTCCGGATGTACTTGCGAGCCAGCACGTAGATCGGTACGGCCGGGCTCGCCAACAACAGGGTTTGCAGGACCAGCAGGCCCTGCGGCTCGGGAAAGAGTCGATACAGCGGGGCGAAGAGATACAGCACGAACGACGTATGGTCGCCGACGAGATTGCGTCCCATGATCGTGACGAACGGGTCGCGAAAATGCGAAATGAGCCACATGCCCTGATCGAACACGGAGAGATCGAAAGGCGGTTCGCCGTAGCTGTAATACAACAAGAAGTTCAGATGGATGAACCACACGACGTAGGCCACGACGAGCACGATGACCACGACGTTGCGAGGGCGTGACAGTGATCGCCACGACGGCCTCACGCGTCCCGGGCCTCCCTTGCGCGGACCCTTAGATATCGCTCGGGGCTCAGCGGAACCGTCGCCCACGAAGAACTCGATCGGTGGGGCAGCTCGCGGACCCATTAACTCACGAACTCCCCAAGGTCTTTCGGCAACCGGAATGAACGAATCATGGGACGAACTTTCTCAAACTGCCGCACAGGTGTCTGCATCCTACAAAAGGGTCGCTTTGCGGCCTAGCGGCCCACGGCATGCGAAAGGCCCCCACCGAAGTGGGGGCCTTTCAAGAAATCCCGGCGGCGACCTACTCTCCCAGGGGGGGACCCCCAAGTACCATCGGCGCTGGTGGGCTTGACTGCTGTG
>Ga0182024_10010937_pt1 | contig 18364 bp, 8 predicted proteins | sample P32metaG_FD_120480 | JGI IMG/M metagenome (GOLD analysis project Ga0182024, IMG submission 120480) | Permafrost microbial communities from Stordalen Mire, Sweden - P3-2 metaG (Illumina Assembly) | ecosystem: Environmental > Terrestrial > Soil > Wetlands > Permafrost | place: Sweden: Stordalen... | reverse complement strand
ATATTATTCCTGTGCAAATTGAGAGTGCCGAGGTTGTAATAAGCCTCCGGATCGTCGGGCTTAACGGCGATGACCTGCTGGAAGGATGCCTCGGCCTGATCGAAGTAACCATGCTGAAAGAGGGCGACTCCGTAAGTAAAGTCATTGCGCTGAAAAGCGCCCTGGTAAAGCTTCCCGTCGAAGGGAAGGGCTTTCTTCATGCGATCGGCGGAGACGGACGGCATCGATCGGAGGTCCTGCAGGAGGTTATCTGGCTCGACGGAACCTTGGCAGATTTTGACAATCATGCCCTCGGCGTCGAGCAGAAAAGAGACGGGAATGGGAAGATCCCTGTGGCGGTCGAACAGATAACGATAAATTATGTTGTAGATGCCGGCCACTTCCTGAGTGGCGAGAAGAATGGGGAAGCTGAGCCGCTCGTGCTCCGCCAGCGAGTGGACCGCAGAAATGGCGCCGGCATCATCGACATTCACCGCCAAAATCCGCAGATGGCTCGCAGTGAATTCGGGCTGGTATTTCTCTAGCATTCTCAGTTGTGCGGGGCAGAGGGAACTGGCAGTCGCCCAGAAATAAAGAAGCACGGGGAAGCCCTGGGAGCTGCGGAGTTCGTGCGCGCGGCCGGCGAGATCGGGCAGCGAAAACTCCGGCGCCTTGAGCGGGTCCAGGAGCCAGGTGTCGACCTGGGCAGGCAAAGGCTCCAATGGCGGGGACGGTCCCGCCTGCGCCCAGGCCTGGGGCGGCGCGGAAAAAGGTTGAGCATTAAACGAAACGGAACCTTCCTCCAGTTCAATGCGATGGTTGGCCGGCAGGTTTTCGAATTTCTGAGTGAGGCCGCTGGGCCAGGTGACAGTAGCGCGTATGCCGTCTCCCGGCGTGCCGAGACCAAAGAAGAGTTCTTTGGAGTGCTGAGCCAGGAAGCCGGAACCCGCCTGCAGGTACTTGGTCTGGCGGAGGCCGCCGGTCTCGACAGTGATCCAGGTTCCGATGGCATCGCGATTGCTGCGATGACCGCGAAGGCGAAAGGCGATGGACTGGCCAATGTCGCGCATCACGTTATGCAGAATTCGCAGTTGGGGCGCGTTTCGGTTCTTAAGTATGATCTCCAGCCTTCCGTCGCGATCGAGATCAGCGAGGGCAAAGGAGCGACTGTCATCAAGGCTGTCCAGACCGGCGACAGCGGAGATTTCAGAGAACGTGCCATCGCGGTTGTTCGCGAACATGACGTTTCTCGCGTAGCCGTGCCAGGTGTTATCGCTGCGGATGAGTTCGTTGATGGCATTCCAGCCAAGTTCGTAGGCTTGCGCAGGGGTCGCGTCTTCGGGCGATTTCGCGACTACCTGCCGCCAGAAGAAACCTGCAAGATCGTCGCGATGCAGCGAGGAGATATATCCGTTGGCCACGTACAGGTCAGAAAAGCCGTCGTGGTCGAAATCACAGAAATCGGAACACCACGACCAGCGTCCCATCTCCACCCCCGCCTCATGGCCGAGGTTACGAAACGTGCCGTCTCCCAGATTGCGATAGAGCGCATTGCCGCGCGCGTGCCGCTGATACAGGGCACGGATTCTTTGCGGAGCATCCTCGTGAAACTGCTTCTGCTGCGAAACGCGCTGGCCTGCCGCTTCCCACATGCTGGGAACATAAACGCTCTGGTGGCCGCTGTTGTCGTAATCGCACCAGCAACAGCTCATGCCTGCTCCGACGTCTTCAATGTGGGCTGCCTCTGAAACGACGGCGAAGGTTCCATCGCCGCTGTTGCGGTATAACTGCGAGCTGCCGAAGTCATTGGCAACGAAAAGATCAGGCAAGCCGTTGTTATTGGAGTCACCCCAGGCGCAGGCAAAGCTATAGCGATTGTTGTCTGCATTCAATCCGGCCGCTTCCGTCGTCTCGACGAACGTTGCGTTGCCTTTGTTGTGCAGGAGACAATTCGGCGGCCCGTTGCGGGCGTCGTAATAGGGAACCGGGTAGTGATACTGGTCGAGACCGAGATAATACATGTACGTGCAAAGGTAGATATCGAGGCGGCCGTCGCGATCGTAGTCGGCGAGCGCCGCGTGTGTGAATGATCCCTGCGGAGGCCGAGCGAAGGTGAACGCATCGCGCTTAAGGGAGAATGTGCCATTGCCCTGGTTGAGGAAGAGCAGAGGGCCGGTGGCGCAGACGACCAGGAGGTCCTGAAGTCCTTTGTTCTCGAAGTCCGCAAACAAAGCGCATGCAGTATTGTCAAGAACGCCGACGCCGGATCGTTCAGTGACGTCTTCGAATGTGCCGTCTCCCCTGTTGCGGTAAAGCCGGTTGGGAAGACCAGCAGGCTGGCAGACATAGAAGTCGTCAAAGCCGTCGTTGTCGAAATCGCCCGCGGCGACTCCGGTGTTGTTGTAGAGGTCAATGGCACAGGCATTATCGAGGACGGTTCGCCAATAGTCGACCCCATGAAGCAACTGGTTCTTATAAGAAGGTGAATGCCCGATCGCCTGAGAAGAGACGTCGACGAAAATCGTCTCGCGTCCAATGCTGAGGGTTTCCTCACCGGTCTGCCAGCGCCGCGCTTTCCAGACCCCGGAATCGAGGCGCGACCACTCGGTGTGCCAGGAGCCGACGCGCTCCTCACGCCGATCATCGGGACGGCTTGCGGCGATATCGTAGCGAATGTCGGCTGCAACCGCGAGGGGTGAGCTGCCGATCTGCTCGATGGCATAGATTTCGAATTCCGCGGTCGCGACGCGTGCGATCATTCCGAGCCAGGCCTGGACTGACTCGAGAAAGCGTTCACGTCCTGCAGTTGGCGCGGCATCGAACCGACGTCTGACGATGTCAATACCGTAACCGGAACGCAGCGGGACCTCTTTGGAGGGAACCAGCAGGCTGGCCTGAATCGAGGCATCGAGTGACTTCGCCAGGGACGACAGATCGCGAGCCGACGTCTTCAGGGACTCGCTCCATTGCCTGAGTTGCGACTCGATTTCGAAGGCGTACTTCTCGGTAGGGTAATTATCGGAGCCTGGGGGGACGAGACGAAGAATATCCGCCAAAGGAGACTGGCTCGGGTAGTGCGGAGTCAGACGAATGTCGGCGAACGGAAAGGCCGGATCGGCCGCGAAGGGGCCTTCAGGTGCTCCGAAGAGGAGAGAAACTCCGTGAAAGGGCGCCGGACGGAGGAGTAACGGCGCCAGTCCCATTCCCTTGAGCAATCCTCGCCGGGAAATGGGTTGTCCTTCGTTTTTACGTCGGAACATGAGTGCGTGAAAACCGCGAAAGCCGGTACAGCGATTGCAGGATAGCACCTCTGGCCGCCCGGGCCTGACGGGCTGGATGGTGAGCCCTAGGTTGCCCCGATGATCGGCGACTTTTATCCGCAGTTGGCGGCTTTCCGCCAAGGGGTGGAGGGGGGCCTCAAACTTTAGGTTGACAGGGTTCAGCGGGTGTAGTAGATTTTTGCCGTTCCAGAAAATGTAACCGTTTACTCGCTCATTTGCCTGCTCGCTTACGTTAACGTTTATCGATTCGGCGCGAGAGGCAAGCCCCGAGATAGAAGAAGACCAGCAAAAAGGCGGTACAGGGAGGATATTCGGATGGGCCTTACGCGCAATTCTATCCAGTGGTTCGTAAAGTCTGGCTATGTTGTGCTCGCCTGCTTGCTGTTGTTCACGGCTCAGCGACTCTTTGGCCAGGTGGATGAGGGAACTATCACAGGAGTTGTACAGGACCAAACCGGCGCGGTTGTGCCAGGAGCGCAGGTGACGCTTCTGGATACCGACATCGGCCTGGTTCTGCAGGCCACGACGGGCGGCGCCGGCGTCTACACATTCTCGCCCGTCAGGATCGGCCACTATCACGTGACAGTCGCGGACAAAGGGTTTGCGACGACCACGCAGACCAACATCACTTTGACTGTCAGCCAGACCCTGGAAGTGGATGTTCGGCTCAAGCCTGGCGCTACAACAGAAACCGTTATGGTGACCACGGCGCCACCGGTGTTGCAGACGGATGAGGCCTCGGTGGGTCAGACCATCGGCTCCCAGGCGGTCAATGATCTGCCTCTCAATGGCCGGAACTTTACATTTCTGGCCCAGTTGGGCGCGGGCACGCAAACCCCGCAGGCCGACACGCGCGGCAACGCATCCACTGGAGCGTTTTCCGCCAATGGACTGCGCCCGGCGCAAAACAACTACCTGCTGGACGGGATTGACAACAACTCGGACACGGTGGACTTCCTGAACGGGACGAACTTCATTGTCTTGCCACCGGTGGATGCGGTTCAGGAATTCAAGGTGCAGACGGCGGACTTCAGCGCCGAGCTGGGCCGGGCCGGAGGCGCGGTTCTCAACGCGACTATTAAGTCGGGCACCAACAATGTTCATGGGACGGTGTGGGAGTTCTTCCGCAATCGGGAACTCGATGCTGCGGATTGGTTTGAGAACTTCCACAATATTCCCAAGGGAGCCCTGGAACAGAATCAGTTCGGAGCGTCGATCGGTGGCCCCATCGTCAAGAACAAGGTGTTCTTCTTTGGCGACTATGAAGGCCTGCGGCGCGTGTTGGGCACTCCTCAAAACGGGACCGTGCCCACCGCGGCCGAGGTCAGCAGCGGCTTTACGAATCTCTCTGACATTCTGACCAGCGGCTCGCAGAAGGATTCCCTTGGGCGTACGTACTTATTGGGCACGGTGTTCGATCCGGCCACCACGCGCCTGGTGACAGCGGGCACGTTAGATACGACTTCGGGAATCACGGCAGCGTCGACCGGGTATGTTCGCGATCCTTTTGGCTGTGCGGCTTCCAATGCAGCGCCAACGACAGCCAATTGCCCGACTCTGAATCAGATTCCTTCGGGAAGGCTGGATCCGAACGCGGTCAAACTGATGTCTCTGTTTCCAGGCGCGACTAACTCCGCCGTCTCGTCGAATTTTGCATCCAATTTCAGCCTCTTCGAGCATCGCAATGCGTTCGATGTCCGTGGCGATTACAATCCTTCGGAGAAGAACCAGGTCTTCTTCCGCTTCAGCTACGTGGATGACCCGCAGTACATTCCCGGCATCTTCGGCGGCGTTGCGGATGGCGGCGCTTTCCAGCAGGGAATCCAGACGGCTCATTCCAACCAGTCGGCGGGCGCGTGGACGCACGCCTTTACGCCCAACGCCATCAACGTGGCGCGCGTGGGCTTCAACCACCTGCATACCACCCGTTTCGGCCCGGAAGGAAACGACCTGGGAATCCCGGCGAGTTACGGAATCCAGGGTATCCCGCAGACATCGGAAAACGGAGGCCTTCCCGAATACGATATCGGCGGCCTCTCAACCCTGGGCAGCAACTCCTTCCTGCCTTCGGACGAGATCAGCCAGACGCTGCAGCTGACCGACGACTTCACGAAAATCTGGAAACAGCACAGCTTCAAGATGGGAGTTGAATCGCAGCACATTAAATTCGACACCCTGCAGCCAGCGTTTTCGCGCGGCAACTTCGACTACAACGGCCAATATACGGACGTTCCGACAGAGAACAACGGCGGTACGGGGCGGGCCCAATTCCTGCTCACACCGACAACGGCAAGCGTGCCGGGAGGCGTGAATTATTCGGGTGGCTCGGACTCCATCAATGCCTCCAACATCAACACCACCGACGACTATAAGACTTACACGGCGTTGTACCTTCAGGATGACTGGAAGGTATCTCCGAAGCTGACCTTGAACCTGGGCGTGCGCTGGGATTACTTCGGTCCCATCCAGGAGACCGGCGGCGGTCAGGCGAACTTCGTTCCAACCCCGGATCAGGGCGGCACTTCCAGTGGCCCGAACGGCAGTACCCCGACGTACCTGATCCCGGCCAGCGGCAGGGACAACCGAAGTCTGTCGTCCACGGCGAACAACCCGTCTCTTGCCGGCGATGGATTCATCGATCTCTTGGCGAAGGATGGTATCACGCTGGAAGAAACGAACAAGTACGGCCGCGGGGTGGTGCTGAACCAGGAGAACAATTTCGCGCCGCGCGTCGGGGCCGCCTATGAGATAACACCGAAACTGGTCGTGCGCGGCGGCTACGGTATCTTCTACAACTCCTTCGAAAACCAGGGATACGGCCCCAACATCGGGGAAAACTATCCCTTTGTCTTCAACTTCAGCTATGGCCCCGAAGTGCCGTCGGGCAGTCCGAACGGGTTACAGAGTGTCTCGCCGATCTCGTATAACACCCCCTGGGCGGGTTGCAAAACGGCCAGTCCGGGCGGGACTTACACCCTGGAATCCGGCATGTCCTGTATCGGGTTTACGCCTTTGGCCGTCAATGCGGAAGGGCTGGGATTGCAGGGAGCGCAATTCCACTGGATCACTCCGCGCAACCAGAACGCAAACCTGACGGTGCAGTATTCGCTGACGCGCAGCTTGTCGGCGCAGGCCGCTTACGTATTCACCCAGGGACAGGATATTCAGGTGGGGATCGGCACCAACGATGTCTCGACGATCCTGGCGAATAATGCCAGCACGACCTTCGAGGTGCCGTGGCCCGATTTCTCCCATGGCATGAGCTATCAGAACACCATTGGAGAAAGTAATTACAGCGCTCTGCAGACCAAAGTGGAACAGCAGTTCTCCAATGGGCTCTACTTCCTGTTCGCGTACACCTGGTCAAAAACGACCAGCGACGCCGGCGATCTGCTCAACGGCGGCAGCACGGGTGGTTTCCGTGCCCCGTATGTCCCGGGGCTGGGGCCGAGCTTCGACAGGGGTCTGGCGGATTTCAATCTCCGACAGGTGCTCCATTTCAGCGGCATCTACAATTTGCCCTTCGGCAAGGGGCAAAAGTTCGGCCACGACATGAACAAGGTTGAAGATGACCTTGTCGGAGGCTGGTCGGTCAACTGGATTGCCTCGCTCCAGGGTGGGCAGCCCATCAACTTTGGTTGCCCCGATGGGACGGCTGCCGGACTGGGGTGCAACACCATCCTGGTGAATGGGTCGGATCCTAAACTGGGACTCCACAAAGACTCCAATGGAGTGCTGAACTGGATTGGGAATGCGGGGGCCTTTAACCAGCCTTGCCAACTGATTGAAAACTCAACGAACACTGCCCTAATTCCTGGCTCATCGCCAACCGGCTGTATCCCGTTAACCGGGGCTGCTGCTCTGGGCTCGAGGCCTGGACAGATTCCGGGACCTGGATTCCACCGGCTGGATTTCTCGACGTTCAAGTCCTTCCAGCTCAACGAAAGATGGTCGGCGCAATTCCGGGCGGATTTCTTCAACATTCTCAACCACCCGAACTTCAACGCTCCGAACTTTGGCGGCAACGGAGTAGTCGCGGTCTCGAACTCGGGCAACTACCTCAACTCCAACTTCGGCGAGATTGGTTCGACGCGCGATGATCCGTTAGATCCGCGGCAAATCCAGTTCGCTCTGAAGCTGTACTTCTGAGGTAAGATAAGACTGATCCGGAAAGGCGTCGAACATGGCGCCTTTCCGGACTCTATTTTGCGCAGCGCTTCGCTCACGCGCCGATGATGGAGGTGAGTTGTGGGCAAGTGGGCCCCATTCCAGTTGGCGGCTGTTTGTGTTCTTCTGGCATGGGGGGCATCCGCGAGAGCTACGGATCCTGCAACCGGGAATCTGGATCGGCAATTTCAGTCAGCCGTGGCGGACTACAGCGCAGGGCACTTCGCCGAAGCAGCCGAGAAGCTGCAGAACCTTTTGCCCCATGTTCCCAACAGTTTTGAAGTACACGAACTGCTGGGAATGACGTACGCTTCGCTTTCCCAGGACCAGAAAGCCATCGAAGAACTAAAAGCCGCAGTGCAGATTAAACCCGACTCTGCGGCAGCGAGAACCAACCTGGCCGCAAGCCTTTCTCATGCGGGAAAAACGGCCCTGGCGGGAGAGCAGTTTCGGAAGGCCCTCGAACTGGAGCCAGGGGACTACACCGCAAACCACAACTTAGGCGAGTTCTACGTTCAGACGGGAAGGCTGAGGGAAGCGTGCCCTATGCTGGAGCGGGCGCAGCAAGCGAAGCCGGATTCCTATGATAACGGCTACGATCTGGCAATGGCCGATTTCCTGACCGGGCGCCTGGGAGACGCACGAAACGCGATCGAGAGCCTGCTGAAGCTCAAGGACACTGGAGAACTCCACAACCTGCTTGGCCAGATCGATGAAAAAGACGGTAAGTTCCTCGAGGCGGTGAAAGAGTACGACACGGCCGCGCACATCGACCCCAGCGACGACAATCTTTTTGCATGGGGAGGCGAACTTCTGCTGCACCGGACCTACGAGCCGGCCGTCGATGTGTTCAAATTTGCGACGCAGCGATTCCCGGATTCACCGCGGCTTCAGATTGGGCTGGGAATGGCGCTGTATGCGCGTGGGCTCTATGAGGAATCCGTGGACGCGCTGCTGAAGGCCGTGGACTTAAGCCCGGACGATCCGCGTTGTTATCAGTTTCTGACACGGGCCTACGACAGCTCCCCCAAGCAGGCGGATGAGGTTATCCAGCGCTTCCGGCGCTATGCGGAATTGCAACCCGGTAATGCACGCGCTCAGTATTACTACGCGATGAGTCTCTGGAAGGGAAAGCGGCTGGAACAGACCGACCCAGACCTGAAGACGGTGGAGGCGTTGCTGAAGAAGTCCATCGCCATGGATGGCACTTTCCCCGACGCGCATGTGCAACTCGGCAATCTATATGCAGACCAGCATGAGTATCAGCAATCGATTCCGGAATATGAGCATGCGCTGGAACTCGATCCGAATCTGCCGGACGCCCACTACCGGCTCGGGACCGACTACGTTCACGCAGGGCAAAAAGACAAGGCGCAGGAGGAGTTCGCTGTCTATCAGAAGCTTCGAGCAGAGCATTTGGCCGAAGATGACAAGGAGCGGGCAGAGGTTCAACAGTTTGTGTATTCAGCAAAGGGCACACCGGCAAGCAGGCCCTAGTTATCGGGTGGAATAACAGACCGCGGTTATATAAATTGGCTGGAGAGCGTGACCTACATCGACAAGACATATGTTGGCGGACGGACCTGCGCTGAGGGGGAGATGAACCGCAGCGCGCCGTGCAGGGGCGCGGTGAGCGCAAGGGACGTCGCCAACCGGCTCAGCTGCAGCCGGAGGGACTTTCTGCGGACAACCGCCGGTGTGACGCTGGGCTCCGCGCTGATGGGCGCCAGCCCTTTCCTGTGGGCCGAGTCCGCGCGCAGAAAGCGGAAGGTAATCGTCATTACCTTTGGCGGAGGAGCGCGCGATCAGGAGACTTTCGCTCCGGAGGGCCAGGAGAACATACCGCACCTGCTTCAGGAGCTGATCCCCCAGTCCAGCTTTTTTACCCAGGTCACTAACCACGGGATTCTGGGGCACTACGTGGCGACGGCGAGTCTGGCAACTGGAGTCTACGAAACACTGAATAACTTTTCAGCGGTTCCACCGGATCATCCCACCGTCTTCGAGTACTTCCGCAGAGACCTGAGACGGCCCGCGAACGACGCATGGGTGGTGGCTCCCAGCAACGGCTTCAATCGCATTGGGGAGAGCTCCTATGGGCAGGGCTGGGGAGCGACGGTGGTTTTACCCAAGCGGCTGCTTGGTGTTGCGACTTCGGGCAAGACCACCGATTACGAGCACTTGCTGCATGACAACTACGAGACGCCGCTTTACGTACCTCAGGTGGCAGGCAGCGAATTCGAATTGCAGCAGCTGGAGACGATCCTCCAGCTGTCGGTGGATGACTTCATTAAGCACGCGCGGACGCTCTCCAGCCCGGATGAGCTTTCTGTCTACATTGCGAAGCGGTTGATGCGGCTGCAGGCGCCCAGTCTTCTCTGGATCACGATGCACGACATCGACATTGCGCACTCGGGCGCCTACTCGCTTTACATCGAAGGGATCCGGCGCACGGACCGTCTTTGCGCGGAGCTGTGGACTGCGGTGCAAAGCGAACCGGAATATGCGGGGAACACCACCCTTCTCATCCTTCCCGATTTCGGGCGTGATGCCGACGAAGATGCGGGCGGGAACGGCTTTCAGCATCATCGCACCGGCGATGTTGCCTCTCGAACCACCTGGATGATGGCCCTGGGCGCCGGGACTCGACAGGGACTGGTGTTTGACCATCCGGTGCAATCGATTGACCTGGTGCCGACTCTGGGGGCGATGCTTGGATTCTCGCCTTCTCAGGCGCAGGGCAAAGTCATCGGCGAGCTGGTGTAACTGCAATGCTGCCGCGTAACCTTGAGGCCGAGCATTTCGCCGGGTATCCTCCCGAGGCGAAGAAGCTCGCGGTTGCCAATCTCACTGTGCTGCAACAGCTGCCCCTCAGCTTTCTGCCTGCCTTTCTGCGGGAGATGATCGATTACGATTACAAATTCCCCCGGGAGCGTGCGGCGATTGAAGCAGAGCTGGCCACGCTCAACGCTCTTGCGCCGGAGCAGCGCGCCGCCTGGTTCGCTCCGTTCTCGAATCTGTCGCTGTCCTCCAGGCTGGAGCGTTTCGACTGGATCAATCAACCCGCGCAGTTTCTGGAACAGGAATCGGCTTATCTCTGGACTACCGGGCAACAGGACGCGTTTCGGAAGGCGGCGACGCAGTATAACGACCGCTTGCGAACTACCTCCCCGGCTGCTGCCCTTCCCATGCGCAGACTGGGAATCGCGATCATTGGACGGGGCGTCACCTCCTGGGACGGACCTCTGTTTCGAAATCTGCGCATGCATGGCACGTGGTTTAAGCAAATCGACCCCGACAAGGGATTCGAGCTGTTGTTGGCTGGTGTGGAAGCGCGGGCCCAGGCACGCGCCGTCCCCTACGGGCATTGGTACGTCGATGGCGGGCAGACGGCAGACCACAGTCCACAACTGACCTGCGTGTCTTACGGGGCGCTGGAGCCTGTGCGCTCGGCGTTGCTGAACTATATACAGAAGCAAATTCAGCGGCCGGGCATGGGGCCCGAGGAATTACGGTCCAACCTGGCTCGGGTTTTGCCCGCTGATCTGCGTGTGGAACAGGCGGGCGACCCGGTACTGGATCGCTTTCAGCTGAAGCTGCTCACCGAAGGTTCCGGCACTCAGATCTTCAGCACGACGTTTGCGCAGTGGACCGCGCGCGAAGTTCTGCGGCGAGCGCAACCAGTTACCTTACTGGTACGATTCGCGCCCCGGCAAAGGCAACGGCCGATGAATGAACTTCTCTCCGACTTACCGGGCACTACTGAGCCTGACCTGCCGGGTTCACTGATCGATGCGGATATGGGAGCCTACTATCACTGGATGAACCAGCAGCGGCTGCCCGGCTCGGAGGAGTCTTCCTTCCTTGTGTGGTTTGAAGGCCACAACCAGGCTCTGGCCATTGCGCCTACTCTTCCGCGCGGGGTGGAATCTGCCTCGCCGATGAACCTGGCATCGTTGCTCTCCCTGGCTGTTGGCTGATGGCTTCGACGAACTTCGCAATCGAGAGTAAGCGATACGGCGCCCGGAACCCCGCTGCGTGGCGATTGAAGGCTGTCGCGATTTTGCTTGGCGCCGGGATCGCCGTGCTGATCGGGTATGCTCCCTCTATCGCAGCCAGCAGGTTTTTTGGTGGAGTCCCGCCGACCGGCAGTGAGCTAGTACCGGGCCGCTTTGTCGATGTCACGAAACAGACCGGTATTCAATTTCTTCATCAGGCCGCCCACACTTCGCGCAAATATCTTATAGAGACCATGGGTTCCGGCGTGGCTGTCTTCGATTGCGATAATGACGGCCGCCTGGACATCTTCTTTGCCAATGGCGCACCTTATTCCGACCCAACTCCGCCAGGATTCATTCCGCGGAAGACCGGGCCTGAATACTGGGATCGGTTGTTCCACCAGAAGCCGGATGGGACTTTTGAGGATATCACCGAGAAGTCCGGCTTGAAGGGCGTTGGCTATGACATGGGGGTGGCTGTCGGCGATTACGACAACGACGGGTATGAAGACATATATGTGACAGGGTACGGCGGCAACCACTTGTATCACAAAAATGGCGACTGCACCTTCACCGATGTTACAGACAAGGCCGGCGTGGGGGGCAATGGCTGGTCCACATCGGCGGCCTGGGTTGATCTTGATAATGACGGTTTGCTGGATTTGGTTGTGGCTCGTTATGTGACGTGGGACTGGAACGACCAATGGTGTGGCGAACACCGCGAAGGTTATCGGGGTTATTGTCACCCGGATGTTTTCCCCCCCATCACGATGCTGGTGTACCACAACGACGGTAATGGACATTTTACGGAGGTCTCCCACAAGTTAGGGCTCGATAAGCCGGCAAAAGCTCTGGGCGTCGCTATTGGAGATTACGACCAGGACGAGAGAATTGACCTGTTCATTGCCAATGACTCCATGCAGGAATTCCTCTTTCATCAGAAAAGGGACGGGACATTTGAAGAAGTTGGACTGGAAAGCGGCGTTGCTGTCAACGGTGAAGGACAAACCTATGCCGGCATGGGCGTGGACTTCGCGGATTACAACAACGATGGATGGCCGGACCTGGTAGTCACGGACCTGGCGAACCAGCGCTATGCACTTTATGAGAATGCGGGAGATGGGACCTTCAATTACGCGAGCGGTGAGTCGGGCATTAGCCAAATCACCCTTCTGCACTCCGGGTGGAGCGTGCGCTTTCTCGATTACGACAACGACGGCTGGAAAGATTTATTGATCGCGCAGGGACACGATCTGGATACGATAGAGAAGAGCTTCCCGCAGCTTCGGTACAAAGAGCCGATGATGCTGTTGCGCAATGTCGGCGGCAGATTTGTCAATGTTTCGTCGATTTCGTCGGAAATGTTTCAGGAGGCATGGGTTGGCCGAGGTATGGCAATCGGCGACCTGAACAATGACGGACGAATAGACGCTGTGGTTTCAACTAATGGCGGCACGCCGCACGTTCTGCTGAATGAGACTGAAACGCAAAACCACTGGATCACTCTGAAACTTGTCGGACACAAGAGCAATCACGACGGCATTGGAGCCCAGGTAAAGATTGTCACATGGTCCGGCGAGCAGTGGGGGACGGTAACAACTTCCAGCGGCTACCTTTCCTCAGGCGATCCGCGGCTACACTTTGGGCTTGGAACGGAGCGAGTGGTATGGCGCATCGAGATTCGATGGCCGAGTGGAATTCAGCAGGTGATGACGAACATTACCGGCGACCAGCAGGTGAGGGTGGACGAACCGTCACATTCCGACAGCAAAACACCAGTCGCGGTCGCAGCCGCACCCAGGAACTGATCGAGTGCGGATCGCGGAGACCGACCTGACTGGGCAGCGCGGATCTGCTGTTTCGCGAGTTAAATATGGCATTAGAATGAGAGCGGATTAGCCGCAACCACGCGACCGCGACGATTTCCCTGCCTGGCGAGTCAGAGAGGGACATGTGAAGCAACCCGTTACAACTGTTTCCGATGCCGCTGAAAGTGAGGGTTCCATGCGGCGTATTCTCCTGCGCTGCACAGTTCGAAACCCGGGATGGTTTGCCGCAACGCTGGTCGTCGCGGTGATGGTCCTTTATGCATTGATGGCTTTGGCGCAGCAACCGGCGCAGAGCGGTCCCGACACAGTTACGATCCATGGCAGGGTCGTCGATGCGCGGGGACAGCCAGTTAACAGCGCGGTAATCCGTCTTCGCCACAGGGATGATTTCGGGGCAGTGGAAACGCAATCCGATGCGGACGGGGATTTCGTATTTCCGGCACTTCGGAAAGGCAGTTATTTAATTACCGCAGAGAAGGCTGGCGGGCGGAGCCCCGAAGCTGCCATCGTAGTGTCGGCAGCAGTCCAGCGGATCGTGGATCTAGTCCTCAAGAGCCAGGACAATGTTCGTCCGGAGTCCGGTGACTCCTCGGGGCAGACCATGGAATTCTCCGACAGGCCGAATTTTACTGTTGCGGGGGTGACCGACTGGACGGCCGTTGGCGGACATGGGTCAGATACTATCCTGCGGACCAGCGAGGCTTTGGCGCGCGACGTCGTTACTCTACAACCGGAGCGGACGCATGTTGCCGCTGCCGCTACCGGAGATGGTAATTCGGAGGCGAAGCTGCGCGCAGTGCTCGCCGGAGACCCTGGGAACTTCGACGCGAAACACCGGCTTGGGGAATTTTATCTGGATGCGGGCAGATACGCGGAGGCGGTTCCATTTCTGGAGGGCGCATATCAAATCGATCCGAAGAACTTTGATAACACTTATGATCTGGCGCTGGCTTGCAAGGGAACAGGCGACTATTCGCAGGCTCTTAACGAAGTCAAGATGTTACTGACATATCGGGATGATGCGGATTTGCATCGCCTGATCGGTGAGCTGGACGAGAAACTCGGCGATCCGCTGGCGGCCGTTCATGAATATGAGCTGGCGGCGAAGGCGAATCCGAGCGAGGAGAACTACTTCTCCTGGGGCTCTGAGTTATTGCTGCATCGCGCGATCTGGCAGGCGCAGGAAGTCTTTCGCTCCGGAGTGGAGGCATATCCGAAATCAGAAAGTATGCTGACCGGGCTGGGCGCAGCCCTTTTCGCGGGAGCAATCTATGACGACGCCTCCAGACGCTTATGTGAGGCATCCGACCGTGACCCTTCGAACCCGGAGCCGTATACGTTTATGGGAAAGGTTGAAATCGCCGCGCCAAACCCCCTACCATGTATAGAACCCAGACTGGCCCGCTTCGCGCGGGAGCAGCCGCAGAACCCCACCGCGAAGTACCTCTATGCAATGGCCATTATGAAGAGCCAGCAAAAGTCGCTTGCACCGGAGGCCAGGCAACAAGCGGCAATCCTGCTACAGAAGGCTGTGGAACTCGATCCAGAGTGCGCGGATGCCTGGATGCAACTAGGAATACTCTCTTTTGCAAAACAGGACTTTAAGGCGGCGATCAACGACTACAGAAAAGCCATCGAGGCGAATCCGCAGTTAGGAGAGGCTCATTATCGTCTTGGAGTCGCCTATGACAAGAGTGGCGACCAGGCGAAGGCCCGCCAGGAATTCGAACTTCACGATGAAATTGAAAAGGCTCAGGCGGATGCGGTTGAACGCCAGCGAAAAGCGATCCAGCAATTCGTAGTCGCGCCGTCCGGACAAACTGCAGCGCCGCCGGAACAGTGAGCGGCGGTAATCAACGATTGTGGGCAATGCAGCGCGAGCCGAGCAGTTACAATCATCCCGGATTCTTATTAGTCCTGAGCGGAGACGGTTTCCAGGAAGCAACGATACCAGATCCCTCTCGTATGGTGAGAATTTCATTCGCTTTCACCTGGGTAAATCGTTCAATACTCTGCGTCGTCGGCCATTTCACTTCGATTAAATCCACCGTGTCGAGCTTTCCAAGGCCGAAGTGAAGGCGGAGATCGCTTTGGGACATTACGCTGGTGCCGCTATGGACTTCATCCATCTGAATGTGTTTGCCGGTGATTACTCGAACGCGGGCTCCAATGGCGGTCCGATTGCATTTGGATCCTATCAGCTTTAACTTGATCCAGTTCTGTTTATTACCGCCGTCGTTCCGGAGCAGCGAGGGCACATCGTTCAGGTTCAGAATCAGAACGTCCATGCAGCCATTATTCTCGTAGTCCCCAAATGCCGCGCCGCGACTGGAAAACCGTTCGCTGATACCGGGCCCCATCTGTGCTGAAACGTCGCGAAAGTGGCCGTTGCCGAGATTTCTGTAGACCAGGCGTGGATTCTTAAAGGATTCGCCGAAGTTATATTGATCTACTTCGGGATAGACGTGCCCGTTGACCTGGACAAGGTCAACCCATCCATCATTGTCGTAGTCGATGAAGCCACAACCCCAGGCAACATATTGATTGTTTATACCGACGCCGGAGCTGAGGGAGACATCGGTGAAAGTGCCGTCGCCATTATTGTGGTAGAGATTACAGGTATCATCCACGAAGTTGGTCTTGAAGATGTCAAACCAGCCGTCACAATCGTAATCGGCGACCGCGAGACCCATGCCGGCCTGTTCATGTCCGTCATCGTTATAAGCACATCCCGCCATGACGGCGACGTCGGTGAATGTTCCGTCATGATTGTTGCGAAAGAGGATGCTGGGTTGAGAGTCCACCGCTACATAAATGTCGGGCCAGCCGTCGTTGTCGAAGTCGTACGAGACAGCGGTAATCGAATAGCGCGGGCCCGGCTTCAGTATGCCGGATTGTTCCGACACGTCGGTGAAGGTAGCGTTGCCGTTGTTGCGATAGAGAGCGTTCGAATCCGCAGGAAGGCCGCGTGGTCCGCACATAATCGGAATTCCCTTCCACTGGCATAGACCCGGGTCGCTGGCCGGGTCCAGCTGAATATAGCGGCATACGAAGAGGTCCAGATGACCGTCCCGGTTATAGTCCAGAAATGTGCAACCCGATCCCCAGCGGATCCGATCCTGATAGAGTCCGGCCTTGCGGGTAACATCGGTAAAGGTACCGTCGCCGTTGTTATGGAAGAGGATGTTATGTCCCCAGAAGCAGCAGAACAGGTCGTCCCATCCGTCGTTGTCGTAATCGCCCACGCACACGCCCGTCTGCCAGCCGCTGAGGCCGAGCCCCGATTTAGCAGTAACGTCGGTGAAGGTGCCGTCACGGTTGTTCTTGTACAGGTGGGAAGTCGGCGCTTCACCTGGCGCCCAATGTGCATCGATCCGGTCGCCATTCGTGAGATAGATATCGATCCAGCCGTCATTGTCGTAGTCGAAGAAGGCGATGCCGCTTCCCTTGGTCTCGATAATGAGGCGTTTATGGGCGATGCCGCCCCAGACGTTGGGGATGGTCAGCCCGGCTTGCCGGGCGACATCGACAAACAGAACGGGCGACTGCGGGGAGTCCTGCGTCGCCGCTTCCACGGCCAGCGGCTCTTTCCATTTCCAGAGCGGCGTGACCAGTGCGTCCATCAAAGTGCTGCCGAAGACGAAAAGGGAGGACCCGAGAAAGCGTCGCCGCGGGAAGCGCATAATTTACACCGATTATAGCGGTCGTCTCGAGTCGGCGGCGCAACTCCTGAAGATCCGCATGCGAGGCGGCGGCAGCACGCTCCCTTTGCGACGTCGACCTGGTGATCGGCCTGGAGGGAAGCTGCACTTTCAGCCGGCAAGCCGAACGTAATTCTCAATTGTCGCTAACAGGCAGTATGGAGTGACCGGCGCCGATGCGCTGACCGTGGGTTAGCCTGTGTGTTCAGAAGAACGCACAGTTCAGAGCCACAAGCGGAAAGGAGCCGGTCATGCAGGAGAAGTTACGATTTTTGGGTTTGGATGTCCATGCGGAGACGATCGCCGCAGCGATCGCAGAGCCGGATGGCGAGGTGCGAAGCCTGGGAACGATTCCCAACCGCGTCGAGTCACTACGCAAGCTGATCAGGAAGCTTGGCCCGGCAGAGACGATGAAGGTCTGCTATGAAGCGGGACCGACAGGCTACGTCGTATACTGGCAACTGGCGGAGTTGGGCGTTCAGTGCGAGGTGGTGGCACCCACGCTGGTACCGGTTAAAGCGGGTGATCGGGTAAAGACGGACCGGCGCGATGCTGAGAAGCTGGCGCGTTGCTATCGATCCGGAGATCTGACGGCGGTATGGGTTCCGGATGAAGGTTCCGAAGCCTTGCGGGATTTGGTGCGAGCTCGCGAAGCAGCCAAGCAGGATCAGATGCGAGCGCGGCATCGATTGAGCAAGTTTCTGTTGCGCTCAGGCCATCGTCCGCCCTCCGGAGTGAGACCATGGACACGTCCCTATCTCATCTGGGTCGCACAGCTATGCTTCCCACAGATCGCTCAGGAAGCTACACGACAGGATTATCTGCACGAGGTCGAGCACATGCGGGAGCGCGTGGCGCGTCTGGAGCAAGCCATCACCGAGGCAGTCAAGCTGGCCTCACCCGCATTACAACAAGTCATCCACGATCTACAGGCACTGCGCGGTATTGCGGATATCTCGGCTGTGACCATTGCGGCCGAACTGGGCAAGGCATCTCGCTTCGAGAGCGCCCGGCAACTGATGGGTTATTGCGGTGCTGTGCCTAGTGAGGACTCCAGTGGCAAGCGGATCAGGCGTGGAGGCATCACGAAAACCGGCAACGCGCACTTGCGACGAATCGTTGTCGAGGCAGCCTGGAGCTATCGCCGTCCACCAGGAATCTGGTATGGACTGCGCAGAAGGCAGGAGAGCATTTCGGAAGAGGTCAAAGAGATTGCATGGAAAGCGCAACACCGCCTACACAAGCGCTATATGAAACTGGGGGCAGCCGGCAAGGACCAGAGGAAGATCGTCACGGCAGTTGCCCGTGAACTGCTGGGCTTCATCTGGGCCATTGGAACCAGAGCAGAGACTGTTGCCAGCCAGCAACTTGCAGCCTGACAAGAACCAAAGCAAAGACAAAACCTTCCT
>Ga0182024_10010936_pt1 | contig 18365 bp, 10 predicted proteins | sample P32metaG_FD_120480 | JGI IMG/M metagenome (GOLD analysis project Ga0182024, IMG submission 120480) | Permafrost microbial communities from Stordalen Mire, Sweden - P3-2 metaG (Illumina Assembly) | ecosystem: Environmental > Terrestrial > Soil > Wetlands > Permafrost | place: Sweden: Stordalen... | reverse complement strand
CTTCGCTCCGCGGCGCTCATCGACCCGAAGGCTCTGATGAGCATCCGGGATCTCGAGCTTCGAGCCCGTGTGGTCGTCGAGGGATTCTGGAGCGGACTGCACCGCAGCCCTTTTCACGGCTTTTCCGTCGAGTTCACGGAATACCGGCAGTACTCGCCGGGCGACGATCCCCGCTACGTGGACTGGCGCGTATTCGCCCGCAGCGACCGATTTTTCATCAAAAAATTCCAGGACGAAACCAATCTGCGCTGCTACCTGCTCTTCGATCAAAGCCGTTCGATGAGCTACGGCTCGGCGGGCTACTCCAAAGCGCAGTACGCGGCGACGCTCGCCGCGACACTGGCCTATTTCCTCCACGGCCAGGGCGACGCCACGGGTCTTCTGACCTTTGACGAGTCGGTGCGCGAATACCTGCCCGCCCGCCATCGCGCCGGCCACCTGCGGCAGCTTATGCTGGCGCTCGAGAAGCCCACGGGCGGCCAGTCGACCAATCTGACGAACCCCATCGGGCGCATCGCATCGCTCGTACGCAAGCGGGGCCTGATTGCCTACATTTCCGATTTTCTCGCCCCTTTGGACAAGCTCGAGTCCGGCCTGCTGGCCCTGACGGCCTGCGGACACGAGGTGACCGTCTTTCAAGTGCTCGATCCAGCGGAGTTGAACTTGAACTTCGAACAGGCCTCGCTGTTCGAGGATTTGGAGTCCGCCCGGCGGGTGTACATCGATCCGGCGGCGGTGCGCCGGGAGTACGTCTCGAGGATCGAGGCGCACTGCGCGGCGGTTCGCTCGATCTGCGACAGGCTCGGAATCGGCCATCACCGGATATCCACGGCGCAGCCGATGGAACTCGTCCTATTTGAATTCCTGAAAGAACGCCTGCAACGGGGCAGGTGGAGCCCTTCGGCCTCGCGAAACCGCAGATGAATTTTCTCGCGCCATTATTCCTTCTCGGGACCCTGGCCGTGGCGGCTCCGGTCATTTTTCATCTCATTCGGCGGACCACCCGGGAGCGAACGAGTTTCAGCTCGGTCATGTTCCTTCCGACTTCGCCGCCCCGCCTGACGCGGCGCAGCCGGCTCGAGCACATCCTGCTGCTCTTGCTTCGCTGCCTCGCAATCGCGCTCCTGGCGCTTGGATTTTCGCGCCCGTTCTTTCGGAGCGCGGCGCCCGACTCCGGCGACGCCGCGCAGTCCAGGCGCGTCGTCGTCCTAGTCGACGTAAGCGCCAGCATGCGCCGGACAGGCCTGTGGGACGCCGCCCGCGAGCGGGCGGCGGGAATCCTTCGCGCGATCGGGCCCGGCGACGAGGCGTCCGTATACCTTTTTAGCCGCAGGGCGGCGCCGCTTGTGGGCTTTGAGGAGTGGCAACGCGTCGCTGTGAATGACCGGGCGGCGCTCGCAATCGGCCGCCTGGCGGCAAGCGAGCCGGGCTGGGAGGACGACCATCTCGGCGACGCCCTCATCACCGCGGCCGAGGCGCTCGCCGACACCGGCGCCGAGAAAAAGGCCCCGGGGCCCCGTCAGATATACCTGATCAGCGATCTGAAGGCCGGCAGCCGGCTCGATTCGCTTCAGTCCTACGACTGGCCGAAAAATATCGAGCTGCGGGTCGAAGCCTTGAAGGCCCGCAATCCCACCAACGCCGGATTGCAGCTCGTCGCGGAATCCCCGGATGCCGACCGCCTGGCAACCCCCGCCGTCCGCGTGCGCGTGAGCAATGCCGCGGAGTCCGCGCGCGAGCAGTTTCGCGTCGGCTGGGGCCGAGCGCCGGGAGGCGAATTCGTCGGGGCGCCAATCGACGTCTACGTGCCCCCCGGCCAGAGCCGCGTCGTGCCCGTCCCGGTCCTGCCGAACGCAGCCGATATGCGCCAGATCGTTTTGCGCGGGGACGACGAAGACTTCGACAACACAGCCTACGTGGTTCCGCTGGTGAAGCAGCAGTGGAACGTCCTCTATTTTGGCACCGACGAGCCAGGCGACAGTCACGGGCCCCTGTATTTTCTCGAGCGCGCGCTGCCCGATGATCCCCGGCTTTCGGTAAAAGCGATCGAGCGCGCTCCGTCCGCGTCCGTCTCACCGGCTGAAATGCAGGAGGCCAAGATGTATTTTGTCACCGATACCCTGGCTCAGGAGACGATCCTCGCGCTTCGCGCCCAGATGCTCGCCGGCAAGACGGTCGTTTTTGCGCCGAGGAGCGCCCTTGCGGCCAGCACGCTCGGCGGGTTGCTGGACATCGACGGGGTTTCCTTGGAGGAGGGGCAGCCCGCCGATTATGCGATGTTCGGCGACATCAACTTCCAGCACCCCCTGTTCGCCCCGTTTTCCGATCCGCAATACAGCGATTTCACGAAAATTCATATTTGGAAATACCGCCGGATGAATGCCGGCGCGATCCCCGCCGCCCGCGTGCTCGCGAAGTTTGACAGCGGCGATCCCGCAGTCGTCGAGATACCGGTCGGCCAGGGAAGGCTGCTCGCCCTGCTGACGGGATGGAACCCCGATGACAGCCAGCTGGCCGTTTCCTCGAAATTCGTCCCGTTGATCTATTCCATGCTCGACCTCGCCGGCGGCATTTCGGAGCGGCCGACCCAGTACCAGGTCGGCGACGCGATACCGATAGTTGCGGCGACCGGCGACGCGGCGGGGGCGACGATCACCCGGCCCGACGGTTCAACGGTCACGCTGCCTCCCGGCGCCACAAGCTTCGGCGGCGCCCTTCAGCCCGGCATCTACCTAATCAACACCGGCGCGCGTTCATTTCGGGTGGGCGTGAACGTGGCTGCTTCCGAGAGCCGGACGGAACCTCTTGCACCCGATGAACTTGAGCGCTACGGGGCGCCTGGCCCGAAGAGTCCGCCCGATGCGGCCCGCGCAGCGCAGCACGAGGCCCTTCTTCGAAGCGAGGAGGCCGAGGGGCGGCAAAAGCTGTGGCGCTGGATCCTTGGCGCGACACTCGCCGTTCTATTGATCGAATCGGCTCTGGCCGGGTGGACAGCGCGCCGAAGTGGGGATACCGTCCCGCAAGAAAGTACCCCGACATGATGCAAGAATCCCTCATTCCCAGATTGCAGCCCGCGGCGCGCCGCCACCGCTGGCAAGTTCTCAGTCTGCAGCTTGCCGCTTGCTGGGCGCTGGCGGCAATCGCAGGATTCGGATTCATCCTCGTGCAAAGGCAGACCGGCTGGACCTCATTCTGGACCCTGCCTGGACTTGTTGGATTGGCGTGCGCCACCTGCCTTTCCCTGGTCATGCGCCACGGCTCAATCTCGACGGATTATCGGGCCATCGCGCAAAAAATCGAACAAAGGCATCCCGAACTGAACGGGTTGCTCCTGACTGCCGTGCAGCAACGTCCTCCGAAGGAAGGCTCGCCGGGATATCTCCAGCATCGCCTCCTCGAGCAGGCGATAGAACACAGCTGGAAAAACAACTGGAGCGATATCATCCCCTTGTCTCGATTGCGCCTCGCCCAGGCGGCTCTTATCGCAGCCCTGGGGCTTTTCGTCGTCACGATCTCGAGCCTAAGGGGCGCCCGGCGCGCGGAAATAGCCGGCGCGCCGATTTGGGGAGTCACGGTGACGCCCGGAGACACAAGCCTTGAACGCGGTGAAAGCCTTGTCGTCTTGGCCCGGTTCGGGGGCTCGCTTCCGGCCGGCGTCAACTTGGTCTACCGCAGTTCGGGCCAACCGCAGCATCAGATCGCGCTCGTCAAGAGCCTCGCGGATCCGGTTTTCGGCGCGAGCATTCCCGAGGTCGACCAGGATCTCTTCTATCATCTGGAGTACGCCGGCAAGAACACGCGCGAGTTCAAGGTTTCGGTCTTTGAGCGCCCCCGGCTGGAAAGGGCGGATGCGACGCTGACCTACCCCGGGTATACGCACCTCGCGCAAAAGCGAATTGAGAACACGCGCCGCGTGAGCGCGGTCGAGGGCACGCACCTCGACCTGGCGCTTCAATTGAACAAAGCGGTCGCATCGGCGTCCCTGGTGGGCACCGATTCGAAAAAGACGGTCATTCCCCTCCAGGTCGTCGACGGCAAGGCGGTCGCATCGCTGCCCAATTTCCCATTGGTCGCAACTCAGACCTACGACCTTCGACTCGTCGATAAGGACGGCCGAACCAACCCCCTGGCCACCCCATTTGTTTTCGACGTCCTGCCAGATCGTCCGCCTGAAATCCGTATTACCGATCCCCACGGCGACATCCGCCCGTCGCCGGTCGAGGAAGTCAATTTCTCCGGCACGGTTTTGGGCGATTTCGGGGTGTCGGCTTACGGACTCGGGTACACCCTTGCGGGCGGCGACGCGAAGGTCGTCGAGCTCGGCCTTTCGGTCCCCGCCGCGCAGAAGGGGTCCTTCGCCACGACGCTCAGCCTTGAAGACCTCGGGGTGCAGCCGGGCCAGCTGATCTCCTGGTATCTTTGGGCCGATGACTTCGGACCCGACGGCAAGCCGAGGCGGACGACGAGCGATTTGTATTTCGCGGAAGTCCGGCCATTCGACGAGATCTTTCGCGAGAGCAAGGCGATGCAATCATCCGACAGCCAGCAGCAACAGCAGGATCAGGACGGCGACAGCCAGCGCCTGACGGATCTTCAGAAACAGATAATCTCGGCGACATGGAAACTGCAGCGCGATCCGTCCGAGCCGAAATACACGGACGACACAAAGGTCGTGCACGATTCCGAGGAGCAGGCGGTGACCCAGGCGGGCGCGGGCCAGGAAAAGGCGGACGATCCCCGCACCAAGGCCCTTTGGGCCGCGGCCGCCGACGATTTGAAAAAGGCGGTCGGGCACCTGCAGGATGCGGGGAAAACCCCGGAGGCCCTGACTCCCGCACTCGTCTCCGAGCAGTCCGCCTACCAGTCCCTTCTCAAATTGCAGTCCAGGGAGACGAACGTGGCCAGGGGGCGCGGCGGCCGGGGCGGCCGCGGCGGCGCGAGCCAGCGCCAGCTCGATCAACTCGACCTGACCCAGGAGCAAAATCGCTATGAAACAGCAAACCAGGCTGCGCCTGCCGAGACACCGGAGCGGCGCGAGCAGCTCCAGGTGATGAATCGCCTGCAGGAGCTGGCCCGGCGTCAGCAGGACGTGAACGATCGGCTCAAGGAAATGCAGACCGCATTGCAGGAAGCCCGCACTGAACAGCAGCGCGCGGACATCCGCCAGCAGCTCAAGCGCCTTCAGGATGAGCAACAGCAGGTGCTCGCCGACGTGGATGAGCTGCAGCAGCGCATGGATCAGCAGGAGAACCGCTCCAACATGAGCGACGAGCGCCAGCAGCTGGAACAGACCCGAAACGACGTCCAAAAAGCCGCGGATGCCGCGGGTCAGGGTGCCGTTGCGGAGGCCCTGGACGCCGGCACCCGGGCCCAAAGACAATTTCAGAACATGCGCGACGAGGTGCACAAACAGAACTCAAGCCAGTTCTCCGACGATCTGCGCGACATGCGCTCGCAGGCGCGGGATCTCGCCGACAAGGAGGAGGACGTTGCGAAGAAGCTCGATCCGCTCGGCAGCGCCGGACAGCCCAAGCGCCTGACCGATGCGGCGGAAGCGAACGGCCCTGTATCTGATCTCGACGCGCAAAAGAAGAGGATGACGGACCTGGTAGATCGCGCCAAGCAGGTCTCGCAGCAGGCGGAAAATTCCGAGCCGCTCCTCGCCGAAAAACTTTACGACAGCTTGCGCACGCTCACGCAAGACGATTCCGGCACCGCAAAGGAGTTTCAGCAGAAGCTCCTGAGCAGCGGGCTCCTGACGGACAATCTCAACGACCGCCTGACCGACGCGTCCGCACCGGAAGGAACCAAGTCGCTCGATCTCACTTCCGAGCTACTGAAGGAGGGTTATCTGCCCCAGGCTCGCGAAGCCGAACAGCGCGCCCGCGCGGGAATCGACAAATTGAAAGACGGAATCGAGCAGGCCGCTCAAAGCGTGGTCGGCGACGACACGGATGCCCTGCGCCTCGCACGCTCGGAGCTCGACGCAGTGACCGACGAGCTCAAGCGCGAGGCCGGGCAGGACCAGGGCCAGAATGCGGCGGGCGGCCACGCTTCGGACAAAAATCCATCCACCGCACAGACCGGCCAGGATCAGCGGCAGGCAAATGTTGCTTCGCCGGGGAACGGGCAGCCCGGCGATCAGCAGGTGCAGAGCGGGAATCCATCGGTCGCGTCCGCGGCTCAAGGCCAGCAACAGGCGGGCGCTCCATCGCAGGGTAACGGCCAGCCCGGCGGCCAGCAGGGGCAAAGCGAGAATCCTTCCGTCGCATCGACCGCGCAAGATCAGGGCCAGGCGGGCTCTCCGATGGCTGGCAACAACCAGCCCGGCGGTCGGCAGGGGCAACGCGGACAGAACGGCAGAGCTTCAGGGAGCCAGGCCCCGCGCCTGGCCGGAGACAACAACCCCAGCCAGGCTGGGCAGGGCGGCGATCCGCTGGATCTCGCCAACCTGATCGGCGGAGGCAACAACCGCGGCGCGCCCGCGTCCGGGGCCCCGATCACGGGCAATGGCTATGGCCAATGGACCGACCGCCTGCGCGAGGTTGAGGAAATCGTCGATGCGCCCAATATGCGAAATGCGGTTGCCGGCGCCCGCGAGAGCGCCCGAATGCTGCGCCAGGATTACACCCGAAATCTCAAGAAACCCGATTGGGCCGTAATCCAGCTCCAGATCATAAAGCCGCTGATCGAGGTCCGCGACCAAATCAGCGACGAGCTCGCCAGGCGGCAGTCGAAGGATTCCCTGGTTCCCCTGGACCGGGACCCGGTGCCCAACCAATACGCTGACTCGGTGCAGAAGTATTATGAGGAGTTGGGGAAGGATAAATGAAGGTGCGCGGCTGATCCGCTGCCGGCTCTCCCATGAACTCGCTGGCGGTGATTACATTTTCTGGATGGAACTGGCTTTTGCCGGCATGCGGCTTCCTTGCCGCAAGCGTCCTCATCCTGCTTTGGAGCTACCTCGCCGCTCCTCGCGGAGGACTGCGCTGGGCCTGCCTCGGCCTTAAGGCAGCAGCGCTCGCTGCGCTCGCTCTGTGCCTGCTTGAACCGCTGTGGTTTGGCGAGCACGTCCGGCCCGGCGCAAACCTGTTTGCCTTGATGGCCGACAATAGCCAGAGCATGCAGATCAAGGACAGTGGCGCCACGCAGACGCGCGGCGAAGGAATGGTGAAACTGCTCGATCCCGCGAGCCCCTGGCTGAGCACCCTGGGCGACAGCTTCGATGTCCGGCGCTATGTTTTTGACGCGCGCTTCCAGGCGACGACGGATTTTCGCGAGCTTGTCTTCGACGGGCGCTCCACCGCGCTCGCCGGGGCGCTGCGCACGCTTGGCGACCGATTTCAGGGCCGCCCCTTGGCGGGCGTCATCCTGCTCACCGACGGCAACGCCACCGACATCGGGGATACGCCGCCCGATCTGTCCAAACTTCCGCCGATCTATCCCGTAGTCATCGGCAGCCAGGTTCCGGTCAAGGACATCGCCCTGCAGCAGGTGAGCGCGACCCAGTCGGCCTTTGAGGATGCGCCGGTGTCGGTTCAGGCCGACGTCACCGCGGCCGGCTTCAGCGGGCAGCCGATTGTCGCGCGCCTGACCGACGACAAGGGCAAGACTGTGCAGGAGCAAACGCTCACGGGAAAAGGGGACGGCGACGCTCTGGCCTACCGCTTCCAGCTAAAGCCGGAGCGCAGCGGCCTTTTGTTTTACAAGGTGACGGTGGGCGCGCAGCAAATCGCGCAATCCGGCGCCGCCCCTGCGGCCACGGAAGAGGCCACCCTGGCCAACAATTCCCGCGTGATCGTTGTAAACCGCGGCGGGGGGCCTTACCGCGTCCTCTACGTGTCGGGGCACCCCGGCTGGGAATACAAATTCATCAACCGGGCGGTGCAGGAGGACAAGCAGGTCGAGCTGGTCGGCCTGATCCGGATCGCCCGCAGCGAGCCTAAATTCGAATATCGCAGCCGTGTCGGCGAGACGAGCAATCCCCTCTACCGCGGATTCAGCAACCAGGCCCCGGAGGAGGTCCAGCGATACGACCAGCCGGTCCTTGTGCGCCTTAACACGCGAGACGCCCTGGAATTGCGCAGCGGCTTTCCGAGCGTCCCCGAGGATCTCTATTCTTATGACGCGGTGATCGTCGACGACGTCGAGGCGGCATTCTTTTCCCCGGTGCAGGCGATGCTCCTGCAAAAATTCGTGTCCGAGCGCGGGGGCGGCTTTCTCATGCTCGGGGGCATGCAGTCATTCCGGGAGGGCAACTACCAGCGCACCCCGATCGGTGAAATGCTTCCAGTCTATCTCGACGGCCCGTCGGGATCCCCTGCTCCACCGCCCGGCGGCCTTCGACTTCAATTGACGCGGGAGGGGCTGCTTCAGCCCTGGGCCCGAGTCCGCGATAACGAGGCGGACGAGCGCACCCGGCGCGAGGCCATGCCGGGATTCGAGGTGGTCAATTGGGTCCGCGGGGTCAAGCCCGGAGCGAGCATCATCGCGACATTGCACGCTATTCAGGGATCCGAGACGCCGGCCCTCGCCGTTCAGCGTTTTGGCCGCGGCCGCACGGCGGCTCTCATGGTCGGCGATTTCTGGCGCTGGGGACTGATCGACGAAGGCACGCACGCCGACATGGACAAGACCTGGCGCCAGATGGTCCGCTGGCTAGTTTCCGACGTGCCAAACCGCGTCGATCTCACCGTCGAACCCCAGCCCGGCGACGCGAACAACGCGGTGCGTCTGCAGGTGCGCGCGCGCGACGCCAAATTCCAGCCGATGGATGACGCCTCGGTTTCGATCGAGGTCGAACCGATCCTATCCGACGGCGCGACGGGCGCGCTGGCCAAGCCGATCCGAATCCTGGCCGAACCGGCCTTGAGCGAAGCCGGACTGTATGAGGCCACCTATGTCCCGCGGCTGACCGGCGGCTACCGCGCCACGGCGATCGCGACAAATTCTGTCGGCGCCGAAGTGGGCCGGGCGGTGGCCGGCTGGAGCGTCGATCTCGCCGCCGACGAGTTCCACTCGCTCAAGCCAAATGTCGCTCTCCTGGAAAGCATCGCGCGCAAAACCGGCGGCCGCGTGGTGGCGGCCGGCGATCTCAATTCATTCGTCCGACGGCTGCCGAGCATGAAAGCGCCGGTCATGGAAGCGTGGTCCTTTCCATTGTGGCACACACCGGAAATGTTCGGTTTTGCCCTGATTTGCCTCCTGGCGGAATGGGGATTGCGCCGCAGGAAGGGAATGCCGTGAAGTCCTGGACGTTCGCATTGACCCTTTTGGCCGCCTCCGGGCTCGCTGCGCCCGCGGATCCGTCCCCGGCTCCCGCAGCGCCCGCCAGCGATCGCACGACCGTGATCGCTGTCGTCGGAATCGCCGGAAGCGAGGAGTACGGCCCCATATTCTCCGACGAGGTCGATCGCTGGGAAAAGATCTCCGCCCAAGCGGACGCGAAGTTCCTGGCGATAGGGCGGAAGGCCGAAGGCACAACCTCGGATCACGATTTGTTCAAGCAAGCCCTCGAGGCCGAGCCGAAAGACGGGCTGGGAAAACTCTGGATCGTCTTGATCGGCCACGGCACATTCGACGGGAAGGAGGCGAAGTTAAACCTGCGCGGACCGGATGTTTCAGCGACCGAACTCGCGCTCTGGCTTCAGCCGTTTCACCGTCCGCTCGCTGTCATTGACACGACTTCCGCAAGCGCGCCCTTCCTCACCAAGTTGTCCGGAACCGACCGGGTGATCATCACCGCCACCCGAAGCGGCGACGAGCAGAACTACGCGCGGTTCGGGCAGTATTTTGTCGAGGCGCTCGCCGATCCTCAGAGCGACCTCGACAAGGATGGGGAAATCTCGCTGCTCGAAGCCTTCCTCAGCGCCTCGGCCCGCACAGCCGAATTCTACAAAACCGAGGGGCGCCTGGCCACCGAGCATCCGCTGATCGACGACAATGGGGACGGCCTGGGCACTCCGCCGGATTGGTTTGAGGGAGTCCGCGCGGTCAAAAAGGCCCGGGACGGGGCATCGGTGGACGGTCCGCTCGCGCAACAGTTCGTCCTGCTCCCAAGCGCCGAAGAACAGAAGCTATCGCCGACGTTGCGCGCGCAGCGCGACAAGCTGGAGCTTGCGGTCTCTCGCCTGCGGGACCAAAAAGCCACTCTCGCGGAGGACGACTACTATGCCCGGCTCGAGGCCATCCTTCTCCCGCTCGCAAAGCTCTATCCGCAGCCGGCCGGAAGCGTAGATAAATAAGATTAAGACCTCCAGAATTGAAATCTGGCGAAACGCTTGCGCGTTGCAGAACGGCGAAATGCTTGCGCATTCCGCTACGTAGCGGAACGCGCAAGCGTTTCGCCGAATGGGCAAGCATTTCGCCTGGAGGCTGAGATCTTTCGCCGCCGTCAATGCGTCATCGCGTAGACCAGGATGTTGATGAACATCGGGTAGGCCATCCCCTCGGAGATCACGTGGAAATAGGTCGCATCGTCGCCCTCGTGTTCCCATCCGTCTCCGTAGTGGTTGTTATGGCAGATGATCATCATTATCCGGCCCTTGTCGTCGTACATCGCGAAATAATGCGGGGCGTGAGTCATGACCCCGTAGTCCCGGTTTGGATCGTAGAAAATGCCGAACCTTTCGTACACCCCCGCAGTCGGCATCTGGGGCTTGGTTTTGAAATCGTAGACGATGTGAAATATGGGGTCATCGATTGACAATTCCTTCGGCTCTCGGTCCGGGAAGACCCGCTTCAGTTCGTTGGCGAAATTGCGCCAGGCCGCATCCCCCCAGAAATTGTCGACCATCATGAATCCGCCGCTCAGCAGATAATTGCGCAGAGCCAGGGCCTCCTCGTTCCGCAATCCCATGTTTTCAACCCCGGAAAAATAAACGAAGGGATACTTTTCCAACTCCTCCTTCGTGAAATCGATCGGATTGAACCCCGGGCGCACGTTGAGCGACGTGATTTGATGAATTCTGAATGACAGAATCACATCCGCCCTCGGGGCATCTTCCGCCCAGCTCTCCCGGCGGCTATAGTAGCCGAACCCGCCGCCCGATTGGTGCTTTAGGCGCGCGAACGTGAATACGTCCTCCTGGAAAGCGGGATCGACCGTCCACTCGTATTGCTGGTTGTCAAAGTCGTCCATGTACCCGCGGCCGAACTGCGCCCGGCTCGCCAGAGGCACAACGGCCATCAAGAACGCGCAGGCATGCCAGCGCCAATGCGAAAGGGCGAACGATCCGGCTCTCATGACAACGCCAAAGAATCCAGCCGGGGCGCGATTGCAACCCAGCTCTTTTTTTGGTTTAGTCGATCCCGTGCGCATGAGACCCTTTCATCTCCTCGGATTATTCGCCGCCGCCGCTCTCGTTGCGGGCCCGGCGGCGCGGGCCGCGGACGACGGAAGCGGACCGCCCTCCGGCAAAACACGGGTCTACTTCCTCGGAGCCGACGAAGTGTCCTGGAACTATGCGCCCGGAGGGGACCGCCTCGGAAACATGGGCGGCAGCGGGGATGCCGATGTCTGGCTCAAGCGCGGAGTCGACGGAGATCCTCCAATCTTTCGCAAGGCCGTATACCGCGAATATACCGACGGCACGTTCAAGACCCTCAAGCCGCGCGCTCCCGAATGGGCGCACCTCGGACTTCTCGGCCCGGTCATTCGCGCGGAGGTCGGTGATCGAATCGAGGTCACGCTCAAGAACAACGCCCTTATCCCCGTGAGCCTGCATCCGCACGGCGTTTTCTACACGAAGGCCAACGAAGGCGCCGGTTATCCCGATGGCACCTCGGGAGCCGACATCGCCGACGACGCAATTCCTCCCGGCCAGACCTACACCTACCACTGGGACGTGCCCGAACGCGCCGGACCCGGACCCGCGGATCCAAGCTCGACCGTCTGGCTGTACCACTCGCACGTCAATTCCATGCGCGATACGGCCGCGGGCCTCGTCGGAGTCATCCTAATCACACGTCGTGGGGCCGCCCGGCCGGACGGCTCCCCGAACGACGTCGATCGTGAATTCGTCACTCTATTCAGCATTTTTGACGAGACGGTCAGCCACTATTCGGTCGTGAACACCAAGCTATTCGCGCCGGGCACGGCGGCGGCCTCATTGGGGGACAAGGATGACAACAAGGCTGCGATGCCGATGATGCCCGGGATGTCGATGTTCGCCGGCACCTCCGATGCCAATCGTTTTTTCACGATCAATGGCTACATCTTCGGCAACGTTCCCGATCTGCGGATGAAAGTCGGAGAGCGCGTGCGTTGGTATGTGGTCGGTCTCGGCGGCGAGAGCGATTTGCACACGCCCCACTGGCACGGCAATGTCGTGACAGTGAACGGGCACCGCACCGACGTCATTGAATTGCTGCCCGCCAGCATGAAAGTGGCGGACATGGTTCCCGATGATCCCGGCATCTGGCTATTCCACTGCCATGTCGAAGACCACATGATGGCCGGAATGTCGGCGCTCTACGAGGTTGTGAAGTGACAGCCGATTGCCACACCGAACATTTCAAACCCGTACCCCTTCACCAAAAAAATAGCGTTTCCTCCGATGAAAGAGCCGAACAAAATATCCCCGAGCGATATCACCCCGGCCTCCGTTTATTTCAACCGGCGGACTTTCATGAAGGCGGGCCTCGTCGCGGCCAGCGCCGCAGCCACCGGCTTGGTTTATCGCAAACTCAACCATGTGGGAACCGCCACGGTTGACACTCCGGCGCTCGAAGGCCTCAAGACATCCTCCGACGCTGACGCCGCTTCCGGCTTTCACGCGGCCGATGCGCAGACCCCTTTTAAGGACATCACGCATTACAATAACTTCTACGAATTCTCGACCGACAAGGAAGCCGTGGCCGATGCGTCGGCAGCCTTTATGACCCAAGGCTGGCAGGTATCGGTCGAAGGGCTGGTGCGCAAGCCGCGGGCTTATGGAATTGACGATTTGCTGAAAATCAGCCCGCCGGAAGAGCGCGTGTACCGCATGCGCTGTGTCGAGGGCTGGTCCATGGTGATTCCCTGGGCGGGTTTTCCCCTGTCCAAATTGCTCGCCCAAGTCGAACCGCTCAGCGGGGCCAAGTACGTCGCCTTCGAATCGCTGCTCGATCCCAAGCGCATGCCGGGCCAGAACGCCGACGTGCTGCCGTGGCCTTACGTCGAGGGCCTGCGGATGGATGAGGCGCTGCACCCGCTCACTTTGCTAGCCAGCGGCATTTATGGGCGAATGCTGCCACCGCAGGACGGCGCGCCGATCCGGCTCGTTACCCCATGGAAATACGGTTTCAAGGGCATCAAGTGTATTGTGAAAATCAAGCTCGTCGCCGACCAACCGCCCACGACGTGGAGCACGGCGTCCCCGAAGGAATATGGCTTCTACGCCAATGTGAATCCGACGGTGGATCATCCACGCTGGAGCCAGGCTACGGAGCAGCGCATCGGCGAGTCCGGCCGCCGCCCCACACTTATGTTTAATGGCTACGCCGAACAGGTGGCCTCCATGTACGCAGGGATGGACCTGCGGGCAAATTACTGACCGAGGGCGCCCGGCGTGAAGGACATTCGCTTCGCCAAGTTCCTGGTGCTGGTCAACGGCGGCGTGCCTTTGGCGCTGCTGGGGTGGGACGCATACCGCCACCAGCTTGGGGCCAACCCGGTGAACTTCGCCATTCTCACCACCGGGATGCTGACGTTGGTTTTCTTGATGCTGACGCTGCTGGTGACCCCCATCCGCAAAATCACCGGGTGGAACTGGCTGATTTTTTCCCGCCGCACATTCGGGCTTTATGCGTTTTTCTATGGCTGCCTGCATTTTCTCATCTTTTTCGGCCTCGGCCTCGACCACCCGTTCAGCGTTTCCAATGCGCTGTCGGAAATGTTCAAACGAAAATACATTTTCGTAGGCATTACCGCGCTGCTGCTCATGGTTCCACTGGCGGCGACCTCGACCAACGCAATGATCAAGCGCCTCGGCGGGCCGCGCTGGCGTGCGCTGCACAGGCTCGTGTATGTGGTGGCGACGCTCGGCGTGGTTCATTTTTACATGCAGGTGAAGGCCGACGTGCGCCGGCCGCTCGCCTTTGCCGCCGTGCTGGCGGTATTGCTGGGATTTCGGCTCGTCGCATCCAGGCGCCGCCCAAAACCGGCGCAAGCGGCGGCTGTCGCACCGCCGAGAATCTGGTCGGGCCCCCTGCGCGTGGCGAGCATCGCCGAGGAAACGCCCGACGTGCGCACCTTCCGTTTCGCAGATCCACTCGGCCAACCGCTGCCGTTCAAGCATCTGCCCGGCCAATACCTCGTCCTCTCGCTGGTAATCAACGGCAAGAAAGTCAACCGCACCTACACCATTGCCTCCTCGCCCACACAGTCCGACTACTGCGAGATCACCGTCAAGCGAGAGGAAACCGGCACTGTTTCGCGCCACCTCCACGACGCGCTGCGCGCGGGTGACGTAGTCCATGCCTCCGCGCCCGCCGGGCGTTTCACTTTTACCGGTGCCGAGGCCGCCACCATAGTGCTCATCGCGGGCGGCGTCGGCATCACGCCGCTAATGTCCATCCTGCGCTACCTGACGGCCCAGCGATGGAAGGGGGAGATTCATTTTGTATATTGCGCCAAGACGCCGCGCGACATCATTTTCCGCCGGGAACTTGAGGATTTACAAAAGCGATTTCCCAACCTGCGGCTGCACGTTACCCTCACAAGAGCGCAGGGCACGGAATGGGCGGGCAGACATGGCCGCATCACGGCCGAACTGCTCAAAGAAACTGTTGCCGGCCTTGCCCGGCACCCGGTCTATATATGCGGGCCCGCCTCGATGATGGAGCCGACCATCCAAATTCTGCGCGAGCTGGGCGTGCCGAATAATCAAATCAAGTCCGAAGCCTTTGTCGCCGCGAAGCGAGCCGAAACCGTTCCCGCATCCACCGAATCCTCTGGGATTTCAATCTCGGAAGCGGCGATCGCGCAATCTTCCGCCTCTCCCGGCGCCGATCTGACGGTTCCCGCCTTGACCTTGGCGCGATCGGGGAAATTCCTTCCCCTGGTACCTGAGAAAACCCTGCTTGAAATCGCCGAAGACGCCGGCCTCACCCCCGACTACGAATGCCGCTCCGGCATCTGTGGCACGTGCAAGACCCGGCTCCTAGGCGGCCGCGTCACGATGGAAATCCAGGATGCCCTCGACGACGCGGAGAAATCGGAAAACATCATCCTCCTCTGCCAGGCCAAAGCCACCGCCAGCGTGACTATTGATGCGTGAGCAGGCTGGCATCCGTGCTGTTTCTAATTAACGTGGCCTCATTCTGGTTGGCCCCAATATGAATGCTTTGCGAAAAACCCTCGTCTTAGGTCTCTTTATTGCATCGGCGCTTCCCGAAGTCGTCCTCGCGCAAGCGGATGCCACCAAGGTTGCCCGACCCCGCATCCGCACTGACGCGACCATGGGGTTGCCGCCGACGATCACCCCGGGCACCCCAGTAGAGAAACTCGCCACGTTGCCCTTGGAGTCTTACACGGTGCGCAATAGTTTCGGAATGAATGGCATTCGCGCGCCTTGGACGGAGGGGACCACCTGCGCGCCCAACGGCGACGTTTATTTCATCGAACAGGACAGCGACAAGATCATGCACTGGAACGTCAGGGATAAAACTTTGAGCGTGTTCATGCACCCCTCCGGCTATTCCAACGGAATGTGCTTCGATTACCACGGCAACCTCATCTCCTGCGCCGATGAAAAAAACCAGCTTTGGTCCATTTCGATCACGGAGACCGAAACCATTCCCTACCCCCAACCGCTGAACCCCGCCGTGGGCGACCCGCCGAAACCGGGTGATATCACACTGCCCAAGCACACGGTGCTGGTGACCGATTACCAGGGCAAACTGCTCAACGGCCCGAACGACGTTTGGGTGCGGCCCGACGGCGGCATGTATTTGACCGACCCCTATTACAGGCGCAATTGGTGGGCGCCCGGACGAAAGCAGGAGCAGGACATCATGAGCGTTTATTTTCTCTCGCCCGATCACAAAACTCTCACGCGCGTCATTGACCCATTCATCTCGCCCGACGGAACCAACGCCATGCCGAACGGAATCGCCGGCACTCCCGATGGAAAGACGCTCTACGTCTCCGACATCCGCGGCGGGCAGACCTGGGCCTTCGACATGCAGCCCGACGGCTCGCTGACGAACAAGACGCTCGTCTGTCCGTTCGGTTCCGACGGAATGACACTCGACAATCAAGGCAACCTCTACATGAGCGTGGGCGGTGGGCGGCCCGGCGGCGTGACTGTTGTGGACACCAAGACCGGAAAACAAATCGGGTATATCGCGATGCCGGAGAGTCCGGCGAACATGTGCTTTGGAGGCGAGGACCGGCAGACGCTCTACATCTGCGCCCACACCGGATTTTACTGCATCCGCACCAACGTCAAAGGCGCGAATCCGGGGAAGTGACGGTTTAAGCGGACATGGCCGGGTTGGCCTGTCCATCGGCGGTTGCGATCAACTCTTTTGGGATCAGGAGCAGAACGGGAAGTATCAGGCTGTAGACGATCGTGGTGACTATGACGCAATTCAGGAAACCATTTGCCGGGCTCGCATTGTAAATCCGTGCTCCAAGGACGTCGCCGCCCCGGTACGCAAGCTGGTAGACCCCTTCCACCACCATCATGAGCGTGCCTTGGAGCCCGGGAGGGCACGCCCGCATGGCAAGATCATAATAGGCTGCCGAGGCAATTCCCCCCATAAGCCCGATCGGGACCGCCATGATGAGGGCCAGGTTGGCGGAGTGGATTAGCGCCAGGGGAATCATTTGGGGGATCGTGATGATCGTCCCCCACCAAAGAAGCTTGTTCAGGCTCACCCGTTTGCAAATGTAACCGTACAGGAAAAGCGTGGGGAGGAAAGAGGCTGTAAAGATGGCGCTGAAGTAGCCGTAGACAGCGTCCGAGCCATGGAGGTCATTGGTGAGGTAGAACTGCAGCGGAGTATTCGAACCCGGGGCAAAGCTGAACAGCAGCATGGCAAGGACCGCGGGATACGCGGCCCGGTGTTTGAGAAGTCGCTTGATGTCGCCTGCAAAAGTGCTCCCGCGCGCCACGGGCTGGTCGTAGGCGTGGCTGAAGACCGCGCGGGGCTTCCAAAAGCCGAAGAGCCCGAGCATGACCGTAAGCAGACCCATAACAATGAAGGTCTCGCCGGGCCGCAGATGCACCGAGATATAGCCGGCCCCGAAACCCGCCACGGCATACGGAAGCGCGCCGACGATTTGCCAAAGTGCGGCCAGTCGTCCCGACATCAGCTGCTCCTGGCCGACTAGGGCCAGCAGCGCCTGATAAGCGGCGGTGATGAACCGGTAGGCGAACATCGCCACGAAAACGCCCGCGAAGAGGGACGCATAGGAGACTGCCGAGAACGCGAGGACGAAGTACACGGCCGCGGTCACCGCCGAAAAAATCAGGAAATAACCCCGGTCCCGCAGACCGAACGGGTTCCACACGTCGCGCGCCAGCCCAAATGCGAAAGAGAAGTAAAGGGGGATCCCGGTGAGCAGCCGAAATGTCGCGACCTGGGTCGCCGATGCGTGCAGCTGGTTTTTGAGCAGGTAGGAAGTCCCGATGTCCAGGAGATAGCCGACGGGCGTCGCGAGGTAGACTAGGAAGGTGAGCGGGACGAAGTATGCGAAAACCTGCCGAGTCTTGGCCTTGGATTCTTCTAGCCCCTCGGAAACGGATACCATGGAGTTGACCGGAGGAGGCGGGCAAACGCTCCGCTCGTCAAGCGCCGGGTTGCCCGCCGCCCGAGCCCAGGCCTCGCCTCAGCGATCCTCGCCCCTGTGGCAGTCTGCGCAAACCTGGATCTGCGCGATTCTGTCGATGTGGTGATGGTCGGGCGTGAAGACTGCGCTCATCTCGGCGTGGCACTGGATGCAGGCGGTATTGTTCGCAAGGACCACCGTGTGCACTTTTTCGAAGTGCCAGTAACCGGGGCGCTGCTGCTTCGTGAGGTTCGGCAGGTCGTGGCACTTCATGCAGAGAGCCGTGTTGGCGAGCGGATCGGGCTTGGGCGGCTGAAACGCCGGCACGGGGATGATCGCGCCGGATCCGGGAGTGTTTCCCAGTTCGGCCGCGGCGGCGCGGCCGGCGATCCGGCCCGTGACGATCGACGGCCCGAGAAACGTGCCCTCAAGGCCGGCCTGGCCGTTGATTCCGGCCAATCCGCTCAATTCGCCGACAGCATAGAGTCCGGGAATCACGTGCTGCCCGGTGTCGAGAACCCGGCAAGACGTGTCGATCGCCACTCCGCCCATGCTTTTGCGCGTAATCGGGAAAAACTGGATCGCGTAAAACGGCGCCTGGAGGATT
>Ga0182024_10010935_pt1 | contig 18367 bp, 15 predicted proteins | sample P32metaG_FD_120480 | JGI IMG/M metagenome (GOLD analysis project Ga0182024, IMG submission 120480) | Permafrost microbial communities from Stordalen Mire, Sweden - P3-2 metaG (Illumina Assembly) | ecosystem: Environmental > Terrestrial > Soil > Wetlands > Permafrost | place: Sweden: Stordalen... | reverse complement strand
GGTTCCGTAGACCGACGCTCTATCCAGCTGAGCTACGGGCGCAGAGCCCGCCAGTCTAGGACATCGTGCCTCGCCGCCCACACGAGCTGCTCGGCCAGATCATCAATAAATCACGATTAAGTCAGCTCGATCTGGATCAGAGCCTCCGTTCGAGCCTGCAGATAGTCGGACCTCGCCCTCCGGGACCCAGTGGCCCTCTGTCCCGGCGTCCCGCGCGCGGCGACCCGGAGGTCGCCGCGACGAACGACGGCGTCCCTGGTGGGGCCGGACCACCGTGCATCGCAGGACGCGGCCGTTCGGCCACCTTCGCCGGGACAAGCCGTCCTGCCTAAGAGGCGCTAGATTCAGGCGGTCCGAACAGAAGAGCTTGTCGGCGGAAGCTGGGGAAGCGTCGGCATGGCTGGGCTAGACGAATAAGAAGAGGCAGAGGCGTGACTGGGCTGGGACAGCATCACCTGCGGATCCAGAGCCGCGAGCATGAACTCAACGGCGCGCCCGACGCGACGGTGCACGGGGACGCAGTCCGCTCGTGGCTAACGGCGCTGGTCGGGGCGGAGCATCTGGCGTTACTGATCGGCAGCGGTCTCGGGATCGCCGTTGCGCACGCGGTAGGTGCCGCTGGCCTCAGCATGGCCACCGTAGAGTTCAAGCAGGAGGAGGCGGAGGCGGTGAACGCACACGCACAGCGGCACGCGAGTGCTGCGAGCCGCGGCGCCATGAACATCGAGGATCAGCTGCGGAGCGCGCTCGCGCTGCTCGAGGGCCTCGAGGTGCTCGAGCCGGACGGCGAGCGCACCAAGGCGTGGCGAGACGAGCTCACCGGGGTGCTGAGCGGCTTCGCCGAGCGCGGCCTCACAGCTGAGCAAGCGATCCGCGCCGCCGCCGACCGCGATGACGAGCGTGGACTGCGCGCCGAACAGATGCTGGTGGGTTTGCTGCTTTCGTTCGCGAGCCGCCCGCCGTCACGGGAGCGGCTGAACGTGTTCACGACCAACTACGACCGGCTGATCGAGTTCGGCTGCGACCTCGGCGGGATCAGGGTGATCGACCGGTTTGTCGGCGCGGTCGAGCCAGTGTTCCGCGCCTCCAGGCTGGATGTGGACTTGCACTACAACCCGCCTGGGATCCGCGGCGAGCCGCGCTACCTGGAGGGCGTGCTGCGCCTCTGCAAGCTGCACGGCTCACTCGACTGGCGTTTCGATGAGGGCAGGCTACGGCGGGTGCCGCTCGCTTTCGGCGGCAGCGACCCGCAACTCACCAACGAGGCTCTCGAGCGGCTCATCATCTTCCCGAACGCGGCGAAGGACCTCGAGACGCTGCAGTTCCCCTACGCCGAGCTGTTCCGCGACCTCTCGGCGGCGCTGTGCCGGCCCAACGGCGTGCTCGTCACCTATGGGTACGGGTTCGGCGATGATCACATCAACCGCGTAATCCGCGACATGCTGACGCTCCGCTCCACGCATCTGATGGTGATCTCCCACAGCGACCGGGGCGAGCGAATAGCGCGGTTCCTGGACGGTGTCATGCCCGAGCAGTACAGCGTTCTGCTCGGGCCGCACTTCGGCAACCTCGGGATGCTGGTGGACAACTACCTGCCGCAGGCCGGCCCGGAGCAGCTGCTGCTGCGCGAGGCCGCGCGCAGACAGGCGCACGGCACTCCGTATGCCAGCGCCGACGACGGCGGGGGCGACGAGGGTCCGGTGGCGGCGTAATGCTGCGGGACACGCTGAGCACCCCCACAGAGCGTCGCGCAGCACTGAACGTCGGCACCGTGGAGTCCGTATCCCCGGCCCGCGTCGTCATTTCCTTGGAGTTGGATGCGCCCGCGACGACTGCTTTGAACACGGGCACGCCGATCGGTTTCCCGCGGTTGAACGGGTTCGTAGTGATCCCGAACGAGTCGGGGGCACTCGTCGGGATCGTCGCGTGGCTCGGCGTCGAGCACTCAAGTTACCCGAAGCGCCCCGGATTGAAGGATTTCGGCCTGGTTGACCTGCCGTTCCCGATGCGCAAGATGAGCATCGTCCCTGTCGGCACCTTGGAGCGCTGCGCGGACCCGTCGCGCGGCGCATTTCGGCTGCTGCGCGGCGTCGTCGCGTTCCCATCTGTCGGGGACCCCGTGGCGCTGCCCTCCGCGGAGCAGCTTGAGGCGCTCACACGGGGAGAGCCCGCGGACCGACGTGTGCATATCGGGCGAGCATTGCTCGGCAACGACGCGGAGGTGCGGATCGATCCGGACAAGCTCTTCGGACGTCACCTCGCGGTCCTCGGCAATACTGGATCGGGGAAGTCGTGCACGCTGGCCGGGCTGATCCGCTGGTCGATCGAAGCCGCCGCCGCCGAGCGCGCCGGCAAGCATCGGGAGGGTGACCCGAACTGTCGATTCATCGTGATGGACCCTTCCGGCGAGTACCGCCAAGCGCTCAGCGATCTGTCTGGGTTTCGACTGTTCCAAGTCCCTCCGCTCGAGATTGAGGGCGCAACCGCGCTGCGGGTGCCAGCATGGCTGCTGAATAGCCACGAGTGGGCGAGCGTCACGTTCGCTTCCGCCCGGGTCCAGCGACCGGTGCTGACGCACAGCCTCCGCAACCTGCGCACCGGGAGCAGCCCAGAGCTGGCACGCGACCAGGTGCTGTGCCGTCTGGCGCGCTCGCACCTAATGATCATCCAAGCAACAAGGGCGGTGCCGCGCCAGTACACGGTGTTCCCCGCTACGAAGACGTTTGGCAAGGCGCTTGAAGCGCTGAAGGAAGGCGTCGAGCGCTACACCGACGTCGAGACGGCCGCGGCTGAGCTGCAGACCCTGATCGACACTATCGATGAGATCGTGGCTCAGCGTTGCGAACAGGGGCAATACTGGAACCCGTTCTCCGAGCCTGATCTGGACGCGTTGATCGCCGCGCTGGAGACGCTGATCGCGGTGCTTCCGAGCACACTCGAGATTGCGCTCGGCAACGAGGACATGCCGCTGGCCTTCGACGCCGACCTGCTCGCGGATCATCTCGATGTCGTCGCCTCGCTGGGCGAGTTCGATGACGCCGCACGTTACATCGGCGGCCTGAAGCTGCGGGTGCGTTCGCTGATGGCCGATGAGCGGATCCGCCCGATCCTGATGCCCGACGGCGACCCGTCGCTGTCGGATTGGATACAGGAGTTCCTGGGCGACGGGGAGGGCTCCTCGGTCGCGGTGATCGACCTGTCGCTCGTGCCCAGTGACGTCGTCGAGGTCGTGGTGGCGGTGATGGCTCGTACGATCTTCGAGGCTCTGCAGCGCCATCGACGGATGCACCGTGACGCGCTACCGACGACGCTGGTGCTCGAGGAGGCCCACACGTTCGTGCGTGCGCACGCGACCGGCGAGGACTACCCGACCCCGGGAGAGATGTGCGTACGGTCCTTTGAGCGGATCGCAAGGGAGGGACGCAAGTTCGGCCTCGGACTTGTGCTCGCGAGCCAGCGCCCGTCGGAGCTTTCGCCGACGATCCTCGCGCAGTGCAATAGCTTCCTTTTGCACCGGCTCGTCAACGACCGAGACCAGCAACTCGTCGGCAAGCTGGTGCCGGACAACCTCGCCGGGTTGCTTGAGGACCTCCCGTCGCTGCCGGCCCGCCACGGGCTGCTGCTCGGCTGGGCCGCCCCGCTCCCCACGCTGCTCGAGATCCGCGAGCTACCAGAAACACAGCGGCCGCAGAGCGCCGACCCTGACTTCTGGAACGTGTGGACCGGCGGCCGGGAGCCGGATGTCACGTGGGATCGGGTCGCGGCGAAGTGGACGGGCGCCCCGGATGCCCCGGGAGAGCAGGACGAGGCCGATCCGGACGGCGCACGGGACCCGCAGGCGCCTGGGGACCCGGGGGGACGGACGTGATGCGCGACCTTCCTTGCTCGGACGAGCGGCGGTGAGCGAGATCGCCGCCCCGGTGGATAACGAGGCGGTAATGCGCGTCGCGGCTCTAGCCGGCGCGATCCAGGGGGCGCTGCGCGGCATCCCCTCCGGGTGGGTGGAGGGGGAGGTGCAGCGGTTACGGCGGCCCGGCTCCGGGCACGTGTATTTCACACTTGCCGACCGCGACGCGGCGATCGAATGCGTGGTATGGCGGTCCAGGGCCGGGCGAATCTCCGACTGGCCAGCGGACGGCAGGCTCGTGCAGGCTCATTTCGACCGGGTCGACTTCTACCGACGCCACGGCCGGGTCTCGCTGCACGTCGACTCACTGCGGCTCACCGGCGAGGGGGAGCTGCTGGCGCGCAGAGCCGCGACCCTCGCCCGCCTGCAGGCCGAGGGGCTGACTGCGCGAGCCGCTAGAGCGCTACCGCGGTTCCCGCGGCGGGTGGGACTGATTGCCGCCCGCAACAGCGACGCGAAGATGGATGTGATCAAGGCGCTGAAGGACCGCTGGCCGGCGGCTCAGATAGCGCACCGACCAGCGCTGATGGAGGGCGTCGCGGCGGTCGACTCGCTGCTGGACGCGCTCGCACAGCTGCAGGGCACTCACGCGGTGGATGTCATCATCATCGCCCGCGGCGGCGGCGGCGTGGCCGAGCTGACCGCGTTCGATGATGAGCGGCTATGCCGGGCGATCTTCGCCTCCCCCACCCCGGTCGTCACGAGTATCGGCCACACCCCGCAGCGCCCGAACTGCGACCATGTCGCTGCGGCGTACGCCGACGTTCCGGCCCGTGCCGCCGAGCTTGTCGTGCCTAGCGCCCGAGAGCTCGCCGCGAGCATCGCCCAAGCGGCGGACAGGATCGCCGCGATCCCCGCCCGCTTGAACTCCGCCTCCCGACAGTTGACGGAGGCCGCGCAGCGCGCAAGGCCACAGCAGATTGTTGAGCGCCGCGCCGTCGAGATGAGATCGCTCGTCGGTCATCTGCGTACCCAGGCGTCAAGACTGCACGCCCGCGACGCGCACGCCCTAGATGACGCCCGGCACGGTCTGACGCGGGCGCGCGCCGCGATCCCAGCTCCCGCAAGGCTTGACCTCTCAGCGCAGCGGCTCGCAGCCGCAAGCGGCCACTACCTCGGCTCGTGGCATGCGCAGCTCGACGCTGCCGGCCGCGGGCTGGAGGTGGCGCGGCAGCTGCCCGCTAGTGAGGAGCTACTGCGGCTTTCGGCGCTGCTTGCACCCGCGGCGCGGCGGGCCCGCGAGCGCACCGGAAGTTACGCGAGCGCCGTGCTCCGCCGCGGCGAGGAAGCCGCGCGAAGCATCACCCGCCGGTTAGAGGCGCGAGCCGGCGAGCTCGCGGGCAAAGACGAGGCGCTGGTCCGCGGAGTGCACAGACGCGCCGGGCAGAGCTGGACCTCCCTCGAGCATTCACTCGAGGTGATCGCGGCGCGGGACTTTCGGCGCTCCGGCTGGGTCCTCGCAGGCGACGCCAAGGGGAACCCCGTACGCTCCGCACGGCAGCTCACGCCCGGCCAGCTGCTGTCCCTTAGGTTTCATGACGGCCGTGCCGGGAGCACCGTCACGTCGGTCGAGTACGAGGAGGAAGCAGGGGATGGTTGATCAGCCCGGCAGCGAGGTTACCTTCGAGGAGGGTTACGAGGAGCTGAAGCGGATCGTCGCGCGCTTGGACGCCGAGGACGTGACGGTGCACGAGATGTGCGAGCTGTTCGCCCGTGGAAAGGGTCTCGAGCGGGCGCTTCGCGACTATCTGGACACACAGAAGGGCAAGCTCGATGAGATCGAGGCGGGCGAGAACCTCCCAGAGTTCACGATCATCGCCCCCTCCCCTCCGCCCGCAAAGCCGCCGGCCACACCGAGCGAGCCGGAGCCCCATATGTCCAACCCGCCTCCGGCCGGGGACGACGACATCCCCTTCTAGCCGCCGGGCCCCCCCGGCTCACCTGCCGGCGTAGCCGGTCAAGGCCTCACGGCGCGGGCGGTCCGTAGCGGTCGGCTCGACAGAGGCCGATCTCCCGGACCTCCACCGTACGGACTGTCCGCGGGCGCAAAGCCAGCAGAGAAGCGAAATGCGAAGTCCCTCCCGCCCCCAGCCCTCCCGAGCATCTATCGGCAGGCTAGTCGGGGCGATCTGTAGTCGTCCACGTCGGTGCCGTGCACCCGCCCGCGTTTGGCGGGAGAGCGAGCCCGTCCGGGCACGCCAGATACGCCCGCGAGCCTGCGAGCTAGACGCTGAGCTACCGCGCCGACGCCCGCCGCAGGGTGTCGAGCTGAGTGAGATAGCCGCCAATTGCCTCCAACGCCGCCTCTCGGTATTTGCCGGTCGGGTGCTGGTAGATGCGGGTCGTCGTATTGTCCAGATCACCGAGCTGACGAGTCGAGTGACCGACGTAGGCGGCCACCTCGACGGTCGGTATGCCGTTGGCGAGCAGATGCGACGTGAACGTGTGCCGGAGGTCGTACACAGTGAAGTCCGTTCCGGCCTTCTCACTCGCTGGGTCCCAAACATCGCGGTAGAAGTTCCGCTGCCCCCACACCCGCCCGGTCGGGCTCGGAAAGATCAGGCGCCGGTGAAGCCGAGCGGGTGCCGCGCTGGACAGGACGGCGGGGAACAGCGTCCAACGCCCTCGTTCCTGCTTGGTCTTCCTCCGGACGCCCTTCGTCGTCTTCAAGCCAGGCCGGAACGCCGCGTCGTCCCGCGCGTCCCCTCCCAGCACTCTCGCGCGCTGATGCACGAAAACGAGCTGCTGGTTCCTATCGTGGTCGGACCGCTCGAGTCCGAACAACTCCTGCGTGCGGCATCCTGTCGCCAGCGGAGCGAGGCAAACGCCACGGTGCTGCGGCTTGACGTGCTCGAAGAATCGCGCGAACTCATCGGGAGGTATATACCGCCGCTCCCGCTGCTCTCTGGTCGGGTTGAGCAGCGGATCGTCAGGGTCCACGCGCATCCGGTAGGCAACGTTCGTCTGGATCCGTCCCTCGTCGATCGCGTAGCCGAGGACAGCGGACAACGCGGAAAGCGCTCCGTCGATCGTGCTCTTGGCGTACCCCGCTTCGAGCAATGCGACCTGAACGTCATGCAACATGCCACGAGTCAGATCGCTGACCGGGATTCTCCCCTGCTCGGGCAGATGAGGGATGACGTACTTGCTGATCCGGTGCTTGTTGGTGTTGATCGTACGGTCGTCGCGGCGGACGCGGACAGGCCAAATCTCGTGCCATCTGGCGATGGTGAGGGCAGCGCCCGGCGTCGTGCGTGCCGCGCCCGGCGTCGCGCGTTGCGCGTTCAGTTCGTTGACCTTGTCCAACGACGCCCTGTTGGCGTCGCCCTTCCGCCTGAACCTCCCTGCCTGCCGAGGGCGACCTTCCAGGTCCACGTACCGCGCCAGAAAGTATCCCGTCCGAGCGCCACGCTTTGACTCGGGAGTGCTCGCGAGCGGGCGGGCCTCGCCGCCGGGCCTCGTTGGTGCTCCCATCGTGCCCATGCTCAACCGACCTCTCGATGTGCACGCACATACTGCTCAACGTCCTCGGGGTAAAACCGCAACTTCCCAACGACCCTGTACGCCACGATGTCGCCACGCTTCACCAGCCGGTCGATCGTGTTCACATGCACGTTGAGATATGACGCGAGCGTATGACGGGTAAACAGCGGCAACTTCTCGCCCACCCGGACGGTGATGCCCGTGGTCATCTCTGCCGTCGGGCGTGGGCGCAGAACCGAGACATTGTTGTAGGCGTCGTTCATGGGGCGTGCTGGTCGGAGGCTTCGTGCTCTCTGTGTAGTACGCCGAGCTAGCGGCTCGACGCGCAAACGAATTTCGCTGCGTCGTATGCGGCTATAGGCATCGCCGCGCGACACCCACTCCGTGGGCATGGATGGCCGGCCTTCGGCTCGCGGAGATTGGCCGCCACTACGTGGCAGGCAGCGAGGTGTGCCCCGCTTCCGGGCAAACGCTCCGAGTCGTCGCGGCCGTTCAACGTTCTCACGCTTCTGCGACAGCGACTCGCTACATTTTGCGTGCATGGGAAGACCTCGTTTCTTCTCGTGCCGCCCCGGCGGTGTTTCCGCACCGTCGGGGCACTAGTTTTCACCACTTGGCATATAGGTTTCCACGGACCGAATCTTGTGTTCAAGAAGGAGGCGCCAGTCCCTAGCTCGGTTACAACTCGGCGCAGTTGGGATAGCTGCGGCGCTCGATCGCGTTACCGGCAACGTCATAGCCGCGGAGCTCGAAGATGGTGGGGATCGCCTGCAACTGCTCGCGGCCGGCGCGCGCTTCGTCCCGCCAGCGCTCGCGCTGGTCCTCCACGAACTGATGGAAGGCGGCGGCGAGGCCTTGCTCGGGCACGTCGTCGAGCGGAATCTCATCCACGCGCAGGATCGAGCACGCCACCCGCCGCGCGTAGCCGGCGACGGTCAGGCCCTCGCGCTCGGCATGCTGGTAGTCGTCGCTCCAGCCGCCCGGAAAGCCGCGCGCCGTGCGGTAGAAGTACAGCCCGTTGGCCTCTGCGTGCATCGGCTCCCCCGTCTCCGAGTCGGCCAGGTGAAGGTCCACGAGCTGCGTCAGCTCGGGGAACGCGAGCAGCGCGGCGTCGTGCAGGCAGCCGCAGGAGTCGGGGTCACGCTCGCGACGATGACGCCACTTGCCGCTACGGGTGCCGTGCCGCTCATAGCGGTCGGTCGTGACCGAGAACACGGGCGAGAGCTCGCCCGGGTCCCCCCTCTCTCTCAGCTGCAGGTGAACGACGACACGCGAGCGGTCGGGAAGGTCGCGTATCAGGGTGCGAGAAACCATGACTTCCTCCAGTGGGTTCGAGCTGATTAGGTCAGTTGGGCCCTGTCCAACTGATTGCTCGCCGTCGCAGGTCGTGGAGGAGCCGTCAAGCAAGTTCACGAGTAACTGCCGTACCCCGCCGCAGGCGGGGGCCCCGAACTTGCTTTACGGCGGAGGAGCGACCTGCTACCCGCCCTCGGCGCCCACGCGCCGGGTACCCGGTGGAGAGTAGTTCGGAAGACTGCAACGACCTATGAATGCGGAAGAGCCGACGAAACTCGTTATCGCGTCTCATTTTCCCGGCCCGCCCGAGGTCGGGACCGCCGGCGAGGGTCACGACGGCTGGACGCTATCCCGACTCTGGAGCGGCTATCCCGAGCTGGAATGGACCTTTGGCGTGTTCGGCGAACGTGTAAAAGCCTTCGGAGGCCAAATCCCCGCCTACTTCTACGAGGATGTCTCAGACTTCGACACTGCCCGGTGGCTCGTGAGGATGAGCAGCGCCCTTGTGAGCCGGCATGAGCCGTCGTACCCGTCAGTCGGTTTGCTAGCGGCTCAGGGCCAAAACCCGGACGGGAACATTACCCGCAGGATCGAATACAGCCACTTATCGAAAACGCCGGTCATGGCCGTGAGTCTAGGCGCGAAGCGCGGCTGACGGGTGCTATCTGGACCAATGGCGCTCATGGTGTCGCCGTAGGTTGGGGTGAGTAAAGTGACAACGACGATCGCGACTCGTGGCGCTGGAAGCTTCTAACTGGCGGTTGGCGGGTGACGCTCTGCCTGCTCGGCGTCGGTGACCGCCCAGCCAAGTCGCTCAATCAGCTGCGCTGCAGCGTGATCGTCGCTTAGATGTTCAGAGCAGACGCGCTCGTCGAGGAGTACCGGGGCGTCGGGTTGGTTGCTCTGTTCGGTTGTGACGATGATTCGGGCCATGAGATCGTTCTCCTTGGTTGATCCTGCGGTGACTGGCTACTTCGATACCCGTCGCGAGGCTCGTGTGCTGCGATGGGTGCCGGGGTGAAGGTCAGGTTTTGGCGGTCGGCAGGCCGGCTGTGCCTCCCGTCAACCTCCAGCTCCTTGCCAGGTACAACGGGTGAGCGGGCGGTTGGCTTGCGCGGAGGAGGCGCTGATGCGCTCCCGCGTTGGACGTGACGGCGCGCTTGACGATGCCTGGGCTGGCCCGCCATGTCGACCTCAGCGGGTCCGATGTTCCTGTGAAAGGTCTGGCTTCCGCCAGCGGGGCGAGTTCGAAGTAGCCGATGGGTTGGTCATCACAACGATGTGGCGCGAGGCGCGTCGAACACTCCACAACCATCCCCGGTGCCAAAGCGTCGAGGAGCCGGCCCGTCGGTTCAACTTGTCGGCGTTGCCGTTCGATCCAGACAAACAGAAGCGCGAACGTGCACGGGAGAGGGAGCGGACCTTTCGTCTAACGCTCCCTCTCTAGCGTTAGCAGCCACCATCCAGTTCCAGAAGAACTGACAGGGCAGACTGCGGTCGGAGTCGTTGCGCGCCGCGACCGATCTCGTGGATGTCGACGAGATCCCGGCCGGCCGGCCGCCTCCGAGCTCTCGCTGACGCGACGCGTCGACAGGCTCGCCAGGCGTCTGCCGTTGACCGACTATCCTGGCTGTTGGAGGGCATACATCGTGAGGTCGGCGCAACGCGGCGGGCAACACGGCCTGACTTCCGAGAGTCCACCTACTCGGGAGGTCTTATGCCCAGCACGCGGCTTCTCACCGATTCGACAGCGCGCTGCGTGGACGCGATGCATTTCCTGCACGCCGACCGCATCTCCACACGCGCCGGGCGCTCCGATGGTGACGAGATCGGCGACATCGACGCGGCCGAGGCGTCCGCGACGGCTACCTCGGCGACATTCATCCGCCCTGCCGTGGGTGAAATAACCGAAAGGTTCGATCCCATCGCCTGCCTTGACGACCGCGTCCGCCACGGAGGCAGCGCCGCCGAGCCGGTCGAGCCGGGCCGCTACATACAGATCCGAGGCCCCGATCAAACGCTGCTCCTCCCGCTCGGCGCCGGGGTCACCCACATCGGCCGCGGTCTTACGGCCGACCTGCATCTCGACGATTGCTCCGTGTCGCGACGCCACGCGGTGCTCGTCCCGCGACCCTCCGGCCAGCGGATTCTCGACGACCGCAGCTCCAACGGCACATTCGTCAACGGCCGGCGCATCGAACAGTTCGATCTGCGCAACGGCGACGTGATCGGGCTCGGCCGAGTCGTGCTTCGGTACCTAGAGGTCTCGGGCCGGGAAAAAGCGCGGCTCGGGAGTCCGGGCCCCCAGCGTCCTCGGTCACTCCGGCGCCGGGACCGTCTACCAGCCCTCAATCTCACCGGAGGGTAACGACAGCAGCTCGTCGCCCAGCTTTCCACCAGGAAGGAGGCATCGCCACCCGCAGCGACATCATGCCCGCAAGGACGAGGACACGCATCAACGCGGACGCTTCCGCATTGCGTCGCGGAAGCAGGAGTGACCTACCGTCAGGCGACGCGCTCGCACGCCGTCCGATCCAGGAGCGTGAGCGACGTCCACCGACGCGCTCGCATCCACGCAAGAGCGGTAGCAACCGCCCAGCAACGAGAAGGTGATCCGACGATCGTGCATGAGAAGACTGCCCAAACAAGAACTGGTGCGAAGAGAATGTCTCGTGCTAGAGCGAGCGCATAGGCGGCCGAGCGGGCTCTGCAGAGCGGATCATCTGTTGTTTACGTGAGGCAGGCACCGTCAAGGAGCGTGTGCTGGGTGCCGACTCCTTACCCTGAGATGGCGCTTCAACACTCTGACCAGAGTTCAGGAGAGGAAGCGACGCGAGCGCTGGCTCCGGAGCCCGCTCCGGTAGAGCCGCCAGAGGAGGATGTCCGTCGTCTCGGCGAAGCGCTGATCGCGCGAACGGAGGATGTGCTCGAGCGAACGCGTTCGCGAACCAGAGTATCCGGCCAGGCTCTCGACTCGACGGTCCGGGACAGCTTCGAGCTAATCTGCACGACCTCGACGATCGCAGTGGCGCAGTGGATGGTTGGCGGGGATCCCGATGTGAGCCGCAAGGCCCGTCGGGAGGCGGGGCACATCTTTGGGCAGTTGGCTGCGCAGCGCGCGGCGCCGCTGAATGAGGTGACCAAACGCGGCATGTACTGGCGCGACGCCGTGTCTGAGGTCCTGCGCGAGAGCGCCGCCGAACTGGGCGTTTCCTCACAGGCGCTCTCCCATGCCCTGGTGGTGGTGCAGTTTGGGCTCGACGTCTCGCTCCTGCGGATGTGCGAGAACTCTGAGACCGAGCGCCAGAGAACAGATGAAGAGCTCGAACGCCGTCAGGAGGAGCTCGAACGCCGTCAGGAGGAGCTCGCGTTCATGGCCACCCACGACGCGCTGACCGGGCTGCCTAACCGTACCTTGATCCTGGACCGCTCGAGGCAGATGCTAATGCGCGCCCGTCGCCACAAAACCCCGGTGGCGGTGCTGTTCGTCGGACTGGATAACTTCAAGTCCATCAACGAAACGCTCAGCCGCGGCGCCGGCGATGAGCTCCTGCGAGCGGTAGCTGAGAGACTCGATGGCGCTGTGCGAGACACCGATGCGCTCGGGCGCCTTGGCGGGGACGAGTTCGTCGTGATCGCCGAGGAACTCTCGCTCGCAGAAGGACCGGAGCTGATCGCCGAGCGTCTGCAGGGAGCACTCAAGGAACCATTCGGGCTCGCAGGGGAGCACGAGGCTCACGTGAGCGTGACCGCGAGCATTGGGATCGCGGCGGCCGCGCGATCCTCGGCCGAGGAGTTCCTCCGCGACGCGGACATCGCGATGCACCAGGCCAAGTGGGACGGCAAGAACCGCTACGTGCTGTTCGAGCCCGGAATGCAAGATGCACTCCAAAGCCGGATGGAACTCGAGATGGACCTGCGCGATGCCCTCTCAAACGACGAGTTTTTCTTGGTCTATCAGCCGACGTTCAAGTTGAGCGACATGAGCCCAACCGGAGTTGAGGCCCTGATCCGCTGGAAACACCCAAGCAGAGACACAGTCCAACCCAATGACTTCATTCCCCTGCTCGAGGAGACCGGGCTGATCGTCGAGGTCGGGAAGTGGGTCTTGGAGGAGGCCTGCCGTCAGGGTGCGGCATGGCGCGAGGCTGGACATCTGATCGGAATGGCGGTCAACGTCTCGGGGCGCCAGCTCGACACAGACGAGTTCGTCACCGACGTGCAGAACGCGCTCTCAAAGAGCGGACTGGATGCGAGCGCGCTCACCCTCGAGATCACCGAGACGACCCTCATGCGCAACCTTGAGGAGACCGCCCGTCGGCTGACCGCCATCAGGGAGCTCGGCGTGCGGATCGCGATCGACGATTTCGGCACCGGGTACTCCTCGCTCGCTCACCTCCAGCAGTTTCCCGTCGACTTACTGAAGATCGACCGGTCGTTCATCTCCCGGCTGACGGAGAACCCGGAGGGCGAGACCCTGATCCACACCCTTGTCCAGCTCGGCAAGGCCCTGGCGATAGAGACGCTCGCCGAGGGCATCGAGCTTGAGCAGGAGCTCTCCCTGCTGCAGGAGGAGCAATGCGACAGCGGCCAGGGCTTCCTCTTTGCCCGTCCTCTGGACGCAGACGCTGCCGAGACGTTCCTGCAGACCTGGGCCGAGAGTGGCGCTCCAGCGTTGACGGTGAGGACAAACGCCCGTGGGATGCGCCGGATAGGTCGGCGAACTCCCGCGAAATACGCGATCCGCTCGCCCGTGAACACAGCCGACACCCCCGGGACGATGGCCGTGGAGTCTGATATGTCCGACCAGGAATCTGGCGCGCCGTCCGCCTACGAGCCGACGGCGAGCTCGAGTTCGTGGCTGTGTCGCGACGGCTTTGACCGGCGGCGCATGCTCGACATGGACGAGCGCGTGCGTCCCGCTAGACAATGGGCGATTGGGCTTCTCGGCCTATCGCTTGTACTTCTCGGCCCGTGGGTGGGGTGGTGGCCGCTGTTGTTCCTGCCCCCCGCCGCGGTTTTCTTCGCCGCCGCCGACCGGTTGAAGTCTCGGGTCGCCCGGCCTGAGTATCCGATGTTCGCCGCGTTTGTCGCCTGTCAGCTCACCATCGCCGGTGCAGTGTCGCTGGCCGGTGGTGCACATGCTCCGGGGATCTCATGGCTTGCTATTGCGCCCGTCGTGTTGAGCGCGCGTTTCTCGATGCGCGGCGTGATCACCGGGGTCCTGATCACGATCGTTCTCGTACTTGCAGTCGCCTTCGGCGTCGATGCGCACGAGGTCCTCAGGGAACCGGCGCTCGTGGTCGTTCCGTTCTCGCTGGTGATTTGCGTCGCGATCCTCTCCACGCCGCTGATGCAGTCGGATATCCAACACCGCGGCGACGCCGTCATCGATCAGCTGACGGGAATGCTGAACCGCAAGGCTTTGCGCGCGCGCGTCGACGAGCTCGCCCAGCAGTCGGAGGTGACCGGCGATCCGATCGGGTTGATCGTTGGGGACCTGGACCGCTTCAAGAGCGTCAACGACACGCATGGACACGCAACCGGCGACGCGGTGCTCAAGGAGGTCGCCTATCTGATGCGCAAGCAGCTGCGCGCATTCGACCTCGCCTATCGGATCGGCGGCGAGGAGTTCCTGATCGTGTTGCCCGGATCAGATCTCGAGCGCTCCGCCGAGCTCGCCGATCAACTGCGCGAGGCAGTGTCCGCCAATGACCTGGGCGGCGGTGTGCCCGTGACGATGAGCTTCGGCGTCGGCGCGTCCGAGCGAGGCGAGACGTTCGACTACGAGCCGGTGTTCGCGAAGGCCGATGCAGCGCTCTACCGGGCCAAGCTGAGTGGACGCGACCAGGTCTGCCTAGTCGAGCGGGATGAGGTTGCGGCGCTCGTCTGAATGGGGAAGAGCAGTGTGATCACGCCTGCTTCGCCCATGCATGCGTAAGCGATCGTCTCCCGAGGGTCGTACGGCGCGATCGAGAATCGTCCTGAGCGGTAGCGCGGGGCCAAGCCCGCCCGACGCTCGCCTAGCTCCGAAAGCAGCGGTCGAGGATACCCAACGCACGATGCCTGAGGAGTCCACGACCCCTGACTTTAGGGCGAGATTCGCCGAGGGCGTCGAGGGGATATCGCGCTGCACGCCAGTCTGCGCCAGGATGGCCGGACGTGCTTCAATTTCCTCATGGGCGGCGCTCGGATCCGCCCGCCAGGGGACAGGGAGGTTGGGTCATGGGAGGGTTCAAGACCGTACGGGGCGTGGGCGTCTGTGTTGGCCTGCTTGTCTTCTTCAGCGCTGCCCAGGCGGCATCGGCACACAACTCCCAGCCACCGCCGGAACCGAATCCGGTGCTCGAACACGTCACCCCGGGCTCCGGATGCCCGGAAGCCAAGATCACGTTGAGCGGACAGAAGTTCGGCCCATCGGGCACGGGCAAGGCGTGGTTCTCAGACGGCGCTGCCGTTCCCCTTCGGCTTTCCCGAGCCGGCGAGCATAACTAGCGAAACCTCGGCGACGTCGGTGGTTCCGATCTTCCTCGTCGAGCTGAACAACGAAAATGGCGTGGTCTATCTGGAAACGACCAAGGGGAAGGTCAGCAACTCTCTCCCCTTCAAGCTCACCAATCTCAACAGCTGCTTCAAAGGCCTGACCGGAGCCACCGGAGCGACAGGACCGACTGGCGCGACCGGGCCGACGGGCGCAACGGGCGAAACCGGACCCACCGGATCACAGGGCGTGGCTGGGGCGACTGGCCCCACCGGCCCAACGGGTGAAACCGGATCTACCGGCCCACAGGGCTCGACAGGGCCCCAGGGACCCGGAGTCAAGACGATCGCGGGCCTCGTGAATAGTGACGGCAGCGTGGGCGCCGGCGCCTCGTTCACAGTGTCCCATCCGTCGACCGGCGAATACTTCATCACGTTCCCGCCCGGAACGTGGAGCAGCTTCCCGGTGATGACCGTCACGCCTCTCGGCGTCGACCCCGGGGTCGTCGTGCCTTTGATCTGGGGAGAGGGCCTTGGGGGTGGAGAAGCAGTCTTCACGATCCGTCTGAGCTCCTCCGCGGGCGCTGACACGCCGCAAGACAACGCCTTCCAGTTCATCGCGGCAGCAACCTGAGCCGAGGCGGGCGCCGCAGGCCGCTACGGCGCCCGCCCGCTCCCGAGCTCGCAGCAGCGGCGATCCCCGCACACGCCGACGCGGAAGGGCCCGGGAACGCATGGGCAGCGAAAGCAGGTGGCGGGTGAGATTCCGCTACTAGGTAACCGACAGCAGTCTGAGGATGGTGGCCTGTGCCTCACAGCACGGGCCACCACTGGGCGCGCTTGTGCTTTGCGGGCCGAGCGAGCGTCCGACGGAGGGCCACGCTCACGCTCGCTCGGGACGAGGAGGAGCGGCGAGCGCACCCGACCGCATCACGCTCGCTTCCAAAGGTCGAACGTGGCTTGCGCTTCTCAGCCGAACAACGCGTCGACCGAGACCTCGATTCGAGTCTCCGGCAACGCGGGGGCGCCGTGGCCCGATTGTGCATCTTCGCTGCCAGTGACGCTGAACAGACTCTGGACCGTCTCTGTCAGGAACCGTGACGCTTGGCCCATACCGTGGGCGTCGTCGCGGGCGCCCGGACGGTAGTAGAAGTGAGACGGCACGTATACGTGAAGTCTGCGGCGTGGTCGCGTGAGCGCGACGTAGAACAGGCGACGCTCCTCGGCGATCCCCTCCTCGGTTCCGGTGCTCATGTCGGCCGGGAAGTTGCCGTCGTAGGCGGCGATGAGGTGAACGGCGTCCCATTCAAGGCCCTTGGCCGAGTGGACGGTGCTGAGCACCAGGTAGTCCTCGTCGAGGTGCGGCGGCCCCGCCAGATCGGCGCTGGAAGCGGGCGGGTCGAGCACGAGCTCTGAGACGAAGTGACGAACATCCTGCGCGCCGCGAGCCGCGAGTACGAGCTGGTCGAGGTCTGCCACACGCACGGCACCGTCGGGGTAGCGCAGGCGAATCAGCGGCGTGATCGCCGCGCACAGTCGCTCAACCTGGACCCCAGCATTGTCCGCTGAGCCAGCGCCCGTCTGGATGAGCGCGTCGATCACCACATTTGCGTGCTCGCGCGAGCTCGGCGGGACGTGCTCGCTCGCCTGTGACCAGCGTTCGAGCTCGGGTGAACCCTCCTCAGGCGCGCGCATTGCGTCGAGGGTCCGACGCGCCCGCGTGGGACCCACCCCCTCGAGGAGCTGGAGCAGCCGAAACCAGCTGAGCTCATCGGCGGGGTTGTTGGTCAGGCGGAGGAGGGCGATGAAATCCTTGATATGAGCCGCCTCCAGGTAGCGCAGCCCGCCGTACTTGACGAACGGGATGCGACGACGGGTCAGCTCGACCTCGAGCAGACCCGAGTCGTGGTTCGTGCGAAAGAGAACGGCCTGCTCGCGCAGTTCCATTCCTTCCTCGCGTGAGGCCATGACCCGCTCACAGACCATGCCGGCCTGCTCACGCTCGTCACGCGGAAATGTCAGCTCAGGCGGAGTGCCGCCGTCGCGCTCGGTCCACAGCTCCTTCGGGAACCCGCCGCGGTCCTGTGCTGAGACGGCGTTCGCGACCGCGAGGATCGGCGTTGTCGAGCGGTAGTTGCGCTCGAGCTTGCTCGTGTGAGCATCCGGGAACCGCTTCGGGAACTCGAGGATGTGGCGGGCGCTCGCGGAACGGAACCCATAGATCGCCTGGAAATCGTCGCCCACCACCGTCAGACCGGCGCGCGTTGAACGCATGTTGGCGACGATGTCGACCTGCAGGCCGTTGACATCCTGATACTCATCGACGAGGACGTGATCGAAGTCACCGGCGATGAGAGGGCCGACCACCTCATCACGCACGAGCGCGCGCCAGTACAGCAGCAGGTCATCGAGATCCAGGACGCCCAGGGTTCGCTTGCGTGCCCCGTAGGCGCGGAAGATCTCCGCGAGCGCCTCTTGGTGCTCATCACACCACGGAAAGAACTCGGCGAGCACCTCGCTCAGCGGTATCTGCGCGTTGACCGTGCGGGAATAGATGTCGAGCATCGTCGCGGCACGCGGAAAACGCCGCGGGCTGTCGGCCCCTCCATGTTCCTGGCGAACGAGGTCAAGTAGATCGCCCGCGTCGCCGGCGTCGAGCACGCCGAAGCCCGCCTCGAGGCCCAGCGAGGTGGCGTGAACGCGGACCATGCGATGCGCGACCGAATGGAATGTGCCGCCGACGATCCGGCCCGCGTCCGGCGCGACCCGCTCGGCGAGCGTGCGTGCCCGCTCGATCATCTCCCGAGCCGCACGGCGAGTGAACGTGAGCAGGAGAATCCGTTCGGCCGGGACGCCCTCCGCCATCAGCCAGGCGACGCGAGCACATAGCGTCGTGGTCTTGCCGGTGCCGGCACCCGCGAGGATCAGAAGCGTGTCGCCCGAGTGCGTCGCAGCCGCACGCTGCTCGACGTTGAGTTCGTCGAGAAACGGGTGAGGGTCCCTATCGAACATCTGTTCGCCCACGCTAGGGGTCCGTTCGGATGGGTTGCAGGCCTGGTTGCAGCGGTGGGTAGGATCGTTCTGACCTGTGTCGATCTTCGACCAACTCAGGATCGCCAGCATGGTCACGCCGCCTGCCGGCTTCCGGGCGTGCCAGCGTCACCCGGTACCAGGCGCCACACTCGACGAGCTCGACGCGAT
>Ga0182024_10010933_pt1 | contig 18369 bp, 16 predicted proteins | sample P32metaG_FD_120480 | JGI IMG/M metagenome (GOLD analysis project Ga0182024, IMG submission 120480) | Permafrost microbial communities from Stordalen Mire, Sweden - P3-2 metaG (Illumina Assembly) | ecosystem: Environmental > Terrestrial > Soil > Wetlands > Permafrost | place: Sweden: Stordalen... | reverse complement strand
ACCACAAATCTAAGCCGGCACCGCCGCCGTCACACCAGACGCGCGCGCCGTCGCACTCCCCTCACCCGCCAAGCCAGCCACCAACGAATGGAAAATCACCATCCCATCCGCCGATCCCAGCCCCAACTCCACCGCGCGCTCCGGATGCGGCATCAATCCCAGCACATTGCGCTCGCGGTTGCAGATCCCTGCGATCGCGTGCAACGACCCATTCGGATTCGCCTCGCGGTCGTCAGCGCTAGCCTCGCCGCCGTCCGCCCGCACATAACGAAAAATAATCTGGTTATGGCGCTCCAGCTCAGCCAGCTCCGCCGCCTCGCTAAAATAATTTCCGTCCATGTGCGCGATCGGAATTTCCAGCACTTGTCCGCGCTTCGCCGCAGAACTAAACGGCGTATCTGTCGCTTCCACCCGAATATGCACCTGCCGGCACAAAAATCGCAGCCCCTGGTTCCGCATCATCGCGCCAGGCAGCAACCCCGCTTCCAGCAAAATCTGAAATCCATTGCAAATCCCCAGCACAAGGCCGCCCCCGCGCGCAAACCGCTCCACCGCTTTCATCACCGGAGAAAATCGCGCGATCGCCCCCGTCCGCAAATAATCCCCAAACGCAAACCCGCCCGGCAAAATCACCACATCGCATCCAGCCAAATCTTCCGACTGGTGCCAGATAAATTCCACAGGCTGCCGCACGATCGCGCTCACCGCATGGAATGCATCCGCATCGCAGTTCGACCCAGGAAATTGCACCACGCCAAATTTCATCGTCGCGCCTCGCCTCCACTCATTTTAGCATGTGCGCCAGAGATGCCGCAGGCCCGGTTTTGGTGGCACAAGCAATCCTGCCTGTGCTCTTGCCGTTGACTTTGTATCTTCCGCTCGCTCCAGCTAACGCGCCACGTCATCCTGAACCCGCGACAGCGGGTGAAGGACCTCTCTTCAGCTTTTGCTTTTCTCTGCGTACGGCGTTTACCCGGACAGAGTCGGGGCGTCTCCGCGGTGGACCGCCCCCTAAAACCTCGTAATCTCCGCCGCCGCCAACCCCTTCTCCTCGCAATAATCCTGATACCGCTTCAAAAATGTCTGCCAATTCTCCGTAGCGATCGTCTGCCCTTTCTCGTCCACAAAATCCAGCGCCCCCTCGATCACCGCAAACACAATCGTATCTTCCTTCCCCACCATCCGCGGCGAATGCGTGGACCCCGCCACCTCAAACACCACATCTCCCTGTTCCGATATCCAACCCTCGTCGTACGTCCATGCCCCCTGCACCGTGTACACCACCACCGTCCCCGGATGAAAATGCATTTGCAGCGCCGCTCCCGGCACCGATCGAATAAATAATATGATCTGCCCCGTCACCGGATTCAATTTGATCAGCTTGATAAAATGCCCCGGCGCCCAAGGCACCCAAGGCAAATCCCCAGGATGCGTATGGCTAGCCATCGCCTTGTGCACAGGATGTGTTCCCGCGCCAGTAGTCATCGCGATATCCTCCGCTCGCAGCGGGAAATTCGAGTCGCAACACAAATCCCCAGCCATTCCCACCGCCGTCGCCCCTACAAAACTCCAACCCACCCAGCCAGTCAAGCACATTATCCCATCTCAGCCGCTCGATGCTTTACACAGGCCGCGTGCCGCGTCACGGGCCAATAAATATGACTCGTCGGATCGATGCGTTTATCAAGAGTTACCGGACTTCGTGCATGACGGGTTGTCGTGTTGACCAGTCATTATCACCTGTACCGAACGAACATGGACTGCGAGGACAGGCCGCCTTAGGATTCTGATGGATGGAAAAATTGGTCAAACCTTCATCGGGACTTACGGTCCTTCTGACTCTCGCCGCTGTTCTTCTGTTCGTAACCTGGTCGGCTCAGTCACACCACGCGACGATACCGGATAATGTTGCTCTCACTCTGGTTTGCTTCTCATTCGCTTGGGTATATCTAGCGATGTGGCGGGTACTTCGTAGATGCCAAAAGTTGGGTTGGACGCGCTCTAATTATACGCAGTTCCTTTTTGGTCCGCGTCCAGGCGACCCAGACGAGCTGGTCATCTGGCGATGGACATTACAATTATGTTACGCGGGATTGGCAGTAGCGCTCTGCGTCCTCGCCATCGTTCTCGCAACGTAGCACGGCATCTAACCCCACGGTGGCGGAATATATATATGAAAAGCGATAAGCCTTTGTCGTTGGTCGACGTCGGAAGCACTTCTAACGTACTTAAGAGAATCTTTCGCGGCGCTTGGGTTTTAGCTGCGAATACCTTCGTCGCTTGGGCAATGTTTACCAGGCTGCGAAGCGTAGGATTCCCGGCGCTGAATTTCCAGTTGTGCTTCGAGTTTGTTTTTGAGGTAATTCTTCCGATTATCGGTATCGTGCTTGAGCTCATAAATTGGGAATTTACTAGATCGGTAAATGTCGGTTGTTTTACGGTCGCAGGCTGTTTCTGGCTTGCCGGAGCGATTTGGCGGCATTCAGACCCTTTTTTCGGTGTCCTGCTTATTGTCGCGTTGGGATTGCTGATAGTCGCCGGATTGACTGAGATTGTGTACCGACAAACGCAAGGCGAACCTCCCGCCCCTTGAAATCCGCAACCATGTATGATGTATAGTAATCAGAAGCAGAAAGTAACCAGTGCGTGCAGCGCACCCCTAAAAACTAAATAGCCGACGACCGGACGAGCGAAGCCGTCTCTCTGTCCAGGGACTTCTCCGCCCGCCTCGTCGCGGGATCCCCTCGCCCGCGCGATTCCGCTCGTCCGCAAACGAGGTCACCATGGACGAAGCTCCCACCAGAAAGGGCTTCTCGAACTGGCCGTACGGATCTACAACTTGTCCGACTCGCGCTTTGGTCCCGCCCAGTGGAAATGTATGCCCGAAGCGGAAAGAAACGCACAAATTTCCGAAGAAAAACGCATCGCCGCCGAAAAGCTAGCTGCCGCCAACGCCGCCGCTGACGCTGCAGTCGCATCATTGCCGGAACAGCCGCCCCCAGCCCCCGCCGCCGCCTCCGATTCCTCGGTGCCTCCCGATTTCTCCCGCCACCCCCGCCGCTGCGCCATCTGCTCTCATCCCGATCGCGACGCCATCGAAGCCGACTTCGTCCGCTGGCGCAGTCCCAGCCGAATTGCGCGCGACTACAATCTCCCCGATCGCGTCTCCGTCCATCGCCACGCTCACTACGCCGGCCTCTTCCAGCGACGCAAACGCGAAGTCGCTCGCGTCCTTGAAAACTTCCTCGAGGCCGCCGACACCTGCCCCATCGAGGCCGCCGACATAATCATTCGCGCCACGCGCCTCTACGTCCGCAGCAATGAGCACGGTGACTGGACCGAAGCGCCGCGAACACAATTCCTGATCACCGGCTCCCGCCGCACCGCCTGACGCACCTGCCCCGTCTCCGCGTTCGAAGCGTAGTCGCACCGCCGCAAAACCGAATCCCACTGCGCCCAAACCCGACCGTCGCAAGCGCGCCCGGAAAAACCTAACTGCAACAGACCCGGGTTCAGAAGTTTCGCAAACCCAAGAAAACAAATGAGAAACGATTTTCCAACCGCAGCAAAAAACACGCCATCGCACAAATGCCTGTTTGCGAAGAGCCGCGGGCGGAAGGCCAGGATTCGCACAGGCAGAACTCGGAAAGCGCGCTTCGAAACTTCATGCTGGTTTGCAAGAGCACGATTTGGAAGGGCACGTTATGGAAGGGCGGGGCTTCAGCCCCTGAAGCCGCGCCTTCCGATCAAGGTCGGGCTTTCATGATCCGACCTGCTGTAAATATTCCTCTGAACGCTTTGGATCTAACGGCGGGAACGCTTCGCAGATTTTCTTTTCGCGCGCCGGCGCGCTTTCACTTTCGTCCGTCGCACAATTTTGCCGCGGCGCTTCGTTCTCTTGCGCCCTGCGTCGCGTCCAGCCCGCGCCATCTCCCGCCGCCGCGCCGCCGCCCAGCCCAGCTTGTTTGTCTGCCGTCCCCGCGCTACTCCCAGCGCATCTGCCGGAACATTTTCGGTTATCGTGGACCCGGCCGCGACGTACGCTCCGTCGCCAATCCGCACCGGTGCCACCAGCGCGCTATCACTGCCGATAAAAACGCGATTGCCGATCTTGGTTTCGTGCTTCGCCACGCCATCGTAGTTGCAAGTAATCGTCCCGGCGCCGATATTCGCTTCCCGCCCGATGGACGCATCGCCCAAATACGTGAGATGCCCGGCCTTCGCGCCCTCATGCACCACGGAATTTTTCACTTCCACAAAATTTCCAATGTGCGCGTCGGCGCGAATGTCCGCCCCAGGACGCAGCCGCGCAAACGGCCCCACGTGAGCTTTATCCGCGACGCGGCTCGAATCCAAAACAGAATGCGCGCCGATAATTACTTCATCGTCCAAGCGAGTATCGCGCAAGACGCTGCCCGTCTGAATCGTGCAGCGCGCGCCGATGCGCGTTTTGCCGAGCAATTGCACGCACGGATCGATCACCGTGTCCGGCCCCGCGCTCACTTCCGGATCGATCGTCACCGTCTCCGGCAGATAAATCGTGACGCCCGCTTCCATCAGCTCCGCGGCTTTGCGCGCGCGGAATATCCGGTCCACGTCGGCCAGGTTCGCGCGCGTATTGCATCCCAGAATTTCGTTCGCGTCCGGAGCAACTTGCGCCAGCACTCGTTCGTTGCGCCGCCGCAACAAACCGATCGCATCGGTCAGGTACAGCTCGCGATGCGTGTTGTTCGGCCGCAAAGCGTTCAGGCACGGCCACAGTTTTTCCAGAGTGAAGCAATAAATGCTGGAATTTACTTCGCGGATGGCGCGCTGCTCCGGCGTCGCGGCCTTTTCTTCGACGACGGCTTGCACGCGGCCTTCGGAATCGCGCACCACGCGGCCATAATCCGTGGGGTCGCTCAGCTCGGCGCTCAGAATTGTCGCGGCAGCTTCACCGCGGCGATGTGTGTCCAGCAGCGCCAGCAGAGTTTCCGCGCGCAGCAGCGGAGCATCACCCGGAACCACAATCACCAGCTTCGCGCTCTTGCGCATCGCGCGCCGCGCCACTTGCAACGCGTGTCCCGTGCCGCGCTGCGGTTGCTGCTTCACCGTATCCGCGCCCAGCGCTTCGGCCAGCGCACCCACTTCTTCTGCCTGGTGCCCCACCACCGCCAGCACTTGCGCTGCTTTCACCGGCTGGCAGGCGCGAATCACGTGCTCCAGCAGCGGCCGCCCTCCGGCCCGATGCAGCACTTTCGCCAGGTCGGAACGCATCCGCGTCCCCTTCCCAGCGGCCAGAATCACAATCACGGTGTCAGCGGCAGACATGCGAGAGTTATTGTCGCTTCCCTGTGCAAGTTTGGCAATCAAAACAGCCCAACCGGGCATCTACTGTCGCGCGCCGTCATCCTGATCCCGCGGAAGCGGGAGAAGCCTGTCTGCCGCAGGCAGGGATCTCTCCTCGTCGTTGACCTTCTTGCACCGCACCCAGCACCCCGGCGCCACAAAGTCCGTGCATTCGTTAACCAAAGCGATATATTCCCTCGCAGGCAGCATAGGAGGCACGCGATGTTCTGTCGAAACTGCGGAATGGCCAATCCCGATTCGGGTCAATTTTGCTCGAAATGCGGACAGCCGCTTCCTGCCGCGCGCACGCTGCCCGGCCCCACGCCAGTCCCCGGCAGCTCATTCGCAACTCCGCCGCCCTTGGCCGGCGATGCACCCACCAGCGGCAAAGCCATCGCCAGCCTCGTCTGCGGAATCTTCACGTTTTTCCTGCCCGCGTCCATCGCCGCAATTATTCTCGGTCACATCTCGCTCTCCGACATTCGCAAATCCGCGGGGCGCGTCGGCGGGAAAGGCATCGCCATCACCGGCCTGGTGCTGGGATATCTCGGGCTCACCATTATTCCGATCATGATCGTCGCCGCGATCGCCATTCCCAATCTGCTGCGCGCGCGCATGGCCGCCAATGAAGCCTCCGCAGTTGGCTCGCTTCGCTCCATCAATACAGCTGCCATGGTCTATGCCAGCAAATTCGAAAATGGATTTCCGTCCCGTCTGGAAGCGTTAGGCAGCGCCACTGCAGGAGACACGAGCTGCAATCATGCTGCGTTGCTCGATGCGCCGTTAACTTTCGGTCGCAAAACGGGATACATTTTCACTTACGCTGCGCAGTTTCCGGAGGGCGCCACGGCGCCGATCATTTCACCTAAAGCCGCCGCGAAAGGCTGCACCGCGGGAGGCGCTTCCGGTTACACAGTGACCGCGGAACCCCTGCAGCGCAACACGACGGGAATGCGCAGCTTTTTCACCGATCAGACCGGTGTGATTCGAGTTGCGGGTACCGGCGAAACCGCTACCGCGGACAGTCCGCCGATACAGTAGCCGTAGTTTCACAGGACAATTTGGCCGCTACTTTCGGATAGCGCGGATTTCACGCGCCGCGTAAATTGTGCGAGCATCAAAAGAGCAACGATGAAAACTCAGGAAGCTTTCGAAACGCCGAAGGCGATGCACAGCCTGGACAATCCGATCTGGAATTCGCTCTCGTCACTCCACGCGCACTTCGCCGAAGGCGACGGAGTCGCGCAGCGCTATCCACCCGAAGTAACTCTGCTCGCAGGAATGGCCGAACCAACCGCTGAGGCGTACATATCGCTCGCGAAAACCCTGCAACGCGCGGTCGCTGTGCTGTTTCTGGATCAGCCACCGCAGATTCCAGCCGGATGGATCACCGTCCACGCATCGCTGGTCGTGCAGATGGTCTGCGAAAAGCCCAATCTCGCGCAGGACGGTTTTCCAGCGGAGAAACTAACGCCGGCCGATGTGCCGGAAATGATCGCGCTCGCGGAATTGACGAAGCCCGGCCCGTTTAGCACGCGCACCCGCGAACTAGGCGAATACCTGGGAATTCGTCAAAACAAGCGACTGGTGGCCATGGCCGGAGAGAGGCTGCATTTGCCCGGTTACACCGAAGTGAGCGCGGTCTGCACGCATCCGGAATTTCAAGGCCGCGGATATGCGCGCGAATTAATGTCCATTCTCATGCGCAAAATCATCCAGCGCGGCGAAACTCCGATTCTCCATGTGCGCCAGGAAAATGTCTCCGCGATTCATTTGTACGAAAAGCTGGGCTTCCGCACACGCCGCCTGATTCATTTTGTGATTATTCGCAGCGCCTGAAAATTTCGTAGAAGCTAGGACGTGGCAGGGAGAGAGTCGGCGAGCGAGGGTCGCGCATCGCCGGAATCTTGCGACGCAGTCGTCTCGGTCCAGAGAGTGTGGTCGGCAAGCAGACGAGTGACCAACTGCGTATGCAGCGCGTGGCCCGCCTTGTGCGCGACGATGCGCGCTTTAAGCGGCCGACCCACCAGCGCCAGATCGCCGATCAGGTCCAGCGCCTTGTGTCGCCCGAATTCATCCGGAAAACGCAGCGGGCCGTTCAGAATTCCTTCGCCGTCCAGCACGATCGCATTTTCCACCGAGCCGCCGCGAATCAATCCCATCGCCTGCAAGCCCGCAAAATCCTTCATGAATCCGAACGTGCGCGCCGGCGCCAGCTCCCGGCTGAACGATTGGCGGTCCACCGTCATCTCCACTTCCTGCGGACCCACGTTCGGATGTTTGTAGTCCACGAAGCAGTGCACGCGGAATTCGTCGGCGGGATAAATCCCGATGCGGCGGTCGCCGTCGGAGAATTCCAGCGGCTTGATCACGTGAATGTAACGCCGCTGCCTCCGCAGCTTGCGAATCCCGGCTTGCGCCAGCAGTTCGATGAAGGGTTTCGAGGAACCGTCCAGAATCGGAAGCTCCAGCGCGTCCAGTTCGACGTACACATTGTCAACGCCGCAGGAGTACAGGGCCGCGAGCAGGTGCTCAACGGTCGAGAGCAGCACGCCCTGTTTCATCAAGCTGGTGGCATAGCTCACCCGCGCGACGTTACGCACGTGCGCTTCGATCTCGAAGTTGTCCAGGTCCACCCGCCGGAAGACGATGCCGGTATCTGCCGGAGCCGGAACCAACCTGAGGTGGCAGCGCACCGCGGTGTGCAGCCCGACGCCGCGAGTTTCGACCGGGCGTTGAATTGTGAGTTGGTAGGGCATTAGCTGGGCCGGATGATTCTATGCACTTCGGTGGCCCCTCATCAGCAATTATAACCCTTTGCAATCAATAGCTTGTACCAGTAAAGACAAATACACTCCCAAGCGTGTGGTAAGAGTACAACAAAGCGGTAGGTTCAGACGTGGTTCAGCTTGAACAGGTTACAGGCAGGCAGAGCGCTCAGTGGAGACGTCCAGCAGCTTCCCTTGCGGCGTTGAGGTGTTTCCTGAACTGGCAGCGGGTTGAGTTTCCGGCGTGGTGCCCGGCGCGAAAGAGTCTTGCAGTTTCTGGAACTGTATTGCCGCAGCGGCATTTTGCAGCGCTGTCGCGGCGCTTTGATCCAGAGCATTGGCGTTCGTGCTGCTGACCTCTGAAGAGCTGCCGGAACCCGGATTTGTTTCCTGCGCTGAGGCCTGGGGATGACTTTGCGTTTGCGACTGGACCTGAGTCTGATTGGCGCTGTCGATAGCTTGCTGCGCCGTATTTCGGTCCGGACTGGCTGCGCCGGCCGCAGCATTGTGTCGCGAACTATTGGCGGCTGACTGCAGATTCTGGACGATTTGCCGAAGTGCCGCTGGATCGCTGACCCAGCTGTCCATTCCCTGCTTGCTGATCAGGCCAAGGCTTTCCGGATCGACGCCGAGCCGCTGCAACACTCGATCAAGTTGCTGAAGAGTCTGTGGCGGTGGAGCGGCGCTCGGGGCGCTAGTCGGCGACGCAGTCGCTCCCGGGCCCGCTGTAGCTGTCGCGATGGGTGATTGAGTTCCTGCTGTGGTTTGCGCAGCGGACGTCGCAATTGCCTTTGCAGCTGCAGCACTCGGCGGGGAAGTTGCTATAACATCAGAGGCTTGATTCTGGCCTGCCGATGATGATGCGATCGGCGAGAGAGCAGACGTCGTGAATGCGGCGGCGGTGCTGTGGTTGGACGGAAATGTACTCGTCTGAGTCAACAATGCGAACGTCGCTGGCTGGACTTTTCCATTTGACGCCGCACTTTGTTGGCGCTGTTGAAGCGGGAGTGTTCCAGACAGGGACACCGTATCTTGCTGCCCTTTAGGCGAGGAGGCGGCAGGGATCTGATTCGCCGCGGGCACGTCGCCCTCCGCCTGGAGCTTCGGAGCAGGGGCATTCTCGGCCGCCTATGTGGACGATCCATTCTGGAGCGCCGCGATTTTTAAGTCGATCGAGTCCATCTGAACCTCGTTTCGGCCAATTAAGTCCAACACAATCAATCGCTCAGGCCGGTGCGACTGACGCGCGTGCTGCATCGCGCGTACAGCTCGAGACCTGTCTTTCCTGTCCAGCATATCGGCGGACTGGCTTACAGCATTAGGACAAATTTGCCGCGCTCAGCCCGGTTGTCTCGCCTGGGCCGTTCCGCGTACAATGGCTTTTCACCCAAACGCCGATGGCCATGCCATTTACGATCCTGCCGAATTCCACGCCACCGCCCGCGGCGCACCCGCGGCCGTCGTGGTTGCGCGTGCGATTTTTCGGTGGACCAAAATATCAGGAATTGAAGCGCACGATGCGCACGCTGGATCTGCACACGGTGTGCGAAAGCGCGCGTTGCCCCAACATGGGCGAATGCTGGGAGCACGGCACGGCTACATTTATGATTTTGGGCGACATCTGCACGCGAGCTTGCGGATTTTGCGCGGTGCCGAGCGGCAAACCTCTGGGTCCTCCGGCGGAAGACGAACCGGAGCGCGTGGCAGAGGCAGTGGCGCGGATGAGTCTGCGGTACGCGGTGGTGACTTCGGTGAATCGCGACGACCAGCCGGACGGCGGAGCCGCGATTTTTGCGCGCACGATCACGAAAATTCGCGCGCGCGTTCCGGGTTGCAAAGTGGAAGTGCTGATCCCGGACTTTCGTGGCGATTGGAACGCGCTCGCTACGGTGATGGCGGTGAAACCCGACGTGTTAAATCACAACATGGAAACGGTGCCGCGGCTTTATCGCCAGGTGCGCAAAGGCGCGGTGTACGAGCGTTCGCTGGAATTATTGCGGCGGGCAGGAGAAATGATTCCCGGGCTGCCGACGAAAACCGGAATGATGCTGGGGCTGGGCGAAACGCGCGAAGAAGTGCTGGCGGCGATGGAAGATATCGCGGCGCAGGGCACGCACATTTTGACGCTGGGCCAGTACATGCAGCCTACGCACGAACATTTGCCGATCGAGCGTTACGTGCATCCGGATGAATTCGCGGAGTTCAAGCGGTTGGGCGAGACGATGGGATTCAAGCATGTGGAAGCTGGGCCGCTGGTGCGGTCTTCGTATCATGCGTTCGAGCAGGAAGAAGCTGCGCATTCGTAAGCGAACGAGCTGAGAGCTGACGCGGCCACGCTGACCGCGCTGGAATTCGTCTCCAACACTTCAAAAATAATCGCCGGCGAGACGCCGGCGTTACCCTCCTATGAACCCCTGGCGCGGACTGAAAAATCTGCCACGAGAAATGTGGATACTTTCGGCGGCGACGCTGGTGAATCGCTCCGGAACGATGGTGCTGGCGTTTCTGGTTTTATATGTGACGCACACGTTGGGAGTGACGCCGGCGCGAGCGGCGCTGGCGCTGATGGTGTACGGCGTGGCAGCCCTGCTGGCGATGCCACTGGCTGGAATCTTGTCCGACCGCGTGGGGCCGTTGCCGATCATGAAGGCTTCGCTGTTTCTCACTGGTTTTCTGCTGCTCTTGTTTCCTTTGGCGAAAAGCTACAGCGCGATTTTGCTGATGACGTTTGCGTTTGCGGTACTGAATGAATCGGTACGGCCGGCGAGCCTTTCGATGGTTTCGGATTTGGTGGCGCCGACGCAACGCAAAGCAGCATTCGCGCTGAGCCGCCTTGCTGCCAATTTGGGGATGAGCGTGGGGCCGGCGATCGGCGGAATTCTGGCTGTTTATTCGTTTCGCTGGTTGTTTCTGGTGGATGGGACGACGTCGCTGCTGGCGGGAGCGGTGCTGGCGTTCGCGCGGATGCGGAATTTAGGGCGCAAAAAAACGCACGAGCCCGAGTGGGCGGACGCGGCGGACTTGGGCCGCGAAATCGAAGCGGATAGTTCGGCGCCACTGGTTGCGCTGCATCCCGCCGCGGACCTGCGCGCGTTCCGAAATCCGCGCATGCTTTATTTTCTGGCGGCGCTGATTCCGGTGCAGCTGGTGTTTTTTCAATGTACTTCCACGCTGCCGTTGTTCCTGGTGCGCTATTTGCATTTTCCGGAATCCGTGTACGGGACAATTTTTACAGTGAACACTTTGTTGATCGTGGCGCTGGAAGTTCCGTTGAATACGGCGATGGAGCACTGGACGCAGCGGCAAACGCTGATGCTGGGCGCGTTCCTGTACGCGGTGGGATTTGGATCGTACGCGCTGGTGGGAATTATGCCGCTCGGGCAAACCGCCGGTGTGTTTGCGGCCGTGGTGATCTGGACGTTCGGCGAAATGATTCTGATGCCGGGAAGTTCGGCGTACGCGGCGGAAATCGCGCCACCGGAAAGACGCGGAGAATATATGGGGTTGTACACGATGTCGTTCAATATCGCGTTCGCAGTGGGACCCTGGCTGGGAGCGAGCGTACTGGGAAAGTGGGGAGCGACGACGATGTGGGGCGCGGCGTTTATATCGGGATGCATTTCGACGTTGCTGATGAGCCGTACGGAGCCGCGCAAGGGCCGGAACGCGTAGACATCGGCTACAACGTCAAAGCGGAAGGAGCCGGCGGGACGCCCTTCGAGTCTGCCGCTGGCAGATCCTCAGGACGAGCCGGCGCTTCGAAAGGCCCCCACTATTGCGGTGAGCTGAGGAAGGCCTTTGCGATTGCCTGGACGCGGGCGAAACATGTGGGGCAAGAGGGGCAAGCAGCATGCCAATCCGCAGCGGCGGGCTGGCTCGAGATTTTCAGCGCGGCTTGAAAATGTTCAGCGGTTTTTACGGGGCGGCCCATCTCGGCATTCAGGTTGCCGAGCAGCAACTGGAAAATTGGATTTCCCGGGTAGCGCTCGACGAGTGGTTGCGCGACGACGATGGCGCGTTCGTATTGATAGTCGAAGGTGCGCAGATTCCTGGCGAGATGGAAGCGCATTTCGACGGGCGTGACCACGCCGCGGTCAACGCCGATTTGCATCTGACGAATTCCTTCCGACCTGCTGCCGCCGGGGATGCCCATGAAGAAGCGCAGGATTTTCACACTGGTCGAAAGCGAATCCACGTAATAGTTGTAGAGGCCGAGGCCGGCGGTGGCGTCTGGCATTTGCGGATCGAGCGCGAGGGCGCGCAGAAATTCGGAGCGGGCGGCGACTCCGGCGCGCGCGACCGCACGATTTTCGCCGCGCAAGACTTCCAGGCGCACTTTCAGGGCAAAACCCATTCCAGCGTAGAAGTGCATATCCGCCGAATCGGATTTGATGATTTGTGCATGGGCCAGGTCAATGACCTTGTCCGCGAGGAGCAGGAAGGCGTCATCTTCCGGTTTTTTTCCGCGCTTCCAAGCGTCGATCATTCCGTAACGGACTTCGAGGTTGGCACAGTAAATTTTCCACCAGCGCGCTTCGCCTTCGAGCAGCACGGGGAGGGGATTTTCGGGTTGAGTCTGCTCGAAATTGCGCAGGATGGCGATGGCTGCGTCGGGATCGCCGCTGTACATTTTGTCCATGGCTTGCGCGACTTCGGGCGGAAGCTTGATATCGCCGGCCCGCGCGGGGGTTGCGGCGAGCAGCGCGGTAAATGACACGAAGCAGAGCGCGACGGCTAGCTGGATGCGAGAGATGCGGTGCCGCACGTTATTCACTTTACTCTTTTTACCCAGCCGAGGAGCCAGGCGGCGGTGACGTACATCACGAAGCAGTCTAGCGCAAAGGGAAGGAAGCCGAGAAAGCCGGGCGCGGGCATTTCGAAGATTTTCCAGCGCTGAAACATGGGGAAGGTGTAGAGCCATTTCGCGTTTGCGAAGTAATTCCAGAATTCCCAGAGCCAGCCACAGACCCAGCCTGCGAGGAGGAATCCGTAGAAGCGGCGGCGCATGCCTTCGGCTAGATCACCGAGAAACGAGGGGAGGCCGAGGCGATGATTGAGGGGATCGAGGAGCAGGAGAAAGCCGATCCAGACGAGCGCGAAGAGGTACGCGGCGAGGCGGCGGGACACGAGCAGCGGAATGAGCAGGCAGGCCGCGCCTGAAATCATCAGGATGGATTCGGTGGCGCTGGAAATTTTCAGCGGTTGCGGCTCGGGTTCCGGCGCAGGGCTGATTGGCGACGCGGGGAGCACGCCCTGGACCAAGTCCGCGGTTTCGAACACGGCGGGGGTGATGGTGGCGAAAGACCAGGCGTAGCCGAAGAGCGCAGCGGGCCAGGCGCGCGGCAAGCCGACGTAAGTCCAATTTTGCAGGCGAAGATTGTAGGCTTCGAAAATCAGCCAGAGAGGGATTGAGAGGAGTGCAAGACGCGCGACTACGATGGGCGCGTCGTTGAGGCGGGAGCGATTGGTGAGAGCGAGGACTGTGGCATCCGCGATCAGGATGTAGGAACTCCAGGAGATGGGAGTGAAAAAGGTAGCGATTGGTTCGATGCGCGCGAACAGTAGCGCTTCGGCGGAGAGCAGGGCCAGCCATCCGAGCCAGCCGTGAGTGGGGAACGCGCGTAGGCGGCGGGCGCGAAAATATCCGAGGAAAAGTGATGCGACTGTGGCGGCGGTGAGCGCGAGGCCGAGAGTTGTGCGGGCGTTTGGCATGAGCGTGAGGGGCGCGGTGCTCCGGTTAATGATAACGCAGAGAGGCGACGTCTTCGGCGCGGCGAGTCGAAGAGAGATCCTTCACCCGCTGTCGCGGGTTCAGGATGACGAACCAAAGAAAGAGCACAGGCAAGATTGCCAATGCTACGAGTACACGCAGAGCGGCTTAGTTTTCGGGGTGCTGGGTTCGCATTCTTGTTATGCTGACTTTTCTGTTTTTTGCGGAAAACGTCGGCAGGTGAAGGACGCTTTCGGGCCGGAAATAGTGTTACGCCAACTGTATGAGTGAACCGGAAAAACTTGAGCGCGGGTTGGGGTTGATCGAAGCGACGTCACTGAACATGACGTTCATGGTGGGGATTGGGCCGTTCATTGTGATTCCGTTCATCGTGCGGGCGATGGGCGGACCGCAGTGCATTCTGGCGTGGGTGGTGGGGGCGGTGCTGGCGGCGCTGGACGGTTGCGTGTGGGCGGAATTAGGCGCGGCGATGCCACAGGCGGGAGGAAGTTACGTTTTTCTGCGGGAAGCGTATGGAGCGAACCGGCTGGGGCGGCTGATGTCGTTTTTATTTATCTGGCAGACGCTGTTTCAGGCGCCGCTGAGCATTTCTTCGGGGGCGTTGGGGTTCGCGGATTACTCGATTTATCTGATCAGGAAAACGCCTGGCCTGACGGCGTGGCTGGCGACGGATACGAATTACACCAGATGGGTGCTGCTGAACTACGACAAAGTGATTGCGGTATTGATGATTGCGATTGCGGTAGTGCTGTTGTACCGGCGGATCACGGCGATCGGGAAAATTTCGACGGTGCTATGGGTGATCGTGCTGGGAACGATTTTGTGGCTGATTTACGGCGGGGCTACGCATTTTAATGCGAGCAATCTTTTCAGTTTTCCGCCGGGAGCGTGGAGTTTTTCGTGGATTTTTTTCGCGGGGCTGGGGCACGCGTCGGTGCAGACGGTGTACAGCTACCTGGGCTACTACAACGTGTGTAATCTGGGCGGAGAAATGAAGGAGCCGGGCAAAAATATTCCGCGTGCGATTTTCATTTCGATTTTCGGAATCGCGATTTTGTATTTTTTGATGCAGACGAGCATTTTGAGCGTGGTGCCGTGGCAGGAAGTGCAGCGCTCGAGTTTCGTAGTGAGTTTGTTCGTGGAACGGACGTTTGGAATGCACTGGGCGACGCTGGCGACCTCGCTGATTCTGGTGCTGGCATTCGGGTCGGTGTTCTCGGCGACGCTGGGATATTCACGGGTGCCGTACGCGGCGGCGTTGGACGGGAATTTTTTCTCGGTATTTGCACGCGTGCATCCGACGAAACGTTTTCCGCACGTGGCGCTGCTGGCTTTGGGTGCAACTTCAATGGTGGTGTGCTTGTTTTTCGATTTGTTCTCGGTGATTCGCGCCATCCTGGCGATGCGCTGCCTCATCCAATTTGTCGGTCAGGCGGTGGGACTGTTGCTGCTGCACCGGCGCTGGAAATCGGAGCACTGGCCTTTTCGAATGTGGCTGTATCCGGTGCCGGCGGTGCTGGCGATTGCGGGATGGATCGCGGTTTTTATTTCCACGGGACGCAGACCGATGCTGGCCTCGCTTGCGGCGATGGCAGCAGGTATTCTGGTGTACATGGGACGCGCGCGAATGCTGCGGCAGTGGCCCTTTGAGGAGGCCGGCACTTGAATTGGACCAAGAGGCGGGGATTTTTTGGCGTGATTGCGATGATTTCTTGCATGCTTTCTTTTGCGTGTGCGGCGCCGCGGCCGGTTGGCGCGCAGTCGCTGCCGGAAACGGTGGAGGCCATTCATAAAGCGCGCGTGAGCACGCGAATTCTTTTTATCACGGCGCATCCGGATGACGAATGGTCGAGCCTGCTGGCGTATCTTTCGCATGGATTGAACGCCGATGTGGCGCTACTGACGATTACGCGCGGGCAGGGCGGACAGAACGCGATTGGGCCGGAGCAGGATGGAGAATTGGGCGTGGTCCGCACGGAGGAATTGCTGGCGGCGGGAGAACATTATGGCGTGCATCAGTATTTCACGCGGGCTTTGGACACTGGATATTTGAAGAGTCCGGACCAGGCGCTGAAGGTGTGGGGAAATTTGGCGCTGGAAGATATGGTGCGGGTGATACGGACTTATCGGCCGGACGTGGTGATTAATGGCTGGGGCGGCGTGCACTCGGGGCACGGGCATCATCAGGAGAGCGGAATTCTGACGCCGCAAGCGGTGACCGCGGCGGCTGACCCGAAAATGTTTCCGGAGCAGATTGCGGAAGGGCTGACGCCGTGGAAAGTGACGCTGGAAACGCGCGTGGCGCGCGGAGGCAACGCTGGGAATGCGGTGGCGTTACCGGCGGATGAAGTTTCGCCGTTGTGGGGGAAAACATACGTCGAGATGGGGATGGAGGGGCACGCGCAGCACCGGTCGCAGGGAACGCCAGCGTTTTTCGGGAATGCGTTTTTCCGGCGGCCGGTATTTTTGGTGGCGGAGAACGAGAAGGGAGAGGCCGGGAAATTCGACGCACAGTTGCTGGCTGAGCCGATTGAGTCGCTGGCGGCGCGATTTCCGGAATTGCAGGCGACGATGGGTCCGGCGCTGAATACTGCGGAGCAGGAATTGAGGTCGGCTGCGAAATCCGCGCTGGAGCAGGATCGCGCGGCGGCGGCGAAATCGCTGGCCGATGCGGCGAAAGAGGTTGCGGGATTGCGCGAGCAGTTGACGAAGCTCGGGGGCAAAGGCGACGGCGTGAAGGCTGCGGTGTGGGAACTTGACGGAGTGCGGAAGCGGATTGATCTGGCGCTGGCCGATGATGTGGCGATTCCGGTGGATGCGCAGGCGAGCCGGCACGAATTGGTGGCTGGAGAAAATTTTTCTGTAGAGGTGTCGGTTGCAGGGACGCCGGCGGTGCCAGTGAAATGGACTTTGAATGCGAGCAGCATATTGGTGCCGAGCGGATGGAATGTGACGGCGGAGGGAGCGAAGGCAGAGAGCGACGCGGCGAAGTTTAACGTGGCGATTCCGGCGGGTGCGCGGCGGTCGCTGACTCCGGCGGATGCGATTTTGCCGTTTCCGCCGCCGCTGGTGCGATTGGCGCTGCAAGTGGAAGTTGCGGGATACGAATTCGTTTTGGAGCGGCGGGTGAATTCGATGGAGGCGACCACCACGGGGATACAAACGTATCCGCTAGAGCTGGTGCCTGCGGTGACGTTGACGGTGGAGCCGAAGCAGGTGATGGCGCCGGAGAAACGCGCGGCGATGCCGGTGAAACTTTTCGCGCGGGTGCGTTATCACGGCACGACGGCGACGAAAGTTACGGTGGGATTGGAAGCGCCGAAGGGTTGGACAGTGCAGACCCCGAACGTGCAGGGGCCGCTGGAATTTGCAAAGGGCGGCGACCGGTTGATTCAGTTTGTGGTGACGGCGCCGGCGCAAACTGCGGCGGGGGCTTATACGTTGCATCCGTTTGCGCGGATCGGCGAGGAAACTTTTCGGACTTCGCTGGAGCCGATTCCGACTTTGCTGACGCGAAACTGGAACGAGGCGGCGGATGCGACCGTGCATGTGTTGAATCTGACGGTGCCGGCGGGATTGCGCGTTGGGTATATTGCGGCGGACAACGACACTTTGCCGGAAATTCTGCGGCAGATCGGGATTCGGCTGGACATGCTGGACGAGGTGGCGCTGGCGTTTGGAGATTTGAGCAAGTACGACGCGATTACGGTGGGGATACGCGCTTACGAATTGCGTCCTGACCTGCTGCTGGCGAATGCGCGGCTGCTGGATTACGTGAAACGCGGCGGGACGCTGCTGGTGCAGTATCAGCGCGATTTTGCGTGGAACGAAGAGTTGCCGGCGCCGTTCAAGGCCACGATGCCGGAGACAACTTCGCGCGTGACGGATGCAAATTCGCCGGTGCAGTTTTTGGTGCCGGAAGATCCGCTGCTGAATTCGCCGAACAAAATCACGCTGGAGGATTTTCAGGGTTGGGTGCAGGAGCGCGGGCTTTATTTTTGGGGGACGTTCGACGCGAAATATACGCCAGTGTTGGGATTGACGGATCCGGGCGAGGCGGAGACGAAGGGATCGCTGGTTTATGTGCGCGACGGGAAGGGGTTGTACATTTATACGGGACTATCGTTTTTTAGGGAGTTGCCGGCGGGAGTGCCGGGAGCTTACCGGTTGTTCGTCAATTTGTTGAGCCAGACGAGACATGCGGCGGGACAGGACTGACCACGTGAGCGGGGCGGCGGATGGACGGTGAGCGGCGCGATTGATTTGAGTGTGCGGGCTAGCGTGAGCGAGCCGCGGATGGTGGCGATTCCCGAGGGGTGGTTTTTGATGGGGAGCGAGACCGGTCAGGAGAACGAGCGGACTGTGCACCGGGTTTGGGTGGATGCGTTTGAGCTGGCGGAATGCCAGTTAACGAACGCGGAGTATGGGAAGTTTTTGGTTGCGACGAAGCAACGTGCGCCGCTGCATTGGGAGGATGCCGACTTTTCACATCCGGAGCAGCCTGTGGTGGCGCCTTCCTGGTTAGACGCCGTGGCTTACTGT
>Ga0182024_10010932_pt1 | contig 18370 bp, 12 predicted proteins | sample P32metaG_FD_120480 | JGI IMG/M metagenome (GOLD analysis project Ga0182024, IMG submission 120480) | Permafrost microbial communities from Stordalen Mire, Sweden - P3-2 metaG (Illumina Assembly) | ecosystem: Environmental > Terrestrial > Soil > Wetlands > Permafrost | place: Sweden: Stordalen... | reverse complement strand
CCCGCCCGCCGTGGGCACAAAGGCTGCCGGTGAAATCAACGAGACTTCGGCACGTCTCGGGGGCAGCTCAACTCAAGATTACATCGACGAACCGGCGCTGGGAAGGGGACGATGTCGGTTTGGGCCAGAAACGGCGGTAAGTGCCGTGCAGCCCGCCGCGAACCTGCTCACCCGTAGCGAGGCGCGGCATCGCCGCCAACGTCGCCAAGCTGCAGGCGTTACCGCAGCGGCCGGCGCCCCGGTAAGCTCACGAGCATTGCTCTTGGTCGCTCGTCGTTACCGCCTCACTCGGCGTGCTGCGCCTGCACCGTCCAGGTCGTGCCGATATTGCCGAGACTGATGCTCGAGGCGATGGTCGCGCCGTTCATGAACCAGATCCCGAGTTCCCCGCGGTGTCCTGCCAGCGCCATGCCGGCTGTAATGTGCGTCAGTCGGACTGTATATTACTCCACTCCCGGCTTGCCCCACCATGAATGATGGACGGGCCTGTTCAAAGGTATCCGGAATTCCCGCCAGCCAGAGTCGCATAGGAAGAACTTACGCAGCGGCTTGCGTGCGCCCGCGCGCAATTGCCAAGCTGGGCCGCATCGATGTGAACGTAGCGAAGCCGTCATGAACGAGAAGGAGAAGGTCGCACTCGGATCGATCGCCGCCTCGGCGGGCCTGACGGCGGCGAAGGCCGTCGTCGGCCTCCTCACCGGCTCGCTCGCGATCCTTTCCGAGGCCGGCCATTCGCTGCTCGATCTCGCCGCGACATTGCTCACCTATTTCGCCGTGCGCATTTCCGGCAAGCCGGCCGACGCCGAGCATCAGTACGGCCACGGCAAGGTCGAGAGCGTCACCGCGCTGGCCGAGACGGCGCTGTTGTTCCTGCTCACCGCGGTGGTGGTCTGGGAAGCGGTGGAGCGGCTGGTCGGCGCGCAGCAGCACGCTGTCGAGGCGACGATCGCCGCCTTCGCCGTCATCGCCGGCTCGATCGTGGTCGACTTTTTCCGCGCGCGCACGCTGGGCCGGGTCGCGAGCGCAACGTCGAGCGAGGCGCTGGAAGCCGATGCGCTCCATTTCGGCTCCGACATGTGGTCCTCGGTCGCGGTCCTGGCCGGGCTGTGCGGTATCGCGCTCGGCTATTCCTGGGCCGATGCCGCCGCAGCGATCGTGGTCGCGGTGTTCATCTGCGTTGCCGGCTGGCGGCTCGGGCGCCGCACCATCGACACCTTGACGGATACGGCGCCGGCCGGCGTGCGCGAGCGCGTCACCGCGATCGCGCGCCGGGTGCCCGGCGTGGTCGGCGTCGAGCGGGTGCGGGCGCGCCCGGTCGGCCCCGCGCTGTTCGTCGATCTCGCCGTCGCGGTGAGCCGCACGCTGCCGCTCGACCGCGTCTCCGCCATCAAGGACCGGCTGGCGGCAGCCGTGCGCGCCGACATGCCGACCGCCGAGGTCACCATCGCGACGGAGCCGCGCGCGCTCGACGACGAGACGGTGCGCGAGCGCGTGATGATGATCGCGCGCAACCGCGGCCTCGCCATTCATCACGTCGCCGTGCAGACGATCTCGGGCCGGCTCTCGGTGTCGGCCGATCTCGAAGTCGAAGGTACGCTGCCGCTCGCCGCCGCGCACGACATCGCGAGCCGGCTCGAAGAGGCGATGCGCGAGGAGCTCGGGCCCGATGTCGAGGTCGAGACCCATATCGAGCCCCTGCCCGCCGACGTTCTGGCCGGCAGCGATGCCGCGCCGGCGCGCATCGCCGAGGTGCGCGACGCGCTCGCCGCGCTCGCCGCCGAGGTCGCCGGACTCGGCGAGGTGCACGACGTGCGCGTGCGCGAGACCGCCGATGGCGAGATCGTCAATTTCCACTGCCGGGTCGATCCGGCGCTCTCGGTGAGCGCGGTGCACGACCTCGTGGACGGCGTCGAGCGGGGGCTACGGCGGCGCTTTCCGGCGATCCAGCGCGTCATCGGCCACGCCGAGCCCAGCCCGCTTGCTTGAGGGCGGCCCTAGCGCCAGCGCGCAATCGTAGCATCGATCGCGCGCACGTCCTCCGTGGCGTCGATCCGCGCCAGTCCCGCGGGTCCCTCGCGCAGCGCCCGGATGTGAACGCCGGCGACGTGGGTGACGCCCTGCGCCACTAGGCGTTCCCGCCAGGCATTGTAGTTTGGGCGATTGCGGAACGTCGCGAGACGGACCTCGAGCGGCAGCACATCGACGCGGCGCAGCTCGACGCGGAAGCCCGGCAGCGCGGCAACGACGAGATCGGTCACCCGCTCCGAGGTCGCGTCGCTCGGCGTCCAGGTGAACATCTCGAACCGTCCGCCGGGACGCAGCCGCTCCGGCACGCCGGGGAGAAGCGCGCGCACGACGTCGAGGCCATCCTCGCCGCCATGCGAATGGAGGAAATATCTGGTGTCCGGCGGCACCAGCTCGAACGGCGGGTTCACCACGATGAGATCGAAGCGATCGCCCGGGGAAAGCGGCTCGAACAGATTTCCCTGCAAGGTCTGCAACGGCGCGTCGCCGCGCTGCCGCGACAGGTTGACGGCGGCATTGGCCGCGGCGAAGGCGAGCGCCCGCGCGCTGACATCGACGCCGAGGACGCGCGCCGCCCCGCGCCGGGCCGCGGCCAGCGCGTTGACGCCGGAGCCGAGGCAGAGTTCCAGCACCGCATCGCCCTTGCGCACGTCGGGCGCGCGCACCAGGAAAACCTGCTCGTCCATCAGCGAAAAGACCTGGTCCAGGTCGCGATGCGTGAGGAGATCGGTGGCGATGAAAAGCTCGTCGAGATCGAACACGCGCACGTACGGGCGCACCGCGCCGGCGCGCTCCGCCGTGACGTAGCCGGCCGCGGCAAGAATCTCCATGTGCGCCCGCTCGGCGTCGTGCGGCACCAGCGCTTCACCGTGCAGGAACAGCCGGCGAAAGCGGGTCCGGTCCTGCGCCAGCAACGACTCGAGCGCAGCGCGCACGGCCTGCGCCTGCGTCTCGCCCGCAAGCCGCGGCGGCGCGAACCGGCTGCCGCTGTCGGGCGATCCAAAGAGCCGCCGCCACAGTGCCGCGCCCGGCACGTTGAATCTCGGTGTCGCCGTCGTCATGCCACTTGAGGACCGATTGCCGGCTCGCCTAGTCGCTGCGCCGGTAGCGGCGGCCGTATGTGTCGTAGACGTTGACCGGCGCGAAATCGTCGGTGAGCACGTCGCCCTTGAGCACTTTGGGCGGCTCGATCCGCCGCGCGGCGACGAGCTTCGACACATCGAACCGGAACTTGTAGTGCGCCTGCGCGCCGTCGGCTTTCTGCTGCAGGGTTTCGGCATCGGCGGGCTTGTCGTTGCCGCCGATGACGATCACCTCTTCGTCGCCGGAATGATAAAGATCGATGCTGTCGAACACGAGCTTCAAGGTGCGCACATTGCTGTCGTAAAGTTTGGAGCCGGGAAGGATATTGAAGGCCGCCACGCCGTGCGGCGCAAGGTGGTCGCGCACCAGGCTGTAAAATTCCTTGGTCATCAGATGAAACGGAATGTAGCTGCCGGTGAAGGCGTCGATCATGATGATGTCGTAGAGCTCGGCGTGACGGTTGAGGAAGACGCGGGCGTCGCTCTCGGCGAGATGCGAGTTAGCGATTTCGCGAATGCCGAAATATTTCTTGGCGGCACCGATGACGCCGGGGTCGAGTTCGACGGTCTCGATCGCCGCGTCCGGAACGAAGCGGCCCATGTAGCCCGGCAGCGCGCCGCCGCCGAGACCGAGGATCAGCACCCGCTTGATGTCCTGCGGATAGATCGCGGCGAGGCTCATCGCCCGGGGATAGGCCATCGGCAGGTCGTCGGGGTCGGCGAGGTTGATCTCCGACTCCGCAAAGTGCCAACCCTTCCATTGGAAGGCCATTTTCAGCACAGTATTGCTCTTGCTAACGAAGATGTCGTTGTAGACGGTCTCGACATGCGCGATGAGGCCGTCCTTGTGCGCCAGCATGCCGGCGCGGATGTCGGCATCGAAGGCCGGTTCGGCTTGCCCGGCCGCGAGCGGCGCGATGAACGCGCGCGAGGCTAGAAGCACGGCAAGCGCCGCTAGCGCGCCGAGCTTGATCCGCCGCCGGGCCCGCGAACCGGCCGCGACAAGCAACGCGGCCGCGACGACACCCAAGATTCCGAGCGCGAACGTGATCGCGCGCGTGCCGATGAGCGGGATCAGAAAGAACGTCGTGCCCATCGTGCCGACGATACTGCCGGCGGTGGACACGCCGTAGACGGTGCCCGAGACGGCGCCGGAGTTTTGCCGCGAGCGCAGCAGCAGCCGGATGGCGAACGGCGAATACATGCCGAGAAAGGTGACCGGAAAGACCATGATGGCGACCGCCGCGGCGAGACTGCCGAGCTTGATGTCGTCGATGGCGTGCACGAAGAATCCCAGCACCGGATCGGCGAATGCCGGCAACACCAGCAGATAGAGCGAGCCGACCGCGACGGTCGCGCCAAGCACGCCCGGCGACGGATAGCGGTCGGCCAGCAGGCCACCGAGAAAATAGCCGACGCACAATGCGGCGAGCACCGTCGAAATGAGCGCCGCCCAGGTATAGATGCCGGCGCCGAAATAAGGACCGAGATAGCGCGAGCCCAGCATTTCAAAGCTCATCACGATCGCGCCGGTAACAACGGCAACGAGGTAGATGGCAAGAGTAAGCGCCGGGCCGGGCAAGCGCGCGCTGTCACCGATCGCTCCGTCGTCCATCTCGACTTCTCCCCTCTCGTCCGCCGACGACGGCGGCGCGAGACGAGCGTTGCTGGGTGACCGGCGGCTAGGCATTCCCCACGCCGGTGGTCCGCACGATCGCATTCACATCGGAAAACACGCCAAGAACCGGGGCAACGAAGCCATGCAGCGCGTTCTTTGCGATCAGCGTGTCGTGCAATGCCAGATAATCGATGCCGGTGCCGAGGAAGCAGGCGAGCGCGTCGTTCGGCGTTTCGACCATCGGTTCGCCCTTGACGTTGAATGACGTGTTGAGCAGCACCGGGACGCCAGCGATGGCCTCGAACGCCTTGAGCAGGCGATACAGCGTCGGATTGTTCTCCTCCCGCACGGTCTGCACCCGCGCCGAGCCGTCGACGTGCACGATCGCCGGAATCCGGTTGCGCCATTCGGGCCGCACCGACTTGGCGATCAGCATGAAGGGAGAATCTTCCTCGCCTTCGAAAACCTCCTTGGCCCGCTCGTAGAGCACGATCGGGGCGAACGGCCGGAACGACTGGCGATGCTTGACCCGGCTGTTGAGGTGATCCTTCATCTCGGGCTTGCGCGGGTCGGCCAGGATCGAGCGGTTGCCGAGGGCGCGGGGCCCGAACTCAGAACGGCCCTGGAACCAGCCCACGATCTTGCCGTCGGCGAGCACGCGCGCCGTTTCGCCGCGGATATCGGCGCAGCGCCTGGCCGATGTGACCATGCGAACGAGCGGCCGCTTCAACAGCTCCTGGGCGGCGTCCGGCGCATATTGGACGCCGAAATAGGCATTGTTCATCACGTATGCGCGCGGCTTCTTGGCGATCGCCAGGCGGCCGTAATAGGCGCAGCCGATGGCGATCCCGTCATCGCCTGCCGCCGGCTGGACCCAGACGTTTTCAAAGCCCGCTTCGCGCGCGATCCGGCCGTTGGCCACGCAATTGAGCGCGACGCCGCCGGCGATGCACAGATTTTTGGCGCCGGTCGTCTCGCGCAGCCACGCGGCGCGGGCGAGCAGGACCTCCTCGGTATCGTTCTGAACGCGCCAGGCGATGTCCTTCCAATGCTGCATCGCCGGATTGGAATCCCAGCCCTGTCCGCTGGAGGACAGATAGGGCTGGTTGAATTCGTTGGACCAGTCGGGCACGTCCAATTTGCCGTCCGCGATCGAAACGAGCGGCTTGATCCGGTCGGGCCGGCCATAAGGCGCCAGGCCCATCAGCTCGCCGCACTTGTTCCAGTCGCCGAACACATAGGTCGAGACCCGGCTGTACAAAGCGCCGAGGCCCGGCATGTTGTAGAATTCCTGGCTGAGGACGCCGCGGCGCGGTTCCATCCAGACTTTTTTCAAGGTCTCGATGTGGGAGCCGTCGAACTTGTAGTAGCTCTCCGACTCGCGTGCCAACGGACTGACCGTCTCGGATGGCGGCGATCCGTCGCCGACGTCGGAGCTGTAGCTGCCGACACCGTCCACCACCATGATCGCCCCTTCGTTGAAGGGACACACCTCGAAGGCGCTGTAGGCGTGCGCCAGATGATGGGAGATCGTGACGAGCTTTGGCGAGTTCGAGAGATGGAGCGGATGGCCGGACGCCTGCTGCCTTTCCCACGGATGCATGAACAGCGGCAGATCCTGGTACGCCAGGCGTTTCTCCATCTCCTCGACCGGGAGGATGTAGCAATTGCGCACGATCAGATCGACATCGTCGAGAGTAATGCCCTCGGCGTTGAGGCAGTAATCGACGACCTCCTTGTAGAAACCGGTCGCGTGCTTCTCGCGGGTGATGCGTTCCTTGGCGATCGCAAAAGCGATCTCGCCGTCGCGCAGCAGGCACGCGCTGACATCGTGGTCGTAAGTATTCAAGCCGAGTATGTAGCTTTTCTTGGTCGACATCGCGTCAATCTGAATGTTTGTTAATCTCGCTGCAGTGCACGCCGTTCCGAACATCACGACAATGTTCGAAATGCGCCTTGCTCGGGGGTTTGAAGGGCTGTAAGGTTTAGACGCTTGCCAATCGCAAACTGTCAAGAGGTATCCCAAGATGACCGGGACTAAAGTTCGCAGATTTTTCACACGCGGCATTGCAATAGCCGCGGTACTTGGAGGCTATTGCGTCGCGACGATGGGTTTATCTGGCGTGATGATGACCGCGACTAACACCGCCGCGATGGCGAGAGGCGGCGGCGGTGGTGGTCATGGCGGTGGTGGTCATGGCGGTGGCGGTCACGGTGGTGGCGGTCACGGCGGTGGCGGTCGCGGCGGCGGAGGCCACGGCGGCGGATTTGGTCACGGCGGTGGCGGCCACGGCGGCGGATGGGGCCACGGCGGCGGTCGCGGCTGGGGTGGCGGCCGAGGCTGGGGCGGCGGACACAGTGGTCGCTATTGGCACGGCCGTTGGTACGGCTACGGCGTAGGCTCCTGCTGGCGCTGGAACGGCGTGGACTACGTGTGGATCTGCATGTAACTAAGCAGAGCCAACCGTTTTATTGCGGGATCGAGCGGCAGCGACGCGCTGCCGCTCGATTTTGCGTTTGCGGCTTTGCGTTTGCGGCCTCGCGGCCGACGCCTGCCCTTCACATCAATAGCTCAAGCCCGCGTCCGTGCGAGCCAATGAACCGGCTGCGCGCTTTGACGCGAGGCCGCGTGATGACGTGAGTTCCCTGCGCGACCACGGCCCGGAGGCGGCCCATGCACGCCGGCGCTTCCCGGCGCGCCGGCAACGGCGGCGCTTTCAATTCGCCGGCAAAGCTTCTACATGGCGGTCATGCGCACCGAAGAACCGCGTCCCGTCTGCCTCAAGGATTACCGCACACCCGACTGGCTGATCGAGACCGTCGCGCTCGACTTCTCGCTCGATCCGACCGCAACCACCGTTCGCGCCAGGCTCAAGCTCAAGCCGAACAGCGCCGGCACGCCGGCGCCGCTCGTGCTCGACGGCGAAGAATTGAGGCTTCGCTCGCTCGCGCTCGACGGCAAGCCGCTGCCGGCCGAGAATTTCGTCGCCACGCCGGACCGGCTTACCATTGCGCAGCCGCCGAACCGCGCGTTCGAGCTCGAGATCGAGACTGTCGTCGATCCGACCGGCAATACCCAGCTGATGGGGCTGTACCGGGCCGGCACCACCTATTGCACGCAGTGCGAGGCCGAAGGCTTCCGCCGCATCACCTATTTCCTCGACCGGCCGGACGTGATGGCGATCTACACCACGCGCATCGAAGCCGACCGCACCGAGACACCGGTCCTGCTGGCCAACGGCAACCTGATCGCCCAGGGCGAGGTGCCCGGCACCAATCGCCACTTCGCGGTCTGGCACGATCCGTTCCCGAAACCGTCCTACCTGTTCGCGCTGGTCGGCGGCGCGCTGGCGCGCGTGAGCGACAACTTCACCACCATGTCGGGCCGCGAGGTCGCGCTGCACATCTACGTCGAGCCCGGCAAGGAGGAGCGCTGCCTGTTCGCCATGGACAGCCTCAAGCGCGCCATGCGCTGGGACGAGCAGGCGTTCGGCCGCGAATACGATCTCGACATCTTCATGATCGTCGCGGTGTCCGCCTTCAACATGGGCGCGATGGAGAACAAGGGCCTCAACGTCTTCAACGACAAATACGTCCTGGCCACGCCCGCCACCGCCACCGACGACGACTTCGCGCGCATCGAGGCGGTGATCGCGCACGAATATTTCCACAATTGGACCGGCGACCGCATCACCTGCCGCGACTGGTTCCAGCTCTGTCTGAAGGAGGGACTGACGGTCTTCCGCGACCAGGAGTTCTCCGCCGATGAGCGCTCGCGCGCGGTCGAGCGTATCGGCGACGTGCGCGCGCTGCGCTCGCACCAGTTCGTCGAGGACGCCGGCCCGCTGGCCCACCCGGTGCGGCCCGAGCTCTATCACGAGATCAACAACTTTTACACCACGACCGTCTACGACAAAGGCGCCGAAGTGGTGCGCATGATCAAGACGCTGCTCGGTCCGGAACTGTTCCGCAAGGGCATGGACCTCTACTTCACGCGGCACGACGGGCACGCCGCCACCGTCGAGCATTTCGTGCAGTGCTTTGCCGACGTCAGCGGGCGCGATTTCTCGCAATTCATGCGCTGGTACACGCAGGCCGGAACGCCGGAAGTCATCGTCGCGCCGCATTACGACGCGCGCGCCAAGACCTATCGGCTCGATATGTCGCAAAGCATTCCGCCGACGCCGCGCCAGCCCGACAAGGCGCCGATGGTGATCCCGCTCGCGGTCGGCCTCGTCGGCCGCAGCGGCGCCGACCTGCCGCTCGCCATCGACGGCCGCCCGCTCGAGCGCGGCGTGCTGGAACTGACCGGGCCGCGCCAGAGCTTCGTGTTCACCGGCGTCGCCGAGCGGCCGATCCCTTCGCTCAACCGCGGCTTTTCCGCGCCGATCAAGCTTGCGGCGCCGATCGAGCCCGACGAGCTTCGCTTCCTCGCCGCGCACGACAGCGATCCGTTCAATCGCTGGCAGGCCTTGCAGGCGCTGGCGATGGCGCTGCTCAAGGCCAATGTCGCGGCGCGGCGCGCCGGCGCGCCGGAGCGCGAGGACGCCGGCCTCATGGCCGCGCTCGGCGCGGTGCTCAAGGACCCGAGCCTTGAACCGCTGTTCGTCGCGATGGCGCTGATGCCGCCGAGCGAGACCGACCTCGCCCACGAAATCGGCCGCGACGTCGATCCCGACGCGGTGTTCGCCGCGCGGCGCCGGCTGCGCATCGCGACCGGCAGGCACCATGCCGCCGCGCTGTCGGACACCTACGAGCGCATGAACACCGCCGGGCCATACCGGCCGGACGCGCAAGGTGCCGGCCGCCGCACGCTCAAATACGCCTGCCTCAATCTCCTGACCCTGGCCGAACACGGCGAAGCGATCGCGCGCGCGCGCACACAATACGACAACGCCGACAACATGACCGATCGCATGGCGGCGCTCGAGACGCTGGCGCTGCACGACCGGCCGGAGCGCGCCGCGGCGCTCGAGGATTTCTATCGGCGCTATGCCGAGGATCCGCTGATCATCGACAAGTGGCTGACGCTGCAGGCGATGATCCCGGAGCCGGGGACGCTCGAGCGCGTGCGCAAGCTGACCGCGCATCCGGCGTTTTCGATGGCCAATCCCAACCGGGTGCGCGCGCTGATCGGTGCTTTCGCGCACGCCAACTATACCCAGTTCAACCGGCCGGACGGTGCCGCCTACGAATTCATCGCCGACATCGTGCTCGCGCTCGACCCGAGGAATCCGCAGATCGCCTCGCGCCTGATGGGCGCCTTCCACTCCTGGCGCGCGCTCGAGCCGGGGCGGCGGCAACACGCGGAGAAGACCCTGCGCCGCGTCGCCGCGACCGCGTCGCTGTCGCCCGACGTCCACGACATCGTCGCGCGCACGCTCGCCGAAGCGTGACCGGCGCCGCACCGGCGGGCGTCTTGGAGGCAATCAATGTTGCGGTTTCATCGCGTGGCGCCGGCCGGCCTGCTCGTCGCCGGATTGTTGGGCGCGGCGATGCCGGCGCGGGCGCAGCTCAGCGAAAGCCCGATCAAGCCCGGCTTCTGGACGTTCCCCCGGCAGAAAGCAGCGACCGCACCCGACATCGCCGCCGCCTGCCGGGATCATTTTGAAGTCCAGTTCGCCGACGGCCGCTTTTTCGGCGTGCGGACCCGCAAGACGGAAAGAAATGGCGTGCACCGCGAGATCGACGACGTCGGCCGCTGCACGTTCGATCGTGCCGCGCAAGCCGATCGCTGCGACATCAAGAGCATCCATGACGACGGATCGGTCCTGGCCGGCACCATGGAGAACAAATATTCGTTCGAGCCAGACAAGACCTTGAAGATGACGGTGACGCCGAAGCTGATCACCGACACCCCGCTCAGCAACCTCCCCTTCGACGTCTTTCCGGTGCGCTGTCCCGACGACGCCGTCTGGAACAGCCTCAACGAGATACCCTCGCCAAAGTGAGTGCCGCTGCGCGCCGGCGCGGGCGAAGACGCCGATACCGCCGCGCGCCCATTTTCAGCCCGCATTCGATGCTGGATTTCGCCGATCGGACACACCTCGTCATTTTCAGGAAGGATTGAGCCAATGGATCGCGCGATGATTGTCCTTGCCTTGGCGCTCGGCGCCGCATTGGTCTCGCCGGCGCGCGCCGAGGACACGTTCTACCTCGGCTCCTGGAAGCTCGTTTCCGCCGTGGCGGCGCCGTGGGCCGACGCAAAAACAAAGCCGGACGAGAAGGAGAAGAACGCGCTGATCGGCAAGACGGTGACGCTCGGCGCCAAGCAGATCGGCGGCCCAAAAGTGTTCGTCTGCAAGGGGCCGCACTACAAGGTGTCGGATTTCACCGCCGACATGCTGTTCCAAGGCTCGTTCGGCGAGATGCACGATGCCGACAAGTCGGTCGATCCGCTCAAGCTCGCCGCGGCACTCGGGTTTGCCGGGACGTCGTTCAAGACCGTCGAGACCGGCTGCGAGATCGACTGGCACTTCGTCGACCCGACCACCGCCGAGATCGGCCTCGACAACTGGATCTTTACGTTGAAGAAGCAATAGCTCCTCTCCTGCGCAGCGCGAAGAGAGCGGAGTTCGCTGCTCCGGCGCAATCGCCGCCATCTACCGCTTTGATCTGACTCAGTCTTTCGCGAGACGCGATGCCTGCTGCGGCCACGGGCATGACGGCGATGACGCGCGTCGTCGCTCAGTTCAAGCAGACGCACAGCAAAGCCGCGGCACAACACTTGAAAAATATTGATTCCGGACTCTCGACAAAGTGAGTCGCATCGATTCTTATCAAGGTGATTCGGAGCGATGCGGCACATCCTTCCGGGCACAAAAACGGGACTCTCCGAACGGAGGCCGGCGATGGCGCGCGCCGAGACGGCGAGTGCGTCTCTACGATCCGATTCGATCAAGGGGCTGGCGCAATCGATTGCCAAACCCGCTTATCGGAGGCTGGTCACCGCCGAGCCGGTGCTGCGCCGCGCCGTGCCGGTTCTCATCGTCGCCTTCATGCTGACGATCTGCATCGGCGCCGGCGTGCAGGTGCTCGAACATCGCCGCCAGGTCATCGTCGAGGCGACCCGCACCATCGAGGCGCTGGCCGATAACCTCGCCGCCGAGCTCGATCACACCACGCGGGACGGCCGGCCATTGCTGCCCCGCACATTCTCGGCGCTCGAGAACGCGCTGCCGGCCTGGGCCGCCGGCGCCGGCCGGCACATCCTGATCGCCGACGGCGACGGCGCCATCATCGCCGCCATGCCGAGCGAGCCGCCGATGCACCGCCGCCACATCCTCGACGTGCTCGGGCCGTCGCAGCCGCTGACCACCTTCGGCGCCGCCGCCGGCTGGATGGAGATCACGCTGCCGAACGGCGAGGTCGCTTTTGCCACGGTGCGGGCGCTGAAAAACCCGATCGGGCTCCTCGCCGTGATCCAGGGGCGCAGCGACGCGCTCGCCAACTGGCGCTCCACCACCGCGCTCACCGGCACGCTCTCGGCCACCACCGGCTTCGTCGTGCTGATCCTCGGCTTCGCCTTCCACTGGCAGGCGACGCGCGCGCGCGAAGCCGACCTGATCCACGACACCGTGCGCGGCCGCATCGACACCGCGCTCAACCGCGGCCGCTGCGGGCTGTGGGATTGGGACCTCGCCCGCGGCCGCGTGTTCTGGTCGCACTCGATGTTCGACATTCTCGGGCTGCCCGCCAAGGACGAGTTGCTCACCTTCGGCGAGGTCAACGCGCTCGTTCGCAGCGAGGACGTCGATCTCTACGAGCTGGCGACGCAGCTCGCCGGCGCCAAGGTGCAGTCGTTCGACCACGATTTCCGCATGCGCCACGCCGACGGCCGCTGGCTGTGGCTGCGGGCGCGCTGCGAATTGGCGCGCCAGGACGGCAAGGGCGGCCTGCATCTCATCGGCATCGCCGTCGACATCACCGAACAGAAAAGCCTGGTCGAGAAGACCACGGCGGCGGACCTGCGCCTGCGCGACGCCATCGAGACCATCCCGGAGGCGTTCGTGCTGTGGGACGCCGAGAACCGCCTGGTGCTCTGCAACTCGAATTTCCAGGCGCTGCATCACCTGCCCGACGAGGCGGTGGCGGCGGGCGCGCCCTACGAGACCGTCGTCGCCGCGGGACGCAAGCCCATCATCCGCACCACCGTCACCAACGACGACGGTCAGCCGCCGGGCGCGCGCACCTTCGAGGCGCAGCTCGACGACGCCCGCTGGATGCACATCAGCGAGCGGCGCACCAAGGACGGCGGCTACGTCTCGGTCGGCACCGACATCACCAAGATCAAGCTGCACGAGCAAAGGCTGATCGAGGGCGAGAAGCGCCAAATGGCGACCATCAACGACCTGCGCACATCGCAGCAGGCGCTGGAGCGCCAGACCGCCGAGCTTGCCGACCTCGCCGAGAAATACGCCGAGGAAAAGACCCGCGCCGAGGACGCCAACCAGGCGAAATCGAAGTTTCTGGCCAATATGAGCCACGAGCTGCGCACGCCGCTCAACGCCATCATCGGCTTCTCCGAAATCATGGAAGCGGCGATGTTCGGGCCGCTCGGCGCGGAAAAATACAGCGAATATTCGCGCGACATCCGCGAAAGCGGCCAATATCTGCTCGACGTGATCAACGACATTCTCGACATGTCGAAGATCGAGGCCGGCGGCATCCAGCTTGCGCCCGAGCAGGTCGCGCTCGATCCGGTGCTGGCCGATTGCCTGCGCGTGGTGTCGGGCCGCGCCGGCGAAAAGCACCTCGTTGTCAATTCGCACGTCGATCCCGGCATCCGCCTCAAGGCCGACCCCCGCGGGCTCAAGCAGATCGCGCTCAATCTTTTATCGAATGCCGTGAAGTTCACGCCCGACGGCGGCGCCGTGAACGTGCGCGGGCGCGTGCGCGCCGGCATGGTCACCCTCGCCATCGCCGACAACGGCATCGGCATTCCCAAATACGCGCTGCACAAGCTCGGCCGGCCGTTCGAGCAGGTCGAAAGCCAGCTCACCAAGCGCCATCAGGGCTCCGGCCTCGGCCTCGCCATCGCCAAATCGCTCGCCGAGATGCACGGCGGCGCCATGCGCATCTATTCGACGCTCGGCAAGGGCACGACGGTGGTGGTCCGCCTGCCGCTGGAAGCAAGACCGCCGGCTCCCACCGAACTGGCGGAGGTCGCATAATAGGCGTCGGGGAAGGGCACGGCGTGCGCGTTCACGCTTGCTGCGCGTGGAGAGATCGCACGCCGTGCCCGCGACGCCCTACTCTGCGTTGAGCGTCTGTACGGCCCACCCGGTGCCAACGCTGCCGAGGCTCGCGGACGACGAGATCGTGCCGGCATTCATGAACCAGATCGCGAGGTCGCCGCTAGCGTCGGTCCACAGGATGTCGCTCATGCCGTCGCCGTCGTAATCGCCGGTGTCGAGGATGCTCCAGGTGGTGCTGGTCGCCACCGCGCCGACGGTCGCGGTCGAGTGAACGGCGCCGCTGGCGTTGAGGAACCAGATCGCCACCGTGCCGGCGCTGGTGTCCCGCCACAGAATGTCGGCAACGCCGTCGCCGTTGAAATCGCCCATGCCTTGCACTACCCAGTTGCCCGGAACCGTGGCGAGACTGGCGGAATGCACGGTCGAGCCATTAACTTGCCAGAGCGCCAGCGCGCCGGCGCCGTTGCGCCACAGGATTCGGCCGGTGGTCGACCAGACGATGCTCCAGCCGCTCGACGGAGCGACCGTGCCGAGACTTGCCGAAGATGCAATCTGGCTGCCGTTCATGAACCAGATCGCGAGGTCGCCGGCGGTATCCTGCCACAGCAGGTCGCCGATGCCGTCGCCGTTCATGTCGGCGGTGCCCATGACGGTCCAGACACTCGGTGACACGCTGCCGATGCTGGCCGAGGAGGCCATCGCCGGCCCTTTCATGAACCAGATGGAGAGGTTGCCGCTGTTGTCGCGCCACAACAGGTCGGCCACGCCGTCGCCGTCGAAGTCGTGCTGGCCGATGACCGAATACATGGTGGGTATGTTGCCGAGCGACCCGCTGCTGGAGATCGCGCTGCCGTTCATCAGCCACATCGCCACCGTGCCGTTGCCGCTGGTGCTGCGCCAGAGAATGTCGCTGATGCCGTCGTCGCTGAAGTCGTGAGCATTGATCGGGTAGGCGCGGGCGTAGACCCAAGCGGCTCCGGTAAGACTGTTGTCGAATACCCCGCCGGACGCGATGGTATTGCCGTCGGCGGACACCGCGACGGCGCCGCCCTGACTGGCGTTTCCAGAAGCGCCGGTGCCGACCGGCAAGGCCTGGTGCTGGCTCCAGGTGCCGCCGCTGCGGGTGAAGACCCATACCGCTCCGTCGTAGGAGTTGCCGCTCGGACCGCCCAGGACGGCGGTGTTGCCGTCGCTCGACAGCGCGACGGCGGACGCGCTGTCGCTCCCATAGGACGAGCTGGCGATGAGCTTCAACCCCTGCTGGGTCCAAGTGCCGCCGCTCTGAACAAAAATCCAGGCCGCTCCGGTTGCAGTATTATTGGGGCCAGTCGGGGTGTCGTTGGGACCCCCCAACATGGCAGTGGTGCCGTCGGCGGATATGGCGACCGAGTAACCTTCCAGGGCGCCGTAGTTGACGCCGACGACCGCGCCGGGGCCGACCAGCTTGCCGCCCTGCTGGCTCCAGGTGCCGCCGCTACGGGTGAACACCCACGCCGCTCCGCCATCCAAGTTGGTGTCGTAGGGTCCGCCGACGAGCGCGGTATTGCCGTCGGCCGACAGCGCGACCGCATGGCCCTGCTCGGAGCCCCCGCTATTCCCGGTGCCGACGAGCTTGGTGCCCTGTTGCGTCCAGGCGCCGGCGCTGCGAACGAAAACCCACGCCGCCCCGATGTCGGCGCCATCGCCCGGCGCCCCCGCGATCAGCGTGTTGCCGTCCGCCGATAACGCAACCGAGAAGCCCTGCTGGCTTCCTTCGACGCTGTCGCTGCCGACAAGCTTCATTCCCTGCTGGCTCCAGACGCCGCCGCTACGGGTAAAGACCCATACCGCCCCCTGGCAGTCGGTGTTATCGCAGTAACCGCCGACGGCGGCGGTGTTGCCGTCAGCGGAGAGCGCGACAGCGGAGCCCTGCCGGATGCCGCAGCAACCGGCGACCCCGCCGGTGCCGACCAGCTTGTCACCCTGCTGGCTCCAAACACCGCCGCTGCGGACGTAGACCCAGGCCGCCCCGATGCTGGAGTTGTCGAAGGCGCCGCCCACGATCAGGGTATTGCCGTCGGCGGATAACGCCAACGTGGCGCCTTGTTGGGACGCTCCATCAGCGTCGTTGCCGGTGAGCTTGCCGCCCTGCTCGACGAACTGCGCCGCCGCCGGTTGCGCGGCGCCGATGAGTGCGCCGAGAACCAGGCCGGCAACGGCCTTGCCAAGCGCCAAGGACCGTTTGGGCCGCGACGCGGCGACAAAATTCCTGCGCAAATATGTTGAAACGTTCATGGTCATGAAGATCCCCCGATGAAAAAGTCGCCCCTGAAAAGGTGCAACGCCGTTCCTTGATTACTCGGCGTTGAGCGTCTGGACGGCCCAGCCGGTACCGATATTGCCGAGGCTCGCGGACGACGAGATCGCACCGCCGTTCATGAACCAGATCGCGTAGTCGCCGCTCGCGTCGGTCCAAAGTATGTCGCTCATGCCGTCGCCGTTGTAGTCGCCGCTGTCGACAATGCTCCAGGTGCTGCTGGCCGGCACCACGCCGACATTGGCGCTCGATTGAACGTTGCCGCTGCCGTCGAGAAACCAGATCGCCACCGTGCCGCTGTTGCTGTCCTGCCATAGAATGTCGGCAACATCGTCGCCGTTGAAATCGCCAATGCCTCGCACCAGCCAATTGCCCGGCACGGCGCCGATACCGATCGACTGCACCGTCGATCCGTTGACCTGCCAAAGCGCGAGCGCGCCGGATGACGTGTTGCGCCAGAGAATCTCGCCTGCGGTCGCCCAGGCAATGGTCCAGCCGCTCGCGGGAGCGACCGCGCCGAGGCCCGCCGTCGATGCAACCTGGCTGCCATTCATGAGCCAGATCGCGACATCGCCAGCGGTGTCCTGCCACAGCAGGTCGCCCTTGCCGTCGCCGTTCATGTCACCGGTCCCCATCACGGTCCAGGCATTCGCAATGTTGCCGAGCGAAGCCGACGAAGCCATGGCGAGGCCGCTCATGAACCACATGTACAGGTTGCCGCTCTGGTCGCGCCACAGCAGGTCGGCATCGCCGTCGCCGTCGAAATCGCGCTGGCCGACGATCGAATAAGCGCTCGGCACGGCCGCGATGCTCGCGGAACCCGAAATCGCGTTGGCATTCATCAGCCACATCGCCACCGTGGTGGGCGAGGCGCCGGTGCTGCGCCAGAGAATGTCGCTGATATTGTCGTCGTTGAAGTCGTGGGCGTGGGCCGGGTCGGCGCGCACGAACACCCAGGTCGCGCCGAGGCCGGAATGTCGCCAGGTCCGCCCACGATCAGCGTATTACCGCCGTCGGTCAGCGCGACCGCCTGCCCCTGGTTGGCGGCTCCGAGATTGCCGTTGCCGACCAGGTCCGGTCCTATCTGGTTCCAGACCCCGCCGCTCTGGGCGAACACCCACACCGCTCCGACGCCCGAATTGTCGCCGATTCCACCGACCAGCGCCGTGTTGCCGTCGCCCGACAGCGCGACCGCGTAGCCTTCATCCGAGGGTCCGAGAGCGGTCGCGCCGAGGAGCTTCGCCTGCTGGGTCCATACCCCGCCGCTTTGGGTGAAAACCCACGCCGCGCCGGCGCCGGAGCTGTCGTTCGGCCCGCCCACGAGCAGCGTATTGCCGTCGCCGGACAGCGCGACCGACCAGCCCTGTTCGGCGGCTCCGCCGGCGCCGGTGCCGACCAGCTTCGTCCCATGCTGGGTCCACACCCCGCCGCTTTGGGTGAAAATCCACACCGCTCCCACCTTGGTGTCGTCGTGGGGGCCACCGACGATCGCGGTGCCGCCGTCCGCCGACAGCGCGACCGCGTAGCCTTGCTCTATGCCAAAGGGGCCTCCGGCGGTGCCGCTGCCGGTCAGCTTCGTGCTTTGCTGGGTCCAGACGCCGTCGCTACGGGCAAAGACCCACGCCGCGCCGAAGCCGTCATTGTCGCCGACAATCGCGGTGTTGCCGTCGGCGGACAGCGCGACCGCCGAGCCTTGAAAGGCACCGTGGGCATCGTTGACGGCCCCGCTGCCGACCAGCTTCGAACCCTGCTGGGTCCACACCCCGCCGCTTTGGGTGAAAATCCACGCTGCACCGGCGTTGTTGTTGTCGCCGACGCCGCCCACGATCGCGGTACTACCGTCGGCCGACAGCGCGACCGCGATGCCTTGCTGGGCGTTGCCGACCGCGTCGTTGGCGATCAGCTCGGTTTGCTGGGTCCAAACCCCGCGACTGCGGGTGAAGACCCACGCCGCCCCAGCGCCCGAATTGTCATTCGGCGCGCCCGTTATGAGGGTGTTGCCGTCGGCCGACAGCGCGACCGCCGAGCCTTGCCCGGAATCGCCGATATTGCCGGTGCCGACGAGCTTGGCGCCCTGCTGAACGAACTGCGCCGACGCCGGTTGCGGCGCGCACGCGAGCGCCCCGAGAAACAGGACGCCCGCCGCGACCTT
>Ga0182024_10010929_pt1 | contig 18375 bp, 18 predicted proteins | sample P32metaG_FD_120480 | JGI IMG/M metagenome (GOLD analysis project Ga0182024, IMG submission 120480) | Permafrost microbial communities from Stordalen Mire, Sweden - P3-2 metaG (Illumina Assembly) | ecosystem: Environmental > Terrestrial > Soil > Wetlands > Permafrost | place: Sweden: Stordalen... | reverse complement strand
CTGTGGGACCTGCCCCCGCGCTACGCCGTAGTCTTTGGTCCATGCCCAAGACGATCTCCTTTGCCCGCGGGGCCCCCTCCCTAGACATCGTCGACGTGGACGGCCTGCGCGCCGCCGCCGACGCAGCCTTCCAGAAGGATCCGGCCGGACTGACCGCCTACGGCACCGCCGTCGGGTACGTGCCGCTGCGCGAATGGATCGCCGAGCGCCACGGCGTGCCCACCGAGCGGGTGCTGGTCACCAACGGATCGATGCAGGCCGACGCGTTCCTGTTCGACGCCCTGGTCGAGCCGGGCGACACGGTGATCGTCGAGCGCCCCACCTACGACCGCACCCTGCTCTCCCTGCGCGGGCGCGGCGCCGACGTGCGGATGGTGGAGCTGGAGCCCGACGGGCTGGACGTGCAGGCGCTCGAGCGGGTGCTCAAGGCCGGGGCCCAGCCGAAGCTCGCCCACATCATTCCTAACTTCCAGAACCCGGCCGGCTACACGCTGTCGGCCGCCAAGCGTGAGCGCCTTCTGGAGCTGGCCCGCGAGCACGACTTCGTGGTGTTCGAGGATGACCCCTACGTGGCTTTGCGGTTCGCCGGCGAGTCCCTGCCGACGATGGTCTCGATGGACCCCGAACGGGTCGTCTACGCCTCGTCGTTCTCCAAGACCGTCTGCCCGGGGATCCGGGTCGGCTACCTCGTCGGTCCGGCCGAGCTGATCGCCCGCATCCAGAAGCTGGCCGTGAGCGCCTACATCTCGCCGAACATGGTCGCCCAGGGGATCGTCAACGAGTTCGCCCGCTCCGGAGGCCTTGACAACTCCATCGACACCGTCAAGCGCGCTCTGCAGGAGCGGGCCCGCACGCTGTGCGAGTGCCTGGAGCGCGAGCTGCCCGAGGCTCGCTTCGTGCCCCCGGAGGGCGGGTACTTCCTGTGGGTGGACCTGCCCCGGGGCTCCGACGTGAATGCGCTGTTCAAGGCGGCCGCTGAGCGCGGCGTGCAGTTCGTCAAGGGCTCCGACTTCGTGCTGGAGGGCGGTGGGTCCAGTCTGCGCCTGGCCTACTCCGGTGTCACCCCCGAGGAGATCGAGGAGGGCGTATCCCGGCTCGCCGAGGCCTATCGTGAAACCGCAACCGGCGTGACCGCGGAGGTGGCCCACTGAAGCCCGAGGAATACACCGCTGCCGGCGATCTGGTCGGCCGCGGGTACGGCTCGTTCGTCTCCCAGATCCGGGAGACCCACGAGGCGTTGGCCACCCGAGTCTTCCGCTACGTCGGCGAGGTCTCCAAGCCCGTGCAGCTGGCCCACGACGCGATCGCCGGCCTGGCCTACGGCTCCACCGACGCCGTCGGGCGAGCGCTGATGAAGGCCACCGGCCAGGGCGCCGCCCTAGCCCAGCCGCAGGACGCCGAGTCGATGGAACAAGCGGTGGCCGGGCGGGTGGTCAAGGGCGCTTTGAGCGGCCTCTGGGGCGATCGCCTGGCCGAGGAACAGAACCCGTTTGCCGTCGATCTGGCCGTCCGCGTGAACGGCCACGACGTGCCGGCCACGCCCGGTGACCTGGCCCCGGCCTTCCCTCAGCCCACCGGCCGGATCGCCATGTTCCTGCACGGACTGTGCGAGACCGAGGACGCCTGGCGGCTGGCCGCGCGCGCGGCGCGGGTGGCCGGACAGCCGAGGCCGCCGACTTACGGCAAGCGGCTGCGCGATGAGCTCGGCTATACGCCCGTGTACATCCGGTACAACAGCGGGCTGCACACCTCCACCAACGGCCGCCGGCTCTCGGCGCTGCTGGAGGATCTGGTCGAGGCCTGGCCGGTCGAGGTGACCGGCATCGCATTGGTCGGCCACTCGATGGGCGGCCTGGTCGCCCGCAGCGCCTGTCATTACGGTGCCGAGGCCGACTGGACGGCCAAGGTCACCGACGTGTTCACGCTGGGCACGCCGCACCTGGGGGCGCCGCTCGAGCAGGGCGCCCACGCCGCCGCCTGCGCGCTGGCCCGCCTCCCGGAGACCCGGCCCGTGGCCAAGGCGATCAACGCGCGAAGCGTGGGGATCAAGGATCTGGGTCGCGGCTACGTGACCGACGAGTGCTGGGGCGGCCAGGACCCCGAGGCCTACTTCCGTCACGCGGCGCGGGACATCCCCTTCCTGCCCCACGCCGACCACTACTTCGTCGCCGCCAGCCTGACCAAGGACCACGACCACCGGATCGGGCGCCACATCGGCGATCTGCTGGTCTTGCACGCCAGCGCCTGGGGGATGCCTGCCCAGGGTGAGCGCCTGCGCTTCCCGGTCGATCACTACCGCCACTACGGCGGGGCCACGCACATGGACCTGCTGGGGCACCCGGCGATCGCCGATCAGATCGTCAAGTGGCTGGCGCCGCGCGAGCCCGTGGCGCTGCTGCCCGAATCGGTCCGGGCCTGAGCCCCGGTCCTCAGCGGCCGTAGCGATCGCGGCCGAGCACCAGCTGCTCGGGCAGGGCGATCCGGGGCGGCGGCGAGGGGTCGGCCAGCACCGAGACGGTCTCCGCCACGCTGCTCGTGACCGTCGCGGGGGGCCCGCTCAGGGCCACCGTCACATGCTCGCCGTCGTTGGTCTCGATGCGGCCCTCCAGGCCAGGCTCCAGCCCCGAATCCTTCAGGTAGTGCAGGAGATCCTCGGCCTCATTCTCGAAGCGGAGGATCTTCACCTCGGCGCCGACCTGGCAATCGGCCAGCGGCACACCGTCGATACGCTCGCCCACCCGGATCGGATGGCCGTGGGGGCAGGTCTTGGCATCCCCCACCGAGGCGCGTACGTAGGCCTCAAAGCGCGGAGTCATCGCGTGCTCCAGGTGCTCGGCCTCCTCGTGCACGTCATCCCACGGCACGCCGACCTCGTCGGTCAGGAAACGCTCGATCATCCGGTGGCGGCTGACGATCTGCTCGGCGTCCCGGCGGCCCGATTCGGTGAAGCCGATCTCCCGCCCGGACTCGCGTTCGATGTAGCCGTCGCGCTGCAGGCGCCCCAGCATCTCCGACACGGTTGGGGCTGAGAGCTGCATGGCGCGGGACAGGTTGGCGCCGGTCATCGGCAACCCGGCCTCGAACAGCCAGAACAGCGACTGCAGATACTCCTCCTCAGCCGGTGTGGCATGGTCCGCAGCCATGAGCTGATCGTATCGGGCTACGATCACGCCACTTTGGCTCTCCCCCTCAAGGCGCCGATCGAGCCCCAGCTGGCCCGGGGCAAGCCTGACCTGCCCCACGGCGAGGAGTGGGTCTACGAGCCCAAGTACGACGGCTTCCGGGCGATCGTGTTCGTCGACGGCGGCGAGGTGACGATCCAGTCGCGGGGTGCCAAGCCGCTGGGGCGCTACTTCCCGGAGCTGGCCTTCCCCGCCGGCCGCTACGTACTGGACGGCGAGATCGTGATCGACGCCGGCGAGACCGATCTGCAGGACTTCGACGCGCTCCAGCAGCGCATCCATCCGGCCGCCTCGCGGATCGCGATGCTGGCCGAGCAGACCCCGGCGCGGTACATCGCCTTCGACCTCCTGGCCGACGAGGACGAGTCGCTGCTGCCGCTTCCCCAAGCTGAGCGCCGAGCCCGGCTCGAGACCCTGGCGCTGGACGGGGTCTCGCTGACTCCGACCGTCTCCGAGGCCGGTCAGGCCGAGCCGTGGCTGGCCCGGGGCGAAGGCGTGGTGGCCAAGGACTCCCGCGCCCCTTACCGGCCGGGGCAGCGGGTGGGAATGATCAAGGTCAAGCGCCTGCGCACGATCGACGCCGTGGTGGCCGGCTACCGGCCGGGCAAGGAGGAGGGCACGGTCGGCTCCTTGATCCTCGGTCTCTACGACGAGGCGGGCGAGCTGCACATCGTCGGTCACTCATCCGGGCTGCGCGCTGCCGAGAAGCGGGCGCTGGTCGACAAGCTGGCTCCCTACGAGACCGGGGTGCGTGGCCACGGCGACCCCAGCCGCTGGAAGAACGAGAAAGAGCTCGAGTGGATCTCCTTGCGGCCGGAGCTGGTCGTGGAGGTCACCTTCGACCACGCCAGTGGCGGGCGCATTCGCCACGGCACGAAGATCCTCCGCTGGCGCGATGACAAGCCGCCGCGCGAGTGCGCGCTGACGCAGATGGATTCCTAGCCCTTCTTCCGCGCCCGGCTCGGCTGCACGCGGGGCGCCTCGCCGGGCATCTTGGGGAAGTTGGGCGGCCAGGGCGCGTCAGGCAGGCCGCTGTCCTCGTCGCGCTGTGCCTGCTCCAGCAGCTTGTCCAGCGAGCCCGGCTGTGCGTGCATGCCCTCGCTGGGGTCCCCCACCTCCTTGATCCGCTCTGGCACCGTGTCCAGGCGCAGCTCGGCCGGATCGACGTCCGGCACCTCATCCCAGGTGAGCGGCGTCGAGACCCTGGCGTCCGGAGTGGGGCGGACGCTGTAGGCCGAGGCCACGGTCCGGTCGCGGGCGTTCTGGTTGTAGTCGATGAACACCCCATGGCGCTCCTCCTTCCACCACGAGCTGGTGGCCAGCTCGGGCGCCCGGCGCTCGGTCTCGCGGGCCAGCGCCACGGCGGCCCGGCGCACGGCGATGAAGTCATGCTGGGGCTTGATCGGCACGTTGATGTGGATCCCCCGCGAGCCGCTCGTCTTGGGAAACCCGGTCAGATCGTGGTCGGCGAGCACCTCTCGCACGACGAGGGCCAGCTGACGCACGTCGTCCCAGGTGGCCTCGGGCGTCGGGTCGAGATCGACCCGGAGCTCGTCGCCGTGGTCGAGGTCGGGCAGCTTGGCCTGCCAGGGGTTCCAGTCGATCACCCCCAGGTTCACGCCCCACACGAGGTGGGCTTCGTCGCCGGCCACCAGCATGCGAGCGGGGCGACCGCTGGGGAATCTCACCGTCGTCGTCTGCAGCCAATCGGGCGCCGTGTCGGAGATCCGCTTCTGGAAGAACGGCGGCTTGGCGGCCCCGTCCACAAAGCGCTTGAGCGAGGTGGGCCGGTCGCGCAGATGCCGGAGTGCGGGTTCGGCCACCGACAGGTAGTAGTCGATCAGGTCGAGCTTCGTGTGCCCGGCCTCGGGAAAGAACACCTTGCCGGGGTTGGACACCTTGACCTCACGCCCGGCCGCCTCGATCGTCGTGTACTCGGTCGCCACCGACTGACAGGATGACGCCCGTGGCGGTCAAGGGCATCCCCGAACAGGTGCTGGTGGCGCCGGACAGCTTCAAGGGCACGTTCAGTGCCCAGCAGGTGGGGGACGCGGTCGCCCGGGGTCTGCGGAGCGCCGGGCGGGAGGCGGCAGTCCTGCCGGTGGCTGATGGCGGCGAGGGGACGCTCTCGGTGCTGGCCACCAATCTCGGCCTGGAGCTGGTCACGGTTCCGGTCAGCGATCCGCTGGGCCGGCCGGTGCAAGCCGCCTTCGGCATCGGTGAGGGGACCGCCGTGGTGGAGATGGCGGCGGCCAGCGGGCTGGGGCTGGTGGCCGCCGGCGAGCGCGATCCGACCGCGGCGAGCACGTACGGCACGGGCCAGCTGATCGCCGCTGCGGCCCGGACCGGTGCCCAGCGGATCCTGATCGCGGTCGGCGGGAGCGCCACCACCGACGGTGGCCGCGGCGCGATCGACGCGATCAAGGAGACCGGAGGCCTGGGCCGGGCCCAGCTGATCGTCCTGTGCGACGTCCGGACGCCGTTTGAGGAGGCAGCCCGGGTGTTCGGGCCGCAGAAGGGCGCTTCGCCCGAGCAGGTGTCCCGGCTCAGCCGGCGCCTGGCGCAACTGGCCCGCTCCTACCCGCGTGACCCGCGCGGAGTGCCGCTCACCGGGGCCGCCGGCGGCCTGTCGGGCGGCCTGTGGGCGGAGTTCGGGGCCCGCCTGGTGCCGGGTGCGGCGTTCGTGCTGGACGAGACCGGTTTCGATGTCCGGATGCGCCAGGCCCGCGCCGTGATCACGGGCGAGGGACGCCTGGACTTCCAGAGCCTGGCCGGCAAGGCGCTGGCCGAGGTGGCCACCCGGTGCCGGCAATCAGGCGTGCCCTGCCACGCGGTGGTGGGCCAGCTTGATCTCGATCTGTTCAGCCGGCGCATCCTTGACCTCCAGCACGTGCTGGAGGCTGGAACCCAGGCCGAGCTCGAGGCGGCCGGTCGGGTGCTGGCCGAGCGTCTTTGAGCCTGAGCGCTCCCCGCCATAAATACCGTCCCATTCGAGTGACCCCTGACGGCGTCCGGCGGCGTCCTCGGCGGCTCACGCAGCGCTGCTGCGCTACGCCCCCTGCGTCCTTGCCGTCCATCCGCCAGTGGCCACTCTCGGTGGGCCGCCACTTATGGCGGGAAGCACTTAGCAGAAGCGGCCGGTCGGCGAGTCGGGTCCGGTGCTGGCGGTGATCGCCAGGCGGGCGCCCAGGGAGACCAGGAAACGGGCCATCTCCTTGCCCGAGTGTGTCGCCTTGCCCTCCTTGTAGCAGGAGAAGGCTCGAGGAGACCCGTACGCGGTGGCCCAGCCCCACTCGGTCCCGGGATCGCCCGGAATGGCCGTGGCGATCCGCTGGCCGGGGTTGACCACGGTGCCGGCCCTGACCAGGTTCTTGATGTGCTCGGCCACGTAGACGATGTCGCCGGCGTGGCTGCCGTTCAGCAGCTCGTACCAGATGAAGTGGTGGCCGGGCCAGCTGGCGTGGTTCTGTGCGCCGAGGATGACCGCTTTACCGATCGCCTTGACGGGCAGGTCCTTGGTCTCGGTCCAGTCGACGCCCATGTCGACCCGAGAGGGCTGCCAGGCCGGGTTGCTGAACGGGTTGACGTACCTGCCCGGCCCGCCGACGGTCGGCGTCGGGGTGGTGGGGACGTTGGCCGGATGCACGATGCGGTCCGCCTGAGCCACGGCTCCGGTGGCGGCCAGGCAGAAGATCGAGATGACGGTGGCAACGGAATAACGCACTCAAACGGTGATCGGGACAGCGCGTCCGGCGCTTGACCCGATGACCGTCGAGCTCGGTCATGCGGCCACCGACGGTTCGTCCGCTGACCGCCTCCGATCAGTGCTTGAACGCCTGGCGCGGGCCCGTCTTGCGCTTGGGCAGCGGCGACTCCAGCGACTCCAGGGCTTCGGTCTGCTGCTGGATGTGGTCCAGCAGCATGTCGGCCATGTCCTCGTTGAAGCCGGCCCGGATGACGATTCGCAGCGCGCTCAGGTCCTCCCGGTTCTTGGGGAAGCTGTAAGCCGGGATCAGCCAGCCGCGCTGCCGCATGTACTCAGAGACATCGAACACCGAGTACTTGTCCACGCTGTCTTTGAGCTTGAACGCGAACACTGGGAGATCCTCGCCCCGGGTGATCAGCTCGTAAGGCCCGATCTGCTCGATGCCCGAGGAGATACGCATGGCGGCGTCCTGGGCGCCCTGCATGACCAGCGTGTAGCCCTCGTGCCCCAGCGTGGTGAACATGAAGTACTGGGCGATCACCTGACTGCCCGATCGGGAGAAGTTCAGCGCGAAGGTGGGCATGTTGCCGCCCAGGTAGTTGACGTTGAACACCAGGTCCCGGGGCAGGGCCGCCTGGTCGCGCCACACGGCCCAGCCGATACCCGGGTACACCAAGCCGTACTTGTGCCCGGAGGCGTTGATCGACTGGACCCGCTCGATCCGGAAGTCCCACTCGAGGTCGGGCTGGATGAACGGCGCCACGAAGCCACCCGATGCCGCATCGACGTGGATCGGGACATAGCAGCCCTTGTCTGACTCCAGCTGGTCAAGCGCGGCGGCGATCTCCTTGACGGGCTCGTAGCTGCCATCGAACGTGGATCCGAGGATCGCCACCACGCCGATCGTGTTCTCATCGCAGGCTGCCACCGCCTCCTCGGCCCCCAAATGGAAGCGATCGCCCTCCATCGGGACCATCCGCGGCGCCACCTCCCAGTAGCGGCAGAACTTCTCCCAGCACACCTGCACGTTTGCGCCCATCACCAGATTCGGCTTGTCCGTCGGCCTGCCCGCCTTGCTCTGGCGGGACCGCCAGCGCCACTTCAAGGCCATCCCGCTGAGCATCGCCGCCTCGCTTGAGCCGGTGGTGGAGCAGCCGGTGGCGTGCTCGGCCTCGGGCGAGTGCCACAGGTCGCCGAGGATGTTCACGCACCGGGTCTCGATCGCCGCCGTCTGCGGGTACTCGTCCTTGTCGATCATGTTCTTGTCGGCCGTGTCGGCCATGATCTTGGCGGCCACCGACGGCATCCAGGTGGTCACGAACGTGGCCAGGTTGAGCTTCGCCTGACCGTCGAGTAGCAGCTCGTTGGTCAGCACCTCGTAGGCGATGCCGCCATCTATCCCCTTCTCCGACAGCCTTGTGTGGGGGATGTAGAGGCTGGGATCGAGGGCGTGCACAGGTGCAGCGTTGGTGTGCTGGTGCTCACCCCTACGGGGGAAGGGCATGTGGGTCTCCTTGATCTGCCGGGGTTGCCTTGAGCACTATCTCAGCTACCGACCATCGAGCGACCCAACGCCCCGCCCTCCGGGGGCGGCTGACAGCCCAACTGGGCCAGGTATTGCATGAACTGGGGTGCGTCGCGAGCGGGAACAAACGGCTCATTCCCTTCCCTGAGCAGCGTTTGGAACCGTTCGAGCTCAAACAGGAATGACAGTTTGCCCGGCGGGTCGTCCCACTCGCCGGAGTCGTAGCGCGCCGTCCATGCCGCCAGGGCGGCCAGCGCCTCCACCTGGACTGAGTCCTCCCACCAGCGCGAGCGAACCGGGAGGCGGTAACGCTCGCGCATCATGCACACGTCCAGCCACAGACGCTCAAACCAGCTCCAGCGTTCGCGTGGGTACAGGCCGCGCCAGTCAAGCGGCCAGCGCTGCGGCTCTTCCTCCTCGGGCCAACCCTCGGAACTCACCGAGCCGCCTTTCCGCTGGCCAGACGCCGCAGCCTCCGATCCTCGAACCAGCGTCGCAGCTGGACACGGACCGGAGCGAGGCGTCCATACAGCAGTAGGGCCGACCCGTCCGGCAGCTGGCGAAGGGCCTCGGGAGCGATCAGCGGACGGCGACGGCGAGCCGTCGATCGGCTGGCTCCGCCGGAACCATCTGTGCGGGTCACTTCGACTGACTCCTCCTCGCCCACCAATCCGGCGAAATACCGAAGCGTCTCCAGGTCGGCGACCCCGGGCAGGAGCATCCTGGCCCGGTGACTGTTCACAACGGTTTCGGCCTGCTGTCCGTACCGGCTCCGGGCCTGAGCCATATCGTGGAAGATCGTCAGGAGCTGGATGTTGTGACTGGGCGCGGTGGACGCGATCTCGGCCAGGTTGGGCAGCGGCGCGACGTTCCCCGCCTCGTCCAGGCAGACCAGCAGGGGCAAGGTCAGCCGGCCCCCGGCCCGGTTGGCCCGAGCGTAGGCGGCATCGACGATTTCTGACACCAGCGCCAAGAAGATGGGCCGCAGCAACTTGGAGGCCTTGGCGTCGCCGATCAGATAGAGAGTGTTGCTGCCGGCCAGCAAGTTCTCGGCGGTGATCTCGCACCCACTGGCCGAGCGGAGAACGCGGCCGAAGCGATATGCCCGGATCAGAGCCTGCGCGGTGGCTTCGATCGAGGAGCGCGTGCGGTCGGCCTGTTCCTGGAAAGCGCGTACTGCCTCGTAGGCTCGCTGCGCGTCCTGGCGTTCGAGGTTCGTCCGGGCTTCGCGCGCAGCTTCCTCCAGGGCAGCGTCCAGCTGCCGGTTCGCCTGTCCGTAGACCCAGGCCACCACCTGCTCCATGCCGGCGCCAGATCGGGCGGCCGCGAACAGCAGCGGTGCCAGCCGCTGCTCGGCCGCCACGGACCAGAACTCGCCGCCCTCCACTCCCCGTCCGTCGATCTCTCCGGCCGCCGTGAGCCGCCAGGCCGTCTCCAGCGCGCCCTCCCAGGTGGCGGCACTTCGCAGCGGTGACCACGTGGAGGCCGGGATCCCGCCGAGTTCGAACGGGTCGAACACGAGCGTTTCGCCAAGTTGCCCGCGGCGTGCGGCGGTGGCCGTGAGGAGGTCCGTCTTGATCGAGGATGCGATCGCCGGTCCTCGCCACTCCAGCAGGGCGGGGATCGCCAGTCCGGCCGACTTGCCCGATTGGGGCGGCCCGAAGGCGATCAGGGCATGCCGCCGCTCGCCGTAGAGCAGCTGGCCCTGCCGGCGCCCGAGCACGAGCCGCCCGGTTGCTCCGCCCGGTGAATGTGCTCGCCGCCAGACATGGCGTGAGCCGCGCAGCGCCCGCAGATCGCCTCGGCCGGCCCAGCGCGCCCCCGACTCGTTGGCTGGTCTCAGCATCCTCGTCACGTGGATGAAGAGCCAGACCAGGCCGGTGATCAAGGCCGCCGCGGGCGCCAGACAGACGAACAGTCCGGTTGTGCCCGGCAGGTTCCGGCGCGCCGGGAGCGGCCAGGCGTCTCGAGGACTGGTCAGGTGGAACGGCAGGCGCAAGAGAACACCCGGTAGCCCGCTTCCGTGAAGCCGGGGCCAACCGCGACCCAGCAGGCTCCCGGCGATACCTCCCCACAGCCAGATCAGGGCGAGGAGCAGAAACAGACTGGCCAGGGCGCCCACGGCCAGCAGATCGAAACCGGAAGAGGCGGGGCGAGCCTTCATGTGGTCAGTCGCATTCCCGCGTCGGTGTCGGTCAGGCGAGCTTCCAGACGTGAGCGGTGGTGGTGAACCACGAACGAACGCTGACCGATTCGCCAGAGCGCCTGCCCGGGGGACAGCATGCCCAGCAGACGGGCCTCGGTCCCGGACAGGCCGAGCAGTTTGCGCGTCAGGTCGATCTGGCTCTCGTCCTGCTGGTACACGACGCGGGTCGAGGCGTCGGAGATCAGACCTTCGGCGATCCGAGCCGCTCGCGAGCCGCTGTCGCCGACGGCGTGCAGGTCCGTCAGCTTGTGCAGCACTACGAGGTTCATCACCCCGAACTGCCGGGCCAGCTTGAAGTTCCCCTGAAACCATTCGCCCAAGCCCGGGTGCTGGATGATCTTCCAGGACTCGTCGGCCACGTTGATCAGCCGCTCCCGGCTCGGACGCTCCGCCATCCGAGCCAGTAAGGCGCTCATCCACGCCGTGGCGCACGCCATCAGGATTCCCACCGCCGGGGAGTCGCGCACCGCATGCAGGTCCAGCACCAGCAACCGGGAGTCCAGATCCAGGCCGGGCGTGGTGGGGCCATCGAACATCCCGCGCAGCGGCCCCTCGCAGAGATCCTGAATGGCCAGCGCGGCGCGCCGGGCATCTTGAGCCAGCTGCTCCGGGGTGGTGCGCAGGCGGTCCGCCATCTCCGCCGGGGGCGAGAACAGCACCGCGGCGATGTCCGGGAGCGTCGGCTCCACGTCCTGGCGGCGAACCACTCTGAGCGCCTCGCGTAGTGCTGCGCCCTCAGGCTGGGTGACCGGTGACCCGATCGCCGTGGCCGCGATCGCCCGGAGCAGCTCTATCTGCACGTGTTCCTCCGGGCGCGAGGCGAGCGGATTGAGTCGCACGCCGCCGCCGGGCACCAGGGCGATCGGCCGCACGCCTGCGGCATGACAAAGCGGCCCGTACTCACGCTTGACGTCGAGCACGAAGGCTCGACGGCCGAACAGGAGCATCCGCCACAGAAACGTCTTGACCAGAGCGCTCTTGCCCTGTCCGAGCTTGCCGATCACGATCGCATTGGGATCGTCCAGCGTGCCATCCGCGTAGAGCACCCAGGGGTCAAAGCAGAACGCTCCGCCTCCCGAGTCACGTCCGACGAAGGCCCCGCACCCTCCCAGTCCCACAGAGGCCGTGAACGGGTAGATGGCCTGCGCGTGACGTGTGGTGAGGCGGTGCCCCGGACGCTCGGCGGCCAGCGTCACGCGCCTCACGAGCTCCTCCGCTGTCTCACCGGAGACCCCGGGCCAGGGGCAACGTGAACGTGAACGCATCCGCCTGCTGCCCGTACATGCGGTGCAGCTCCAGGTGGGCCCGGGCGGCGTGCTCCAGAACCTGCGAGCAGGCCCGGCGCAGCTCATTTTCGTCCCGCCCACTCACGGTGACGAAGCCGGCCAGGCGGACCTCGGCGTGACCGGCGGCCAGCTCGGCTTCCCGCCGGACGGCGGCCTCCTGAGCCTGGCGCTGACGGGCCGTCTCGCCCTGCCCGAAGCGACGGCGCAGCTCACGGTCGGCTCGGTCACGAGTCACGGCAGCCTCCACTTCCCTGGTGGACCGGGTCGGCGAGATCGGCTCGAAGCTGACCGACACCGTGCGTACGACGTCCGAGCTGCCGAGCAGGGCGTCCATGAACATCGGCGAGACGTCCACGCGCGGCCAGCCTCCGATCCAGTAGGTGGCGTGATGAGCGCCATCGCACAGGTAGCGGTCCCAGCTTTCGCGCGTCGCCAGAGGCCAGGCGTTGACGGCGCTGAGGCCGTCTCGGTCTCGGTCGACCGTCTCCAGTGCAGCTATCTCCGCTCCGCCGAACGGATCGAAGCCGATGCGGAGCGCCCGGCCGAGCTGGCTCGGAGCCAGTGCGCCGAGCACCTTGATGTCTGCGGTCTCGAGACCGCGGGCGACACGCTCGCACTGCTCCAGAAGAGCTTCGTCGAGCGGCTGACCGCGCTCGCGGTGCCCCGCCGCGTCGACCTGGATGGCGATCAGGATCTCGTGGTCCTGCGCCACCCGGGCACTGCCGGAAATCAACTCCAGATACGACTCGACGATCGGTGTGCCTCGCGGCGGGATGGCCGGATCCCTGGCTTGGTGCAGCCACCGAGCCAGCTGGTCGGCGCGAGCCGGACTGGTCCGTTCGAGCCATTGGATGCGGCGAACCGAAGTCTCGGCCACCGAACTGAGCACCAGCCCCCAGCGCGACAGACGGCGCTCCTGAGCGTCCGGATCGAGCAGGGCAAACGAAGCGGCACGACAGGCCAGGACCATCGTCAGGCGGCGCCCCCTACGCTCGGACAGGATGCCCAGCGCCCGCCCGCGGTAGTCGACCGCCTGGATGCCCACGTCCGTGAGCGAGCCTGGTGGCTGGCCGGGCGGCTCGACCGGGGCGCCCTGGCCGACGGTCCGGCGCATGCCCCGCGTCGGCGCCGGCGAGATGAACGTATGCCGGCGCCGCCCCCCCTTGAGCCCGCTGATCAGGAAGGCGAGCGCAACGGGGATCCACTGATCGGCTGCGCGCCCGGCCACGGGGATCGCCGCGACCCCGACGGCCGCCGCGGCGACTCCGGCGGCAATCACCGCTCCCCCTACCGACGGGGAGAGATCGATCGAAGTCACGCCGAGGACGGCTCCAAGTACGAGGGTGAGGGCTTGGCCCGGCCGCACCGGACCAAGCAACCCACGCCGCTCGAGCGGCCCGAAGCGGTAGCCGAGTCGCTCATCGCTCACAGCGACCCCTCGTCCTTTTCCTGAGCAGGCGGCAGCGGCAATTCCTCGCCCGCCAGCGGGGCTTCGTCATCCGGAAGCGCGGGCATCGAGTTTCGCTCGGCACTCGGTGGCTGAGGGCCGCCTGCGCTCGCGGCTCCCGCCCGACCGAGGAACAGGGGCGCAGCCTGCATGTCGTCGGCCTGCCAGCGGGACGGAAGTCCGGGGAGGCGCTCCGCCGGGCGACTGGCTGGGGGATCGTTGGCGATCGGCGTGAGCGGGCCGGCTGGATCGCCGCCGGCCGCGCCGTTTCTTGGCCCACCGGACGGTGGTTCCAGGGGCTGGGTGGCCGCCGGAGGCTCCGTGGTGTCTGCTTCGCCCGGGCTATCGCTGGCTCCATCGGGCGGCCGGGCGCGATCTCCGTCCGGCGGCCGAGCCCGAGCGGCTTCACGACCGCCGGCCAAGGTCCGGCCGGGTTCATCGGCCTGGGGACGGAGTCTGTTCGGCAGTCTTTCGGCCCAGGAGGCCAGACCGTCGGCGGCTCCCAGGGCCTCGGACGGCATGGCGCTCCAGCCGGGCAGCTCGGCTCGTAGGGCGCCACCGGCGCCGGCTGCGAGCTCGGTGAAAGGGAGCAGCCGCAGCATCACCCAGGGCGCGAAAGTGGAAAGCATCACCAACGCCATGGCCATGAGTAGGCGGGTCGTCGACGGCGAGCCGGTTGACCCGTAGGCGGCGCCGGCGAGCGATAGCACTGCCACGATCACGAATTTGGAGAGGATCAACGCGATGAGCAGCTCGACGAGTCGGACGGCCCAAGTCCGTCGTGCGGGCCAGACGAGGCCCGCAAACGCCAGCGGCAGCATCAGCACGACGATGTAGACCGCCGCCTCCCTGACCAGCATCTCGACGGCCAGGGCGAGGGCGCCGCCAAGCGTCAGCAGGCCGATGGCGAAACCGAGGAAAGGTGAGCTGTTGAGGCCTCCCAGGCCGGTGATCTCCGCGGCTGTCTGTTGCAGGAAGTGGACGCCTCCGCCTGCGCCGGCCCCGGCGATGACCGAGGACATCTCGTCGGTCACGGACAGCAACAGCATGGTGATGGGGGCCGCCAGACTGACCCCGATCAAGGCCAGAGGGAGGTACCCGAAAGCGGCCCGGACAAGGAGCGCAAGGTCGGAGTGAAGCAGGGCCTGAACGGCGGCGGCGAACAGGAACGGAAGGGTGAGCAGGGCGGCCAAGCCCGCCACGCGCCAGTAGGTGGCTGAGAACCATGTGCTCTCCAGGCGGGGAGCTGTGGTCCGGTCGATCACGCTGGCGGTCTCCTGAAGGGCAGCTCGAGCACCATCGAGTACCCAGGACCCCAGGGCGCCCAGGCCGACTCCGGCCAGCGCGCCGGCCCCTGACCTGAGCGCATCGACCGGATTGGCGCCGCCGGTTGCCGAGCCCACGAGTTTGCCGGCCAGTCCGATGAGAGATGCGGTGGGGGGCGCGGCTAGAGGTGGTGGAGAGCTCGAGCCGGGTGCAGCGTCGGCTGCGGGCGCGGCGATCGCGAGGACGAGGGCGGTGCTCACGAGGGCCGGCCAGAGACGGCGTCGGGTTGCGTAGGAGCTGGGGAAGCTCATTTCGCCGTGGAGCCCAAATGCTGGAAGAAGTTGACCAGGCCGGGGCCGGCCCCGATCACCAGGGCCGCGGCCGCCGACACGAGCGCGGCCATCCGGCCTCGGGCCGCGTAGTGATGGCTATTGGTGTGCGAGGCCACCGCCCACAGGCCCGCCCCGACGAACGCGCCTAGCAGCGCCACGGCCAGCGCCCAGGCCTCGACCCCATTAACGAGTTGCTGGAGGACGTTGCTCCCGGGGAGAGCTGTAAGATCTGGGTGAGCAGTTACCACTAAATACCAATGCACGTGAGCCTCCTGACCCAAATAAGACTAAAAGAATCTAATTCACGCTAGCAATCTTCTGAGCCAATTGGTACGTTAGGTCGTGTCAACTTCGTCGCATCAGGAGGAGCGCCTCGATGGGCACACAGACCAGCCACCCACGCTTGGAGACCGCGTACGCAGAGCTGGCTCCCAAGCTCCAGCGCAGCGTCGGGCGCAACGTGCGCGCGCCTGACTGCTTGATCGAGGAGGCGTGTCAGATCGCCTGGAGCCGCTGGCTTGTGCATCAGGATGAGGTCGCGCCCGGCTCGATGCTGGGCTGGTTGACGACGACGGCGACACGAGAAGCGCTGAGGCTGCTCAAGCTGCAGTCACGTCACGTGTCCCTGGATGCGCCATCGCCTCCGGAGGGTCAGGTGGTTGAGCTCCCTGTCCGGACGCCAGGCCCGGAACAGATGGTGGAGTTCCGCGACCGACTGGCCGAGGTGCGGCAGCTCCCGGTCCGGCAGCAAACCGCCGTGTGGATGCAGAGCTTCGGCTACGACTACCGAGAGATTGCGGCTCGAACCGGAAGCACGCGGCGCACGGTGGAGCGGCAGCTCAAGCAGGCTCGGCGGCGGCTGTTTGATGACAACTAAGGTGTGAGTCCAGGTGGCGGCTTGAGCGAGCAAACCGTGCGTGAACGTCGAAGATTGCTCGTTCGAGCCTGATTTTTCGTGTCCGGATGATCGAATCGCGCCTGGCTCGCGCGGTTTGCTCGTTCGAACCGGTCAGCCCGACGGTCCGGCCGAGCCGAGGGTCTCGGCGATCTCTGGGCCAGTGCACCGCGCACGGCGCGGGGCCGCGTGATCCAACAGGTCGACCTCTCTCTCCGCCCGATAACGGGCCACCCATTTGCGGGCGCAGCGGACACTCGCCTCGGCCGTCTCGGCCGCCTCACTCACCGTCCGTCCGCTCTCCCACAACAACCCCACGGCGCACCTCTCAACTTCCAAGGCGGCCCGGATGGACCAACCTACTCAGGAACTACACCTTGTGGCGTGAGTCGACTCAGGACATCAGTTGCTGGACCGCGCCGGATCGCCGGCTGCAGGCCGCGGGCCGCTGAGCGTTACTTGGCCCGGCCCCGCTTGCGCCGCCGGCGCTCGGCCTTGCTCAGCTTGCGGGGCTTGGGAGGCGCTTTGGTGGCGCGGCCGGCGCTGCCCGGCATCCCGGCGACGTCGCCCGCGGCCGTCCGGCGCAGCGGAGCCCGGTGGCGGGCATCGCGCCAGATGAACACGGCGATCCCGCCCAGCACGAGCACGGCGACGATCGCCACCTCGATCGCCCCTGTGCCGCTCAAACCCGAGCTGCTGGACGTGCCCGTGGTCGTCTGGGCCACGGTCGGCGTGCTGGCGGTGGCGGTCGGGGTCGTCTGCGGGGAGATGGGCACCCCGGGAGAGAAGGGGCTGGTCGTGTCGGGGATGGCCGTTGAAGTGCTGGCGGCCTGAGCCGCGGCCGGCGCGCCGGCGAGCGTGGCCGCCGCGGCCAGCGTCGCGGTCAGCCTGACCCATCTCCTTACGGCGGCCCGCTGCGCAGCCATCAGTCCGGCAAGTCTCCGACTACCGCTCGGAGGCGAGCGGCTGCTCCATCGCCGGTGGGGAGGGCGGGTTCTTGTAGGGCTGCTCGGGCTCCTCGTGCTCTTCGTGGTAGACGCTCTCGGCGTTGACCGCCCAGATGTCGTGGCGGGTGCCGAGCAGGATGTTGTCCACCGCGCGCATCGCGGTGAGCATCGAGTGGTCGGAGTTGTTGTAGCGGTGAAGGCCGTTGCGTCCGACCTGCTGCAGGTTGCCGACCGTCTCCAGCCAGCCGCGGATCGTGGCCACCCGCTCGCCGTAATCGGCGTCGTAGATCGGGTAGGCCTTGTGCACGCGCACCGCGAAGCCGCGCTTGATCATGTCCGCGCGAGCCAGGCCGATCTGCACGAGCTCGTCGGTGGCCAGCTTGACCAGGTCGTCGTCGTTCATCCTCCACAGGTCATCGCCCTCGAAGCAGAAGTACTCCAGGCCGATCGAGCCGTCCTCGTCGTTGGGCACCATCCACGGGCTCCAGGAGCGGAAGTTCTGGATCCGGCCGACGCGCACATCCGGCTCGTGGATGTAGATCCAGTTGTCGGGGAAGATGTTCTTCTCGGTCAGCACCAGCAGGACGGTGAGGAAGTCCCGGTAACGCAGGCCTCGCGCGGCATCCCGCACGGCGCCCGGCGCCTCGGGCTCGGTGATCCCGACTGTGGTGCGCAGCGGCAGGGACGAGACCACGTGCGACGGGGTGAGCGTCTCGCCTCCGGCCATGACCTCCAGCACCCGCCCGCCCTCCACGCGCATCCGCGTGACCGGCGAATTGAGGCGCACCTCGCCGCCGTTGGCCCGGATGTCGTCGGTCATCTGCTCCCACATCTGGCCCGGGCCGTAACGCGGGTAGTTGAACTCGCCGATCAGCGACTTGATCTCGTTGCCCTTATTGCCGAAGAAGGCCGACTTGGCGGCGCTGAAGAACGACAGGCCCTTGATCCGCTGGGCGGCCCACTCGGCCCGGATCTCGCTGGTGGGAACGCCCCAGACCTTTTCCGTGTAGGCCTTGAAGAAGTGGTTGAACAGCCGCCGGCCGAAGCGGTTTGACACCCAGTCCTCGAAGCTGTCCTCGCGGCCCTTGGGCTTGCTCGCCGCCCACATGTAGGAGAGCGCGCACAGCATCACCTCCCACGGGCCGAGCTTCTTGATCACGTCCATACCCTGAAGCGGGTACTCGAGGAATCGCCGGCGCCAGTAGATGCGTGAGCGGCGCGGGCGCTTGAGGAACTCCTCCTTCATGATCTCGTGCCACAGGTCATCCACCTCCTTCACCTTCGTGAAGAAGCGGTGGCCGCCGAGGTCGAACCGGTAACCGTCCTTGATCTCAGTGCGGGCGATGCCACCCACCTGGTCGGTTGACTCGAGCACGATCACCGGCTTGCCCTGCTTGGCCAGCAGATAGCCGGCGGTCAGGCCGGCCGGCCCACCGCCGAGTACGACGACGGGCTGTTCGGGAGTTATCTCGGCGCCGCGGGACCGCGCGCTTGGCGAAACGGAATCAGGCATAGGGGTCAGACCTTCGTGTAGAGGACAGCGCTATCAGCCACGCAGCAGGCCTCGTTGTAGTTATGGGGGG
>Ga0182024_10010928_pt1 | contig 18375 bp, 12 predicted proteins | sample P32metaG_FD_120480 | JGI IMG/M metagenome (GOLD analysis project Ga0182024, IMG submission 120480) | Permafrost microbial communities from Stordalen Mire, Sweden - P3-2 metaG (Illumina Assembly) | ecosystem: Environmental > Terrestrial > Soil > Wetlands > Permafrost | place: Sweden: Stordalen... | reverse complement strand
TGCCACATATTCTGGTTGCCGCGGCTGTCGCGGTCATGAACGATCACCGAGACTTCCGGCTGTCCCGGCACATGCGGCACTACCGGATGGGTTTCCAATTCGCCGAACTGCCGCGCCAGTGCGACCTGCTCCGCCGCGGTGATGTCATTGTCATAGAAGAACAGCACTTTCCATGTCAGCAGCGCCTGCTTCAGCGCAGCGCGCAGCGCGACGTCGGGCCGGCTCAGATCGGCGCCTGCGATCACCGCGCCGATGGTGGGCGTCAGCGGCGCGACGGAGAAGAGCGCGGCTTCGGCTTCAGGCAGCGCCATCGAATCTCTCCTCTTCGCTTCCGATTACAATCATCCGATCGCAGAGATCCAGATTCTCCCGCCGGTGGGCGATCAGCACGATGGTGGGCCGCGGTTTTAGCGCCGCCAGCCGCGCCAGCAGGGCGCGTTCCGATGCGCTGTCCAGCGCACTGGTCGCCTCATCCAGCAGAAGCAGTCTAGGCGCACGCAGCAGCGCGCGAGCCATGGCGATGCGCTGCCGTTCGCCGCCCGACACCAGCGCGCCACGCTCGCCCACAATCGTGTCCAGCCCCTGCGCCATGCCGCGCACCAGATGTTCCCCGCCCGCCAGCGCCAGCGCCTGCCACATTGCCGTCTCATCGGCGTTGGGCTCGGCCCAGGCCAGATTGCGCCGGATGCTGTCGTGAAAGAGGAAGGCATCTTGCGAGACATAGGAAAGACCTCGCCGCCACGCCGCCAGCACAGCACCTTCCAAGCGCAACCCACCCGCCAGAATCTCGCCCGCCTGCGGCGGATAAAGTCCAGCCAGCAAATCTGCGAATGTGGTCTTGCCGGCGCCGGATTCGCCCGTCATGCCCAGGAATTCGCCGGGCGAAAGCGTGAGCGAAAAATCGCGCAGGCCTCTCGCCTCCGTGCCCGCATGGCGATAGGCGACATGCCGGAACGTCACCGGACCTTCGGGATAACCCGCCGCGGACACGGAGCTTTCGGCGGCCGCGCCGGCCAGTTCGCGCTCCAGCACGGCCAAGCTATCATAGACCGGCAGCACATTGGCGAATTGCTGCGCGCCCTGCTGGATCTGTCCCGCCGGTCCCACCATGCGTGTGCCCACCAGAGACAGCGCCACCAGGATCGAAGGCGGTACGGCAAGCCAGCCATAACCCACCAGCAACAGGCCCGCGCCCAAGAGCGCCGCCAGCACTGTCAGCGCGGCGCGGCCCAAAGCCTGCTGGCGCATGAAACGGTTCTGACGTTCGGCCAGATGGCGCAGCGTCTCGCCGGTCTCGCGCACAAAACCGTCCTCCAGGCTTTGGCTGATCGCCAGCTTCAATCCGCCCAGAAATTGCGCCGTGCCGTTGAGCAGCGCCAGATTGGCTTCCATGGCAAAACCGCCCAAGGCACGCATGCGTGTCGTGGTCATGGCCAGCGCCACACCGCCCAGTCCCAGCAGAACCAGCATGGCCATCGCCAACGCCGGCGCCAGAACCAGCACCAGCACATATTGCACCACCAGCATCGCCGCCGCCGCGGTCCCGCGCAGCAGGAATTCCACGCCGATGGCCAGACGCTGAATGTCGGCGCCCATCAGTTGCGTGACGCGCGCATGGCGCAGCTGCGCGATATGCTCCCAGCACGTCGCGGCCAGCCGCTTCGCAAGACGAAGTCGCAAGGCGCTGGTGAAACGCACTTGCAGCCCCACCATAGCGACATCGCGCAACGCCACCGCGATGGCGCGTAGGCTCATCAGCAGCGCGAACAGCGACAGCAGCAGAAGAAGACGGTCGAACGCGGTATGGCTGTCAAACAAAGTAAAGACAAATCGCGCCACGCCGCCGGCCATGCCTTTGGGTGCTTCGCCGAACACCACGCCCAAAAGCGGGATCAGCAGGGAAAAACTTAAGCCTTCCAGCAGCGCTGCCACCGTCACATAGACCAGCGCCGCCGCGCCCCGGCTGCCCGCCATGGCGGCGAAATCCCGGATCAGAGCGCCCACCCCTGCCATCGCGGGCATGGGCTTTCGCGCCGCATGCGCGGGCAATGTTTCCAGTCGTGATATCGAAGCCATGCGCCCGCCTTGGATCATCACCTAGACGCGCCAGTCGCCCCCGATATTCCGGGCGCGGAACAGCGAAAATTTACACTCTCTCAAGAATTGGCGCGCCGAGTGCAGTCTTACGCCGTCCCGATTCTCCGCCAGGGAATAAGGCGCAGGCCATGGCCGTCAGAAGAATGACGAGAACCCGCCGGAAAGGATCGCCATCGCGGCAAATATGATATAACGCCCCGGCAGCGGATCAGCACGCATCGGTATGTGTCCCCCCTTTTCATGACCAGCCATGAGGACTTCGTGAAAGCGCTTGTCGCGCAACTTCCCGGCTTGAGGCGTTATGCAATGGCGCTGGCCGGCAACGCGGCCATGGCAGACGATCTGGTGCAGGACAGCATCGAAAAGGCGCTACGCCAATCCGGGCAATTGCGGGAGCTGCCGCTTCTGCCCCGCTGGCTGCGGCGCATCCTGCATAACCTCTATATCGACGAAATCCGCCGGCGGCGCGGCAAGGGTCCGCAAGCCGACATCATGAATTTCGCCGACCATGCGGAGTTGAGCATTCCGGCCGATGACAGCGCCCGGGGCCGGGATTTCATGCGCGCGATGAACGCGCTGAATTTCGAGCATCGGCAGATTTTGCTGCTGGTCGGCCTTGAGGATATGAGTTACCGCGAGATCGCGGAGGAATTGAATGTGCCGATGGGCACGGTGATGTCGCGGCTGGCGCGGGCGCGTGAACGCCTGCGCGGCCTGATGGAAAGCGGCGCGAACGTGGTATCGCTGCCGCCGGTGAAAGACAGGGCATGAACGACAGTATGGATATCGGCGACGGCGAACTGCACGCCTATGTCGACGGCGTGCTGGATGCCGATCGCGCCGATGCGGTGGCGGCGCGGCTTGCCGCCGATCCCGCTTTGGCGCACCGCGTCGCCGGATTCAAAGCCGATATGATGATGCTGAAGAAACTCTATGGCCCGCTGGCCGACCGGCCGGTGCCGGCTGAATGGCTGGCGCTGGCGCAGAATTCGAAGCCTGCCACGCCTGCTTATTCCTGGCGTCTGGTGGGCGCGATCGCCGCGGTTCTGCTGGTGGCGCTGGTGCTGGCGCCCTTCGCCTATCACCAGCTGGCGCCGGGCCAGCCAGGCGAGATCGTTACCGCCGCGCTCTCAGCGCGCGAAGCCCCAGCGGAAAAGATCATCAGCGTGGCCGGCGGCGGAGCCCAGTATAACGGAACGGTCAGCGCCGCCATCGCCGAAAAGGTCAAGGTGCCCGATCTGGGCAAGATGGGTTACCGACTGTCCGCTATCCGGTTTTATCCCGACGCGCCTGGCGGCCAGGCCGCGGAACTGGTTTATCGCAGCCAGGACGGCAGGCTGTTCACCCTTTACCTGCGCCGCTCCGATGGCACAGCCCGCTTCGACCAGTTCGAGCGCCAGGGTCTCAGGGTCTGTGTCTGGCAGGACGACCAACTCGGCATGGTGATGGCGGGCAATGTGAGCACGGCGGCGATGCAGCGGCTGGCCAGCCTGGCCTATACGGGTCTTACGCTGTAAGGAAAAATTTCATCGCACCGACCTTGCCGACATGGAGTCCGGCGTGAAAAGCGAGGGGTCGTGCGGCGGCGTAACTTTGTAAGCGGATGGCTCGCCATTGAAGGCGAAGGTGTAGACATATCCCCCTAGCTCCAGGTCATAGACGAACTGGCTGCCCAGGATCACTGCCGGCACCTCGGGCATCAGATACATGGTACCCTGGGCGAATTTCCAAAGCTTGCCGTTCTGGCCCCAGGAATCGCTATAGGCCCCGAACCAGGTATCCTCGTCCAGGTAAAGGCGGCGGCGCGCGACAATGTCATGCTGCCCCTTGGCCAAGGTGCCTTCCACCACCCAGACGCGGTGCAGCTCATAGCGCAGATTGTCGGGATTGGCATGAGCAGGTCCCAGCACAGCCTGCACCGGCTGAAGATAGAGACGATTATTGTTATAGGGGATGTACATCTCCTTCTTGCCCAGCAGCTTGAAATCGTAATGATCCAACCCACCGAAAAAGAGATAATACTCGTCCATGCTGACAAAGCCGTCAGCGTCGGGATCGGGCACGTCGTAAGAGATCGACGGCGCCTTGCGCACCCGGTGCTCGCCGGGCAGCAGCCGCCAGGCAGCGAAGCGGTAACGCTGGGTGTTGATCGGCTGCCAGTTGAGATAGCCCTGGCCGATCTTCACCGCAGGTGCCACCGCCAGATGAATGGTGCGGAAATAATAGCCGCCAAAGGAATCCGGCGTCGCGCCGCGGAAATAATACGGAAAATCCGCGATTTCCCGATAGGTCGTGGCCTTGTCCACCGTGCCATTGGCGGAGACAACATAGGTGCTGGCGTTCAGCTCCCGCGCCGGGCCCCAAAAAGCCAAAAGGTGATTCCACATCGCCTCATCACCGTCCTTGGGAATGGGAAAGGGAATGCCGCCCACCGCGCCTTCCACGCCATATGCGATGCCCTCCGGCGCGGCATGGGCAACGACGGCGTTGCGCGCGATATTGTCATAGACCCAGTCGGGCAGCGCGGCGCTGCGACGGGTGGGATAGATGTCCATCCTGTAATCCGGATATTTCGCGAACAGGGCTTTGGCGCCTTCCGGCAGCTCGTCGGCATGATCGTGGTAATTTTTGGCTGTGATGGAGAAAAGCGGCTTGTCAGCGGCAAAGGGATCAGACCGCGGCTGGCCCTCGACATAGTCCGGCGGCGCGGTGCGATAACCGCCCGTCCAGGCGGGAATGGTGCCGGCCTCATTGCCGGGACGCTCGGCTCCCACCGGGGTCAGTTCGGATTTCAAGGCGTTCGCGGCCTGCTCGCTCCCCGCGGCGCTGACGCCAAAGTTGGCGCCAAAGCTGACGAAAGCGCCGCACAGCGCGACCACCATCCAAACCAGGCCGGAATGTTTCACGGATCGCGCACCATTGCATGCCGGCATGCCGGATTTTATGCTGAGGAATATAATGTATATTTTCGCCCGGAGCGGCAACCCTTGACCCGCAAAAGGGCCCTGATCGCCTGCGCCGCGCTCCTCCTGGGCGCCACGCCGCTTCACGCTTTCGAACTCTACGACGCCGACGGCGTTCTGCTGCGTTGGGATAATGACCTGAGTTACAGCGCCGGCGTGCGGGTGGAATCGCCCAATACGCTGGCATTGGGCTATCCCAACAGCGACGATGGCGACCGGGATTTCGCGCCCGGCCTGATGATGAACCGCTTCGACCTCAACTCGGTGCTGGACCTTACCGGCGATGATTTCGGCGCCCAGCTCAGCGTCGAAGCCTGGTACGACGCGGTCTATCAGCGCCGCACCGCCAACACATCGCCCGCGACCTACAATCCTTCTGTGCCCAGCAGCCAATTCGCCCCGGCCACGGTCAATCTTGACGGCCAATACGCCGATCTGGGTGACACGTTCGTCTATGGCAATCTCACCTTGAGCGGCGTGCCGCTGTCGATGCGGCTGGGGCGGCAGACCCTGTTATGGGGTGAAAGCCTGTTCTTCAGCGAGGACGGCATAGCCGCCGGCATGGCGCCCATCGACTATATCAAGCGCACCAGCACGCCCGACGGCTATTCTCGCGACGTCTTCCTGCCGGTCGATCAATTCTCCTTCACCGCCCAGCTTCAGCCTGACCTTTCGCTGGCGGCCTATTACCAGCTGGAATGGCGGCCCGACCGGCTGCCCGGCGTGGGCAGTTATTTCAGCGACAGCGATGTAGAAGGCGCGAGCGCTTATCGCGCTTTTCTCGGCCAGGGACAATTTCTGCTGCACGATCCCGACCGCAAGGCGCCCGACAGCGGCCAATATGGCGTTTCGCTGCGCGAGACTATCGGCGATTTCGATCTTGGGCTTTATGCGCTGCGCTTCAACGCCAAATATCCGGTGCTGCAGGTCCAGACCGCCGCACCACCGCTGCCTTCGGGCTATGCCGGCACGTTTGAATCGGTTTATCCGTCCGGCACCGATCTTTACGGCTTCAGCTTCAGCACCTATGTGGGCGACAGCAATGTGGCGGGCGAGATCTCGGGCCGCCGCAACATGCCGCTGGTGAGCAGCTCGCCGATCTCGCTCACGCTCCTGCGACCGCTGGGCGACAATTATGGTTACGCGATGGGCGACACGCTGCACGCTCAACTCTCCAGCGTCACCACGCTGGGGCCAACGGATTTCTGGAACAGCGCCGATCTCAGCAGCGAGATCGCCGCCAACAATGTGCTAGACGTCACCCGGAACCCGGAAGCTTTCGACTCCAACCGCACCCGCTTCGCCTCCAGCTTCCGGGTGCTGTTCCAGCCGCATTATTTCCAGGTCCTGCCCAATCTCGACGTCACGCCGCTGGTCAGCCTGGGTTACGATTTCAGCGGCCGCTCCGCCACCGACTACACCGAAGAGGATGACGCGGGCGACGCGGAGTTTGGCGTTTCGGCCACCTATCTTTCGGTCTGGAAGGCGGACGTGACATTTACCAGTTTCTTTGGGCCGCCCTACCGCCAGCCGCTGGCGGACCGCGATTTCGTAATGCTCAGCCTGGAACGGGCTTTCTGAGCTGCCGGGAAATTGTACGCCCTCACGGAATAATCAGCGGCCCCGGCCCGTCTTGGGTTCTGGAAGCAGCGGGCTTTGGGAGTTCCGCCGTTTTTGGGCAGCGCCCCCCGGCGCGCCCGTCTAGCAACGGGAGACGATTCATGCCGCGCATCCTCACACCTGCCGACGTCGCCGAATTCCGCAACCGCCTTTGCGAAGTGGGAACGCAGCTTTTCGCGGAACGGGGTTTTGAAGGTTTCAACATGCGCGAATTGGCCCAGCGGCTGGGGGTGAGCGCCATGACGCCCTATCGCTATTTCAAGGACAAGGAAGCGATCATGTCGGAAATCCGGGCGCGCGCCGTCGCCCATTTCGCCGACTGGCTGGAAGAACAGCTTGTCGCAGCCGATGCCGATGATACCACATTGAGTTGCGCCTATGCGCGATATGCTATCCAGGAACAGGCTCAATACCGCCTGATGTTCGACCTCATCCAACCCACCTCCGCCACCTTCCCGGCCCTCGCGGTGCAAGAGCAGCGCGTGCGTGCGTTGCTGACGGCGCATTTGCGCGCGCTGGCCGACCGCGAATTGATCAGCGGCGATCCCGAGCTTCTCGGCCTGGTGTTGTGGTCGGTGCTGCATGGCGTCACGGCGCTGTATTTGTCGGGCAAATTGTCCAGCCAGGAGTTTGACCGCTCCCTCACCAGCGCGGTGCGGCTCTTCACCGGTGGCGCCGTTGAGGCGAAAGACATCGCGCTGGAATCCGCTTTCGGCAACGGCCATGCCGCGTCCTGGTGGCAGTCCAAATCGCTGACTCAACCTCAAGTGCAGGAAGCGAGCCTTTAGATCACGCTGCTGGTGTCGTAAAATATTCCAGCCTCCTCGGACAACGAGTGTTATGACGTGCGCCCAGCAAAGCGCTTTCGCTGCACGACCATACAAGTCCTGGCGGGTTTCGGATAACGGAGTGCGGAATATCGTAGAAATGGTGCCCAGGGACACACCCTCATTGATTGAATAAGTGACTGGTGTGTCTTAGTTTTTTCCACACTGGGTTCAAAAATACCAACAAAAATACCAGCATCTTGCCCAGTTGAAGTCGCGACTCACGGCCCCGCCCACCCAGATGATCTAGGCGCTTCCGGCCAACCGAAACTTCTGCGCCGCCAGGGGTGGAATAGCGCGAAGAGCTGATTTCCCCAATCAACACGCTGAAACCCAGTAGATGGCGGTCCCGTCTAGCCGCCTTCTCGCAACCTCTGATATGCTCTATCCGAACAGTTAAATTCAAAATATTCCGGATGCGTAATTTCACTTACGTATGCGCAAGTCCAACTTCGAAGCCCGCACAGATTGCGAAGTGCTTAAAAGTAAATTTGGATCCTTCCGGCAAGCGCGCAGTGGGCGTTTGGTCGCCGAGATAGCGGCGTCATCCGACCTCGAAGACCAAGTGAAGTGCGGCATGCGGGTGGCGCGCAATTCTATCTAAGCACTCGAAATCACGTTGAGCCAAATTCACTCAGATTCCGGTGGGTGTCTGGGTTCATCTCTGTCCCGCGCTGCCAGTTGTTTTATCCCGTTTCCCGATCAGCCTTTCTGGCGGGAATATAACGGAAACGCTGGTCCCGATATTCACCTCGCTTTTGATGACTAGCCGACCACCGTGAAGTTCGATCAATTGTTTGGTGAGGGGCAGGCCAAGGCCGGTTCCTTGATGCAATCTGATATAGGCGCTGTCGACCTGCCCAAACCGTTCCAGCACATTTTTCATATCTGCTTCAGCGATGCCGATGCCGGTATCGGCAATCTGAAGCCACAGCCCGTCCGCCGCCTCTTCGGCCGTAACGGTGACCACGCCCCCCTCAGGTGTGAATTTTATGGCATTGGAAAGGAGGTTCAGAACTATCTGCTTGATGCGGCGCTTATCACCATGGATGTGCGGAACATCCCCGGGGATGTTATTCTTGATTTGCAGCCTGGACTGGACGGCCTGTGCGCTGACCATCCGGCAGGCTTCGCCGATCAGGCTGTGAAGATCGACATCCTCCTCGTACAGGACATCTTTGCCGGCGTCGAGACGCGTCAAATCCAGAACGTCGTTGATCAGTGCCAGGAGGTGAAGACCGCTCTTGTGAATCTCCCCGATATAATCGCTGTAGCTCGAATTTCCCAGCGGGCCCAGGATTCCGGTCAGCATCAGATCGGAAAAGCCTATTATGGCGTTCAACGGTGTGCGAAGTTCGTGGCTCATATTCGCCAGGAATGCGGATTTGGCTTCATTGGCCGCGGATATTTTCTGGTGGGCAATGACCAGTTCAATTTCCTGCCGCTTGCGTTCCGAAATATCGCGTATGACCGCAACGACGGCCGGGACACCGCCTATGTCGGCATAGCTGAGCGAGATCTCGGTCCAGAACAACTCTCCGCTTTTCTTCCTGCATTGCCATTCAAAAGTCTGAGACACGTCCAACCGGACCCTCCGGCCGTTTTCAATCGCCACCTCCAGGGTGAAGGGGTGAATACCACTTGAGAGCAATCCGATGTCTCGCCCGACAAGATCGTCCTTGCCATAGCCGAACATAGCGCAGCCGGGCCTGTTGATTTCAATGAACTGGCCCGTGCCAAGGTCCGAAATGAAAATCCCGTCCTGGACGACTTCGAAAATGACGCGAAAGCGGTCGTCAATTCCGGAAAGGGAATTGATGTTTTCCAGCTCGGCCCGTCGGGCAGAACCCTGTTGAGCACTTGTCTTCATCGCCAGACGCATCTTCCGTTTGGAACTTTATCGGTCTTCCCAAGTTCACGGGCGTCGATTCTGTTCCGAAGAAGATGGGCGATCCACGCTCTACGAGCGGTTAAAAACCTTGCTCAATGCTATCAGGAGTAGTACCTATCAACCATTAGTTGTATTCTTTCCGCCGGAGGAAAAGCAAGAATTGGTTGGCGCGGTAGTGTGAGGTCATGTACGCACGCCGATCAAGGCGGATCGTTGCGTGGCCGTTGAAGAAAATGTTCACAAATATAGACTTCGACCCGCCGGATTCTGGCTGGAAAGTCCAATAGCTCAGTGCGCCGCCAATGCGACACGCATGACATCGGAAAAATTTCGCGCATGCATTTTATCCATGATATTTGCGCGATGACTTTCCAGCGTTCGCGGTGAAATGCCCAGATTGTGTGCGGCCGTCTTGTTCGAATGCCCGTCTACAAGAAGACGCAGAACAACCTGCTCGCGAGACGTCAGCAGGGCCACGGAGTCGCGCGCCTCCCTTGCCTCGGACAAACGCGCGCTGGCCAGTTTTCCGGCCTTCAAGGCTCGTCCTATGCTGTCGAATATCGCTTTAGCCGTGAAGGGCTTTTCAATGAAATCGATGGCCCCAGCCTGTATCGCCCGAACGGCGAGCGGTACATCGCCATTACCGGTAACAACAACAATCGGCAGGTCGATATTGCGACGCGCAAGTGCCTGCTGCAATGCAAGTCCGTCCATGCCTGGCATGCAGATGTCCAGAATCGCGCAATCAATTGCGGGATCGAAATCGCTCAGGAAATATCGCGCTGAGGCATAGGCCCTGGTCGCGTATCCAGCCGATCGCAGCAATGAGCAAAGGGAATTGCGCACATCTTCGTCATCATCAACAATCGCGATCAAATGCGCCATGCTTGTGTAGCTTTCCGAAAACAGTACGAAACAACCATTGGACATCTATGCCTGACAGCTTGGAACCGGTCCCCGCCCCAAGCGGGCATCTTACACCCAACGGTGCCAATGTCGCATTCCCTGCCTATAGGTTCTCGGCGGGAAAGCGCCTGTACAGCCATGCCCGCAACTTGGCGTTTATATCGCGATAAGCCTGGGCCGAAGCCACGGTCCGTGACAATACAACCTTGTCGAAACTTCCACAATCGAGAGACGGAACCCCTGCATCCTGCGGCGCGGGCGAGACTCGTGCGTCATGCTTCATGGCCTCACGCCTTATCTTTGCACACGGAAAGCGACTATCGCGAGGTGACGCTATGGAAACCGTTAAGTTCAAAACAGAAGCGCATACGTAGTTATACCCAGTCCGGCGCGCGGGAGGCGCGGCGGCCATGCCGCGCCTCCGCGGCGCCTGCTCCGTATAGGTACGCACCTCGCACCCGATAAACATTTACAGAATGTGCATCGCCGCTGACATTTACTGACGTGCGCAAGGGGAAAACAGCGTTTTTCAAAACGTAGCGCGGGGTCTTATTTTTTAAGCCAACTGTGTAAGCGCCTGCAACGAAAAGGACGACACATGCCTTCCACCGATCCGAAGTCTTCCGTTCTTGAACGCGACGCCAGCCATGTTCGCCTTGCCAAGGTCCGCGTCGACGAACTGATCAAGAAATCTGGCGCTTTGCAGAAAGCCATTCTCAACAGTGCCAATTTCTCGGTGATCGCCACCGACGAAAAGGGAATCATCCAACTCTTCAACGCCGGAGCGGAACTCATGCTGGGTTACGCGGCTTCCGATGTCGTTGACCAGATCACGCCGGCCGATATTTCTGATCCCGAGGAGTTGCGCGCACGCGCCGCCACGCTGAGCCACGACCATGCGGCCTCAATCGCGCCGGGCTTTGAGGCGCTCGTCTTCAAGGCGGCTCGCGGAATCGAGGATATCTACGAGCTGACCTATATCCGCAAGGACCGAAGCCGCTTCCCTGCCATTGTATCGGTAACCCCATTGCGCACCGACCAGGGGCCGATCATCGGATACCTTCTCATCGCCACTGATAATACCGCGCGCAAAGACGTTGAGGACAAGCGGCTATGGGCGGAGGAAAGCTTCCAGCTTATGGTCGAAAGCGTTTCGGATTGCGCCATCATCATGCTCGACCAGGACGGCCGCGTGAAGAGCTGGAACACCGGCGCGCAACGCATCAAAGGCTATGATGCGAAAGAAATTATCGGCCAGTACAAATCGTGCTTCTATACCCCGGAAGACATTGATATTCACAAACCCGAGCGAGCATTGCAGGCGGCCGCGGCCACAGGCCGGTTCGAGGACGATGGCTGGCGTGTCCGCAAGGATGGATCCACCTTTTGGGCAAATGTCGTCATTACCGCAATCCGCGATTCGTCCGGCACACTGCGCGGCTACGCCACATTGGAGCGGGACATGACCGAGCGCCGTCGCGTCGAAGCGGAATTGAATGAAGCGAAAGCCACCGCCGAAGCCGCGAATCTTGCCAAGTCCGACTTTCTGTCGAGCATGAGCCACGAACTCCGCACACCGCTAAATGCAATCCTGGGTTTCGCGCAATTGATGCAGTCCGACAGCCCGGCACCCTCGCCCGACCAGAAGGTCAGCATAGATCAGATACTGCAGGCGGGCTGGTACTTGCTGGCGCTGATCAATGAGGTCCTGGATCTGTCGCTGATCGAGTCCGGAAAAATGACATTGTCGCCGGAGCCGGTATCCGTTGGAGATGTCCTATCACATTGCAAGTCGATGATGGAGCCGCTGGCCCAGAAACGCGGCATAACATTGGATTTTCCGGAATTCGGCGCGCCGTGTTTCGTACTGGCTGACTGCACACGTTTGCAGCAGGTCTTCGTCAATCTGCTCTCCAATGCGATCAAATATAACCGCCTGAACGGGTCGGTCACGGTGGAATGCGTGCCACAGCCGCACGGACAGATACGCATCAGTGTGAGGGACACGGGTATGGGCCTCGCGCCGGAAAAACTGCAGCAACTGTATCAACCGTTCAATCGTCTCGGCCAGGAAGCCGGAGTCGAACAAGGAACAGGAATCGGCCTGGTCGTCACCAAGCGCCTGGTCGAAGCGATGCAGGGAACCCTCGGCGTGGAAAGCAGGATCGATGCCGGCACCACATTCTGGATTGATCTGAACGCAACCGACGCCTCGCATATCGACTTCGAAGCCGGCAATGGCATCTCCCATCCATCTATCCACGCGAATGACAGCATCCCCTCGCGAACCGTACTTTACGTCGAAGACAATCCCGCCAATCTGAAGCTGGTGGAGATGCTGGTTGCGCGCCGCGCCGATTTGAAGCTTCTCACCGCCGGCACGGGCGACCTTGGCATCGACCTGGCGCGGGCGCATCAGCCGGACGTGATACTGATGGACATCAATCTGCCCGGCATCAACGGCATCAAGGCTCTGGCTCTTCTTCGGGGGGATAGCACCACCGCCGATATTCCGGTCGTCGCCCTCAGCGCCAATGCCAGCCCCCGCGACATCGAACGTGGCTTGACCGCGGGGTTCATGAAATATCTGACCAAGCCGATCAAGGTGGATGAACTGATGGCGACACTGGACCTTGTCCTGCAAGGAGATTTGCGGCCCCACACCCCGACCATGAGCGTGCTTCATGGCGCCTGAGACCGCATTTCCCGACAGCAAGATCCTGATTGTCGACGACAATCCGGCCAACGTCAAAGTCCTGAAGCAGTTGTTATTGCGGGCGGGCTATCTTCATACCGTCACCACGACGCAGCCTGCCAGTGTCTGCGCGCTTCAACAGGAAGGCAATTTCGACCTCATACTTCTGGACATCATGATGCCCGGATTTGACGGCTTCCGGGTCATGGAATCCCTGAACAACGTCAAAGCGCACCCTTATCCGTCCATCCTGGTCATCACCGCGCAGCCCGATCACAAGCTGCTCGCGATGAAAGCCGGCGCGAAAGATTTCATAACCAAGCCATTTGATCATTCCGAAATTCTGACCCGCATACATTATCTGCTGGTCGTCCACCAGGCGCAAAGAGAGATCGAAAGACACAGCGCGACGCTGGAAGAAACCGTCCAAACACGAACCGCCGAACTGCGCAAAAGCGAAAGCATGTTCCGAGAACTGGTGGCGAATATCCCGGAAGCCTTGTGGATCAAGGATAGCGATCGCCAGACGATCGAATATGTGAATCCCGCATGGCTCGAATTGCACGGGCACGACGCCGCCCCAGGTGACTCGCTCGCAAAAGGTCAGCGGACGATCCATCCCGATGACCTGGAGTGGGTTACACGCGAACGGCGTACCGCCCCCCGCAATCATGAAAACTGTGAATACCGATTGATACGCCCCGATCAAAGCATACGCTGGATTCAAGCACGGTCCTTCCCGATACCGAATCCGTCCGGACCCTCTCCCCTCATCGTCGAAATCATCGAGGACGTCACCCAGCGCAAGGAAGCGCAGCGCCAGCTTGTCCATCTGGCGCGTCATGACGCTCTGACAGGCATTCCCAACCGCACGCTTCTATATGAATCACTGGGACAGGCTTTCGAGCGCGCCACACAGGATGCGACCACCGCCTCCGTCCTGCTGATTGACATTGACCATTTCAAGAATGTGAATGATACGATGGGGCATGCAATCGGAGACGCGCTGCTGCGCGAGTTCGCGGCACGGCTGGCGGAATGTGTCCGTCCCGGCGATACCGTCGGACGCCTGGGCGGCGATGAGTTTGCCGTCATCGTCCTGACACCCGGATCCCTGAAGGGGCCTATTGAGGTTGCCGACAGGATACAGGCCGCCCTGCGGACGCCGTTTCTGCTTGAAGATCAAAACATATCGGTCACAGCGAGTATCGGCATCGCGAGCTCCCCGCCCGAGGCGACCAATAGCGATGCCCTGCTGCGCTGCGCCGATATCGCAATGTATGAGGCAAAGGCGTCGGGCCGCGATACATTCCGCTGCTATGTGCCACAAATGAATGCCCGGGCCACGGAAAAGCTGGATGTCGAGGGCGCGCTACGCTTTGCGCAGTCCCGAAACGAATTCATTCTGTACTTTCAACCCAAGATGCACATTCTCAGCGGAAAGTGGAGTGGTGTTGAAGCATTGATCCGGTGGAATCGTCCCGGCCATGGCTTGGTCCTGCCGGGACTTTTCATTCCGGCACTTGAGGACCTCGGGCTGATTGTACCGGTGGGCGCGTGGGTTATAGATGCAGCGTGCCGCCAGATGCGCGACTGGGAGCGTCAGGGGCTTGGCCAGGTCCGCGTTGCGGTCAATGTGTCCTCCCGGCAAATGCGCGAAGCGGGATTTGCCTCCCAGGTCGCCAGGACACTCGAAGGGTACGACATCGATCCGGCGCTTCTAGAACTCGAAATCACCGAAAGCACGCTAATGGGACATGACGAAGCGACGGATCAATCGCTGCGACAATTGAACGAACTTGGCATTTCCATTTCCATTGACGATTTCGGGACCGGATATTCCAATCTTGCCTATCTTAAGCGCTTTCCCGTCAGCACTCTCAAGATCGACATCGCCTTTATCCGGGATGTCACAACCAATCCCGACGACGCGGCGATAACGATAGCCATCATCAAAATGGCGCACAGCTTGCGGCTGAAGGTTGTCGCCGAAGGAGTCGAAACCTCCGATCAGCTTGCGTTTCTACGCGTTCATGGCTGCGATGAAGCGCAAGGCTATTATTTATCGAAGCCGCTGCCCGGCGGTGAAATCAATGGGGATTTTCACGACAATTATGCGCTGAGCGAACCGCCAACAGCCAAGGCAGGATGAGCAATGTCTAGCATCGGGGGTTGGGGAGAGCCCCCAGCGAACAATGGCGCGGCCGGCCTGACAATCATCCGCATGCACCCCAGCTCACGCAACCAGAGGCAACGCGTCAACCGGCGCGATCGCGTAGGGAAGACAGAAACGAAACGCCGTCCCCGGCGTGATATTGTCAAGGCGCCAAATGCGGCCGCCATTCGCTTCCACCAGATTCTGGCAAATCATCAAGCCCAATCCCATGCCGTCGCTCTTGGTGGTGACAAAAGGCAGAAAAAGGCGCGACACTACGCCGGACGGCATTCCGATACCTGTATCCTGGACCGTGACATCAACAAAGCCTGGATCACCCAGGCTTATCGATATATCGAGTTTGCGCGATTCCGAATCGCTCATTGCCTCGATACCGTTGCGGATGAGATTGAACAATATCTGCTGGATTTGCACTTTGTCGATCAGCACCGCGGGAACGGCATCGGCCACCGAAATGTTCACCAGGATTTCGGATTCCGCCGAACCAAACAGGGCAATCGCCATCGCGCCCCGGACTATAGCTTCAAGGTTTTCCGCGACGCGCGTGCTTTCGCGTTTTTCGACCATCTCCCTTAATTTTCCTATGACCTTGCCGGCACGAAGCGTCTGCTCCTCTGCCTTGTCGATCATCTCTTGCGCATGGTTCACCGCCTCTGATTCTGTCCCCGCCGACTCCAGGGTCAGTTTTGCCGCACCGACATAATTGGCAATCGCCGCCAGGGGCTGGTTAAGTTCGTGCGCGATTGCGGCCGTCATCTGGCCCATGGCATTCAGACGGGACACGTGCAGTAGCTCGGATTGCAATTCGCGCAGATGCTTTTCGTGTTCTTCGCGCTCTATCAGAAACTGATCCTTCTCGGCGATCAACAGCTTCATCCGCTTGATTGAATCGCGCATGGCGAAGGTTCGTTCCGATGTGACCACCGCCTCGGCGATTACATTCGCGAAGCCCGTCAAAAATACAATGTCATGCTGGTCGAATTGGCGCTCAATCGCGCTGTCCACTTCCAGAACGCCCCAGGAGCCTTTCTTGCTCTGGATCGGGACATCCACGGTCGAAACGACGTGATGCTCCGTATAGAAGGCCGGAAGCTTGTAGGCGTGATTCTTGCCGACATTCTCCAGAATAACCGGCTCGCCCGTGACAAAGGCCCGCCCCTGCGTCGAGTCTGCCTTGGATATGACCCCACCGACCACACCGCTGTGCCAACCCCAGCCCGCCACAATCAGCAGGTCGCCGTCCTTTGGCCGATAGCGGCAGATTTTCGCAAAGGGCACATTCAGGCTTTGGGCGCAGATGTGCGCCGCTTCGGCCAGGACAGCCTGCAGATTATCTTCCCGGAAGGCGAAGCTTCCGAAATCCGCGAGCGCGCCTTGTTGGCGGCGCAGACGTTCAATTTCGCTTGGCTTGCCCATGCAGGCGTTTCCTTCAGGTAATCGCAATATCAAGGCGTCCGAGCGAGATTGGCAGGGCGCTCTCAATCATTCGGCAAAATCTTTGAAGTCGGTGAAACGCGCGATGGTCCACCCGCCTTAGCTCGCCGTTTTAAGCCATCCCAGACTGCCGGAAATGACAGGTGGGAATTTGATAAGCACTGCAACTGTCGCGTGTTAACGCCGCATTGGCCATTTTGGCCGCAATACAACGCTGTTATATGTCCGGATCTGGCGATCGCCCGGAATAGGGCCTGGATCAACGCGTTAACGTTGCAAGAGGAACTTCCAGACGTAGCCGGTGTTTAACAATCGTCAATATACTGTTTATACGACAACCGATTAGCGCGTTGGGCATTTCAGGCGGTTGTTCCACACAATCAGCAAGCTCGCGGGACAGGTAGCGTATGCCGCATTCGCGGAACGGAATTGTCTACGTTGTGGATGATGACGACAATGTCCGGGAATCCACAATCGCGCTCCTGAAGGCCGCCGGCATAGCCGGCCGCGCTTATGCATCCGGTGGGGAGTTTCTGAAAAACCTCGATGCTTCCGCCAATGGCTGCATTCTTCTGGATTTGCATATGCCCGTCCTGTCCGGTTTCCAGGTGCTTGAGGCATTGCGGAAGATTGGCAACAGGATGCCGGTTATTCTCTTCAGTGGCCGCGCGGATGCAACAACCGATGCAATCGCCGCGAAATCTGGCGCCGCCATGCTTCTTCCCAAACCGTTTTCTCCCGCACAGCTCATTGATACAGTCCGGCGGCTGCTCCCCGCAGGTTGAGTTCCGACAATGACGGCGTGGTGGGCAAGATGGGGCATAAGCGCTATCTGAAGAAAATTTCGCGAGGAAAAATGCGGCTATTCAAACAACTCCGAATGCGTGCCTGCTCGGAGATCTGCATCCGCAGGGAGGCCTTGAAGAAGACGGAGGCCGGCACTCTTGGAAGCAAAGTAGTATCCTTGCTCTCAGCCCTAAACCGCTTTTGCTAGCGGAATGATTTTTGCGCCACTTTCGCCGGCAGCAACCTGTGTATGTGTGATAGAGACGGTAGTCCCCGGTTTTGCGTCAGCGACCTTGATGCGAGCCAGCATTTGTCTCGCGAGCGCCTCAATAATGCTTGTGCCGAGGCCGGGCTTGGCGCTTTCGTGATTCTTTGGCATGCCGACGCCATTGTCACCTACCGATAGCGTCCACTCGGAACCGTGAGAATGGTAGTCGACGATTATTTTGCCGCCGCGATTGTCCGGGAAGGCGTGTTTGAGCGCGTTGATTACGAGTTCGGTGACGATCAAGCCCAGACTCACCGAGACGTCCGAACTGGCTACGCCGTCGTCAGCCCTTACCTCCAAAGTCATCCGGTTGTGATCGCGGATCATCGAGGCACCGATGCTTTGGCAAAGGGCGGTAAAATAGGGGCGCAATTCCACATCGCCGATGGCGGAAGCCGAAAGTTGCTTCTGGACAGCGGCGATTGACATCACGCGTTGGTGCGCATCACGCAGATGGCCTCTGGTCTCATCGGATTGTGACTTGCGAGCGCTTTGCATAAGCACGCTGGCGATAATCTGAAGACTGTTGGCGACGCGATGCTGCAACTCCTGCAGCAGGACCGCCTTATCCTTCAACAGATCATCCTTAAGTTTCTCGGCAGCGCGGGCGTCGGTAATGTCGGACACCGCCAGGAGAAGGCGGACTTTGCTTTTATTCTCATAGTCGAGCTTGTGAGCATTAAGAACCAAAAGACGTTTTTCCCGTCCCGCG
>Ga0182024_10010927_pt1 | contig 18377 bp, 15 predicted proteins | sample P32metaG_FD_120480 | JGI IMG/M metagenome (GOLD analysis project Ga0182024, IMG submission 120480) | Permafrost microbial communities from Stordalen Mire, Sweden - P3-2 metaG (Illumina Assembly) | ecosystem: Environmental > Terrestrial > Soil > Wetlands > Permafrost | place: Sweden: Stordalen... | reverse complement strand
GCGCTGGTTGCGCACGCCCAGCCGGGTCTTCATCGCCGCCACCACGTCGGGACGCGGGCGCAGGTAGGCCTCGCCGCCCTCGGCGTCGACGATCACCGGATCGCCCTCGCTGACCCGGTCCCGGAGGCCCGCCAGGCGACCGACGCACGGGATGTCCATCGCCCGGGCGACGATGGCCGCGTGGCTGGCGGACGATCCCTCCTCCAACAGGAGGCCGCGCAGCCGGGTCCGGTCGTATTCGAGCAGGTCGGCCGGTCCGAGGTTGCGGGCGATGAGGATGGCGTTCTCCGGCAGGACCCGCGCCTTGTCACCGGCCCCGCTGAGGTGTCGCAACAACCGGTCGTTGAGGTCTTCCAGGTCATGCAGGCGTTCGCGCAGGTATGGATCGCGCGCCTGGCCGATGCCGGCCCGGTGCTCCGAGCGCACTCGCTCCACGGCCGCCTCGGCCGTCAGGCCCGAGTGGACCGCATCGAGCAGCGAGTGGTTCCAGCTGCGGCTGTGCGCCAGCATGCGGTAGGTGTCGAGCACGTCGTACGAGGCGCCGGAGACGCCCTCGTGGCCCTCGAGCATGGCGTCGATCTGGACCTTGAGCCGGGCGATGGCGTTGGCGAGGCGCGCCTCCTCGGCCGGCACGTCGTCGGAGAGCAGCCGCCCCACCGCCACCGACGCCTCGTGCAACACGGCGACGCCGAACGCCAGTCCGTCGGCGAACCGCGCCCCCTTGAGGCGCTCCGAGCGGTGAGGCGCGATCTCGACGTCCTTGAGTTCCTCGCGGGATAGCAGACCGCCGCCGGCGACCATCTCGGCCAGCACCATGGCGATGATCTGCAGATCCTCGACGTCGTCCTCCGCATAGACGCGGCTGGTGCGGTTCTGCACCACCAGGACGCCGATGGACCGGCCGCCCCTCAGCAACGGCACGCCCAGGAAGGCGTGGAAGGGGTCTTCGCCCGTCTCCGGTCGGTAGGAGAAGGCCGGATGGCTGGGCGCATCGGAAAGGTTGAGCGGACGGCCCTGGCGCATGATCTCGCCGATCAGGCCCTCCCCCGGCCGCATCCGGGTGACGTGGACCGCCCCGGGGTCCAGGCCTTCGGTGGCGAACAGCTCCATCTCGCCGTTGGCGCGGCGCAGATAGATCGAGCACACCTCCGCGACCATGGAGCCGGCGATGGTGCGCGCGACGGCGGTCAGCTTGGCCTGGGCCGGGATCGATCCGGCCATGGCCTCGCGGATCTGCCGCAGCAGCGTTCTTGGACCACGGAGGGGGAGCGACGGCGCCGGCATTCCTGACTTCTTACGCTTTCCCCTTGTCGTTACGGCGCCTATAGCAGCTTTCCGCCCCAGCGCACGGGGGGCGCCGCACGAAGCGGCGACAATGACCGGGGGCGTGACATCCTGATGGGCGGCGCTTCGGCAGGGGAACGGGGTGGAAAGGTGAGACGACGGGTCGGACTGTTCGCCCTGGGCTGGGTGCTGGTGATGGCCGGCGCCCTTGTCGCCCACCTGGTCCAGACCGCGGGCGGCGTCACGGTGCGGGACGTGCGCTGGACCGCCGGCGGCGGCGAGCGCCTGTCGGCCCTGCTCTATGTTCCACCCACAGCCACGCCGCAGCGACCGGCGCCGGCGGTCCTGGTCAGTCACGGCTATATCAACACGCGGGAGATGCAGAGCCCGTTCGCCATCGAACTGGCGCGGCGGGGATTCGTGGTCCTGGCCATGGACATGGCCGGTCACGGCTACAGCGGCGGGGCGGTGGGCGAGCACGAGGCGGGCGGCCCCGACGCCCTGGCCTACCTCCAGGCCCTGCCTTTCGTCGACCGCCGCGAGATCGGCCTGGAAGGCCACAGCATGGGCGGCGTGCCGGTGGTCTACGCGGCGGCCGCCCAGCCGGACGGCTACCGCGCGATGGTGCTGGAAGGCTCGACCACGCCGGAGCCCGGCCAGCTCGGCGCGGGGACGGTGCGCTTTCCCCGCAACCTGGAAGTGGTGTTCGGGCAGTATGACGAGTTCGCTCCCCTGATGTGGCATGAGCCCATGGGCTCGCAGGTCGGCGCCTCAGCGAAGATGCGGGACCTGTACGGCGCCTCGGCCCCCGCGGCGCCCGGCACGATGGTGGGCTCCATCCCGGCCGGCACAGCGCGGCTGCTGGTCAATCCGCCGATCACCCATCCCATGGAACACTTCACGACCGCCGGCGTCGGGGCCGCCGTGGACTGGTTCCAGCGCACCCTGAGCGGCGAGGCGACGCCCCGGCCAGCCGGCGACCAGATCTGGATGTGGAAGGAACTGGGGACCCTGATCGCCCTGGTCGGTTTCGTGGCGGTGGTGCTGGGCGCCTTCGAGGCCCTGCTGGCCGCGCCCCTGTTCGCGGACCTGCGGGCCGATGCGGACGCGCCGGCGCCGGCGCGGCGCGGGCGGCTCGGCTGGTGGACAGCCTTCGCCCTCACCGCCGCCATCCCCGCCGCTACCTTCTACCCGCTGATGGGGCTCGGATTCGCCTTCCTACCCTCGCGGCTGTTCCCTGAGTGGGTGACCAACCAGCTGGCGGTGTGGGCCCTCGCCAATGCGGCGATCAGCGGCGCGCTGCTGTTCATCACCGGACGCCGCAAGGTCGCCTTCCGGGAGCGATGGGGCCGGGCGATCCTGATCGCGGTGGTCTCGGCCGCCGCCGGCTATGCGGCGCTGGTGGCGGCGGACGTCCTGTTCAAGACAGACTTCCGGTTCTGGGTCGTGGGGCTCAAACTTCTCGACTCCCGGCACTGGCTCTATTTCCTGGCTTACCTCCCTCTGTTCACGGTGGCGTTCCTGGTGATCATGCGTGCGTTGCAGGCCAATCTGCCGGCTCCGGACCGGGGGCCGACGGCGAGCTACGCGACGGCGATGCTGGCGATGTCGCTGGGATTCATCGTGCTGCTGATGATCCAGTACGCCAGCCTGTTCGGAACCGGACGGCTGATCGATCCCAACGAGGCCCTGAACACCATCATCGCCATCCAGTTCGTGCCGATCCTGGCCACGGTGGGCCTGATCGGGGCCTTCACCTGGCGGCGCACGGGCGGCACGGTGGCGGGGGCGATGCTCTGCGCGATCCTGGTCACCTGGTACATCGTGGCCGGCACCGCCACTCACTGGCGCCCCGGTTGGACCGCGCCGCACAGCGCTGGCCTCTATCCGCCCCGGCCGGCGGCCGCGGCCCCGGCGGCGCCTTGACGCTGGCCGCCGAAACCGACGGCCTGCCGGGGCCGGCCCGCCGCTGGGCCGTGGCTTCGATCGCCCTGGCGATCGGCATGACCGTGCTCGACACCTCCATCGCCAATGTCGCCCTGCCGGTGATCGCGCACGATTTCGGCGCCCGCCCGGCGGAGTCGATCTGGATCGTCAACGCCTACCAGCTGGCGGTGGTGATCTCGCTGCTGCCCCTGGCCTCGCTCGGCGAGATCATCGGTTTTCGCCGCATGTACCTGGTGGGGTTGACCCTTTTCACGCTCGCCTCCCTGGCCTGCGCCCTGTCGCCGAATCTGATCGCCCTCACTGTCGCCCGCGCCTTGCAGGGGTTCGGGGCCGCCGGCGTGATGAGCGTCAACGGCGGGCTGATGCGCTTCATCTGGCCACACCGCATGCTGGGCCGCGGCATCGGGCTCAACGCCCTGGTGATTTCGGTCGCCGCGGCTACCGGCCCCACGCTGGCCGCGGGGATACTGGCGCTGGGTCCCTGGCCGTGGCTGTTCGCCGTCAACATCCCGCTCGGGCTGGCCGCCCTAGCCCTGGCCTCCCGGGTGCTGCCGCCCAACCCCCTCTCCGGCCGCCGGTTCGACGTGGTCAGCGCGACGCTCAACGCCCTGACCTTCGGCCTGGTGATCACCGGCGCCGACGTCGTGACGCGCACCAGCGCCAAGCTCTGGGGCGCCGTCGAGCTGGCCGCCGGCCTGACGTTCGGGGCCCTGCTGGTGCGCCGGGAGTGGACGCGGCGGCGGCCGCTGGTGCCCTTCGACCTGCTGCGGGACCGCGTCTTCGCCCTGTCGATCGCCACCTCCATCGCCTCCTTCGCGGCCCAGACCCTGGCCATCGTCTCCCTGCCGTTCCATTTCGAGAACACCTTGCACCGGACCCAGGTGGCCACCGGCCTGCTGCTCACGCCCTGGCCGGTGGCGGTGGCGATCCTGGCGCCTATCTCAGGCTGGCTGTCGGACAAGGTCTCGGCGGCGCTGCTCTGCGCGGCGGGGCTGCTCATCCTGGCGGCCGGGCTGACCGCCCTCGTGCTGCTCGCGCCCGCCGCCGGCGATCTCGACATCGGCTGGCGCATGGCGCTGTGCGGGATCGGCTTCGGGCTCTTCCAGGCCCCCAACAATCGCCTGATGCTGACCTCGGCGCCGCTGGAGCGCGCCGGCGCCGCCGGCGGCATGCTGGGCACCGCCCGCCTGACCGGCCAGACCCTTGGCGCGGTCCTGACTGCGATCCTGTTCGACCTGTTCGCGGCGCGCGGCGAGACGATCGCCCTGGAGGTGGCGGCCGCCTTCGCCCTCGCCGCGGCGGGGATCAGCATGATGAGACTGGGCCGAGGCGCCCCGCCGCCCGAGGGCTTGGCCTGACAGCCACGCGGGGACGGATCTCACGGCTGGATACGGTCCAGCCCGCCTTGCCGCTCTGGCCGGCCGCCGGCGACGAGCGCCACCCCCCGCCCCTCCCTCGGCAGTGGGCAACGCCCGAAAGATGGTTGGCGCATTCGGGCCGATATCTAATCTATTGTAGAATTAAACGGCCGCTGGTAGCCTCTGGCGCTCAGGGGCGATCAACCGAACCAAATTCGTCCGCCAATCGAGAGACGAGATTCCGCGAGCATGTCCAAATTCGAGGTGTTGTTCCAGCCGCTGAAGGTTGGGGACATCACAGCCCGTAACCGAATGGCCATGGCGCCGTGCACCCGCCAACGCGCCCATGTGGACGGCACGCCCACCGCCCTGATGGTGAAATACTACCGCCAGCGAGCAAGCGCCGGGATCCTGATCACCGAAGGCCTGTCGCCCAGTCCCAATGGCATCGGCTATTTCTGCATGCCGGGATTATTCACCGACGACCACCAGGCGGCGTGGCGATGCGTCACCGACGCGGTCCATCGGGAGGGCGGTGCGATCTTTGGCCAGATTATGCACGTGGGGCGTCTTGCCGATCCGCTTCTTGTGCCGCGTGGACTGCGGGTGGTCGGCGCATCGGCCGTGCAACCCGACCCGACCGCTCGCCAATATACCGTGAATTGCCCGCGGCCGAAGCGCGCCTATGGCGTGCCGCATGCCCTCACGACCCAGGAGGTCGGCGTCGTCGTGGCGGAGTATGCCGAATGCGCGCGGCGCGCCAAGGCCGCGGGGTTCGACGGAGTCGAGATCCATGGCGCGTCTGGCTATCTGCCGATGCAGTTTCTCTCGACGAACACCAATCTCCGCGATGACCGCTATGGCGGCGACATCGCAAACCGGGCCCGTTTTCTGCTCGAGTGCGTGGAGGCGATGCAGGCGGCCACAACGGCCGGCTTCGTTGCGGTCAAGGTCAGCCCGGGCTGGACCTTCCACAATGTCTTCGACGATGATCCGATCGCGACCTACAGCTATGTAGCCGCCGCGCTTTCGGAGCGGGGCGTCGCCTTCCTCGAGGTCGGCAACTATGGCCAGCCCTGGGATGTACATGCGACGCTGAGGCCGCTGTTCAAGGGGCCGATGATCGGCGTCGCCGGCTTCAGCCGCCCCACCGCGGCGGACGCCATCGCCAAGGGCCACCTGGAAATGGTGGCTTTCGGCCAGGCCTTCATGGCCAATCCGGACCTGCCCGAGCGCTTCCGCAACGGCCTGGGCTTGAACCCGCCCGACGTGAATACCTACTACACCCAAGGCGCCGAGGGTTACACCGACTATCCGGTCTATGAAGACGGGTCGCCGGAGGGGCTGTTGCCCGTCGATGCAGCCTTCACCATGGGGTCGTCTCGCAAGAGCGAGCCGGTCCCGGTGGATTGACGTCGACCATCGCCTTTGCCCGTTAGGGCGTGGGGGTGGCCACGCCCCAAGACTCGCTTCAGCGTTTGCTGAAGATGCGCTTCAGAACGGTGTAGGAATAGTCGTTGGGGTCGCGCGCCCAGGTGGGCGGACTCACCTCGGGGTTGTTCGGCTCGATGAGGACAGGCGCGCCAGGGACGCCGGGCGCGAGGCCCACCGGCTCGATGCGACCCCAATCGCCAATCGACTGGCGGTGACGGATCGCCCAGACATCGTCGATCCGTTCGAAGTTGTCGACATAGCGCCCCTGCCCGATGATGTCGTAGCGGACACCATCCTCACCGCGGAGCCGCAGGGTGACCATGTAATAGCATTCCGAGCCCGCGCGTTCGCCGTCCACCTCGATGATGATGTTGGTGACCATGTGGCGGGTGACCTCCATGGCCGCGTGTACGGGCCACAGCCATTCGAGGAACCCCTCGGCGGAGCCGGAGTAGAGCGGCGCGTGGTCGTCGGTGCCGCCCGGGTGCCAGCAGGACAGGGTCATCTCCCGATCCATCCGGTCCAACCCTCGCCCGTAGCGATGCAGGACATCGGTAATCGCCATCTTGGCGATGGTTTCTTCCATGGCGTTTTGCGGCACGCATCTCCCTTTCATGTCCGGTTTTCTGGATGGTGGATTATAGATCAGCGCTGATCAAAGTTCAGCCAAAGTCCCTCGAAGCCACGGTGCAGGATGCTTGAGATGTAATGGAGGGACGGGTGGTTCGTTTTCAGTCTAATATTCTTGAGGCGAGTGAACAATTGTTCATAGGCGATGACCATCTCCTTCTTAGCCAGAAGGTTGCCGATGCACAGATGGAGGCCGCCGCCGAACGACAGGTGCTCATTGGCGTTGTGTCGGTCGTCAATGAAGCGCTCGCCGTCCGGGAATACCGCCTGATCGCGATTGGCCGAATCGTAGCTGAGCAGCAGTACGCCGCCGGCGGGAATTTTCACGCCGTCCAGCTCAGTATCGGCTGTCACGATCCGCCACATATGCTTGGTGGACGCCTCCAGTCGCAGGATCTCGTCGACGGCGTTGCGAATCAGGGACGGGTCCACCGCGAAGCGATCCTGCAACTCCGGCTGTTCCAAGATATAGACCATGCCGCCGGCCAGCGCGTTCGTCGTTGTCTCGTTGCCCGCCACCAGCAATTGACCCAGGATCGAGAGAATTTCGGGCAGGCTCAATGGCCGCTCCCCGTCGAACCTGGCGGTCGCCAGTTCGCTGATGACGTCATCCCTGGGGTTCTCGCGTCGGGCTTCGATCACCGCGACGAAGTAATGTTGCATCTCGACCTGCGAGCGCGCCGCCTGCAGCATGGTGTCGCGCCCCTTGGTGCGGCTGATGCCGGCAATGGTGTCATCCGACCATTTCTTCAGCTTTTCGATGTCGGAGCGGGGAACGCCCAGCCGGTCGGCGATGACATAGACTGGCAGCGGTATGGCGAATTCCTTAAAGAAGTCGCAGTCGCCGCGATGGATAAAACCGTCGATCTGCTCATCGCAAATTTGCCGGATATAGTCGCCCATCTGCTCCACGCGCGCCAGGCCGAAGGGCTTGGTGACGAGCGAACGATATTTGCGCTGCAAGGGGGGATCCTGGGTGAGCATCGTCTCCACGGGTGGGAAGCCCTGAGCGCGGATCGCCTCCAGCTCTGGATCGACGCTGGCCTTCCCCTGACTCATCAGTTCGCCGAACCGGTTGGAGAAGGTCTTCCAGTCACGCAGCACGCGCTGGATCGTGTCGTAGCGCGTGACGAGATAAACCTCCCGACCCGGCACGGGGCTGTTTGGCAGCCTGTAGACGGGAGCGTCGCGCCTGGCCGCCGCATAGAACTGGAACGGGCTCTGGATCGTTTCCGGGGCCATGAAATCCATCTGCGCGAGCTGAGGCATCCTCGATCCTCTCCTAACCGGCCGCCATGGTCATCATTCTAATATGACGTAGATTATCCTCGCACGGCGGTGTTAGGGTCGCAAGCGTGGCGGATGGTTGGGAACCGAGTCTTTTCGGTAGGGGAGATTGGGCTAATGGGACGTTTCGACAATCGCATCGCGCTCGTCACCGGCGCCGCTTCGGGTCTCGGCCTGGCCATCTCGCAGCGTCTTTCCGGGGAAGGCGCCACCGTGGTGATGACCGACGTCGACGAGGCGGCGGGCCAGAGCGCCGTCGCCTCACTGCCGACCAAAGGGCTCTTCCTCAGGCACGACGTCACCAGCGAAACCGGCTGGAAGTCGGTCGTCGCCGACGTCGACACCCTCTTTGGACGCCTGCAGATCCTGGTCAACAACGCCGGCATCACCCTGATGGGCGATATCGAGACCTTGAGCTTCGGCGCCTGGAAGAAAACCCTGGAGGTCGACCTCGACGGCCCGTTCCTCGGTTGCCAGAACGTCATCCCGCTCATGAAGAAGTCCGGCGGGGTGATCACCAATATCTCGTCGATCGCGGGCCTGAGGGCCAGCGCCGCCCTGGTGGGCTACAATGCCGCCAAGGCGGCCGTCACCCTGATGACCAAGTCCGTGGCCCTCCACTGCGCGGAGCATGGCTACGGAATCCGGGTGAATTCAGTGCATCCCGGCATGATTCGCACCCCAATCCTCGAGAAGGTGTTCGCGCAGGGACCCCAAGGCGAGGCGATCCGCGCCGGCGCCGTCGCCACCCATCCGATCGGACGGATCGGCGAGCCGGAAGAGGTCGCCTCGCTCGTGGCCTATCTGTCCTCGGACGAGGCGAGCTTCATGACCGGCGGCGCCTACCTCGTCGACGGCGGAGCGACCGCCAAGGGCTGAGCGCCTCATGCGTCCAACCTTTTGGAGTTGCTTTGCCGGCGGGGTCTCGCGACATTCGCGAGACCTGCCCCAGATCGGCGGGCGCGACGGGCGATCGAGCTCGCCGGTATTCGAGGGAGCGAGTGGCCAGTCATCCGCCATCAACGAAGACGGACGCGCCGGCCGAGGGCGCGCCGCTCCTCAAGCCTCTCAAGAAGCGGCGGCGGCCGGGACGTCCGAGGCGGGCTGTTGGTGATCCTGAGCGGCACGTCCGGGAAGAGATCCTCGTTGCCGCCTCACGTCTGTTCGCCGAGCATGGTTTCGCCGGGACTTCCATCCAGCAGATCGCCGACGAGCTGGATATCCGCTCGCCGACGATCTACCATTACTTTCACGACAAGCAAGATATAATCAGAGAGATCGCGCGGTATACGATCGAAACTTCATTAATCTATGCTCACAGCCTTTCCGAGACATCGGCGTCGCCCACACAAAACCTTTACAACATGCTCGTGGAGCACGTGGAGCGCCTGTGCGCGTCACCCTATGACCTGAAGGGACTGGTCGACGTGAATCCCTATAAGTTCGAGGGGCTCGATCTCTGGCGCGAGCAGGTGAGACTGTGGGGCGAAAGGCTCCGGAAGCTCGTGCGGCGCGGCATCCGCAGCGGCGAATTCCGGCGCGTCGATGTCGAGATAGTCTATTCGGCGGTCATCGCCCTGGTCGGGTCGGTCCTGCGGGAGAGCGCGGCCGAGCTTCGGGCGCATCCGAGACGGACGGCCAACTTCGTCGCCGTCTTCGTCCTGCGTGCGCTCATGGTCGACCCGTCGCATCTCGAAGACATCATTCCGCAGCGGTGGCCGGTCCGTCGCGTCCCCAGAGCCTGATGACTTTGGACGGAACAGATCCAAAGTCTGAATCAGGCTCTACACCTTTGATTCCAGAGCACGATTCGGATTTTAGGCGGTTCCGCCTAAAATCATCGTGCTCTAGGGCGACGTGACCGGCTCACCGCCGCACCGTGAACTGTATGATGACCTCCCGTCCGCGATCGACCAACGCGGTGTACTCCGGGGCGAAATGGTCTTCCGCGTTCCCGGTGCCCGGCTGGGTCGTACCCGCGAGGGCCACGAACTCATTGGTCAGGTTTCGGCCAATCAGGGCGGCCTCCCAGCGGTCATTATCTCCAAAGAGGCGAAGGCGCGCATTCAGCTTCGCGAATCCTCCCTGCACGCCGATCGGGGACCCATCCAGCGTGAAGGCGTACTTCGAGGAGTATTTGACATCGGCGTCGACCCCCAGATTGAGCCCCTTGCGCATCGGGTGGTTCCAGGAGACCCCAGTGATCACGACCCATCTCGGCGCATTCGAGAGCGCCTTCCCGGTGAGATTTTGAAGGTTGGTCCCGGATGCGGTCGCGATGTCACACCCTTCAGCCAGGGTCTGACCGGCGTAGCAGGCGGCGTTCGCGTAGGATGAATAGTATGCGTCGTTGTAATCTACGGTCCCGTTGAATGACAGTTCGGAATTTGCCTGGTAGGTCCCTTGAATTTCCCCGCCCCGGGTGACCGCCGATCCGGCGTTGCGGATGAAAAAGCTGGTGGTTGCCGAGTCGAATTCGTTCAGCTGAAGCCCAGTAAATTGATAGTAGTACAATGATGAAATAATCGAAAGACGTCGATCAAGGAACGCGCCCTTGAACCCCACCTCTCCGCCGTCCGCCTTTTCCGGACCGTAGTTCAAGTCTCCGGCCAGATTCGATTCCAGAAGCACGCTGGGTTGGGAAACGCCGCCAGGCTTGTATCCGGTCTTGTAGGATCCGTAGATTGTGATGTCCTCACTGGGCTTCCATGTCAGGGTCACTTCAGGTGAAACATTATTCTCGGAGTACTTTATATTGATCGGCTCACCCGGCGGGACGAACAGGCAGGCCGTGCTCGCGGGGACACCGACGGAGTTGCAAGGGACGCCGGTCGCGGCGCCCGCGAAGAGACTGAGATAGAACGGCGCTATATAGAGGTTGCTCTGAGTTGAACTTCCATCCACCTGTGTATAGCGCGCGCCGGCATCGAGTGTCAGCGTGTGGGTTATCGACCAACTTGCTTGCAGAAAACCTGAGTATGTCTCGTTCACGCCGCGATGGCTGGGGTAGTAGCCGAGCGCTGTCGGGAGTATGTTCGCAGCGCCGGGGACCACGGTGTTGGTGTTTACCGGCGGCAGAAACCCGTAGATCAGACCGCGACCAGCCGTCGAGCCGGTATGGCTTTCTCGATCGATATATAGACCGGTTATGAAATTCACGGGGAAGTCAAAATGGGTACTAAGCCTAACTTCTTCACTTATCTGCTGATCAGTGGCGGTATTTACGCCCGGAAAATAATCGATCGCAGAATAACTGAAATTTCCCAATCCATGCACCTGCATATTATAGTAACCCGTGACGGATGTGAGGCTGATTTCCGAACTGGGTTCGTACTCGAGCTTCAATGAGCCGAGGCCTCCCTGCGCCGTTTCGTAGCCTACCCCGCCATTCGATTTCGGGTAATACTGGGCGAGGAGCGGGTTCATGGCGCCGATGCTGGCTACCCCGTTCACCTTCGTCTTGCACTGGACGTAAGGGTCGACGAGATCGAATTGGTGTGGCTGACCACCGGGTGCGCAGAGGACCTCTGTCGTGCCCGCCTCGTCGTCGCCATCGTTTTCGACGAGCGAGCCTTTGAACGTCGCTGTGAAGTTCGATGTCGGTTTATAGACGAGGGAAAGTCGCCCCGTGAACGTACGGGTGGCTCCCAGGTCACTTGCGGCGGCGCCGGGTTGCGGCCTGAAGCTCGGGTCGCCTTCATAAGGATTGGATGCCGGGCCGGCGACATTCTTGAGCCAGCCGTCGCCCTGGTCGTAGCGGAAGACGAAACGGGCGCTCAAGGTGTCGCCCAGAGGCCCCGAAACCGCGCCTTCGAAGTACCTCTCCCGATCGTAGAATTCGTATCCGGCTTTGGCGTAGGCCTCGAAATGTTGGGTTGGGCTGACCGACGTCAGCGCGATCACGCCGCCGTCGGCGTTCTTGCCGAAATACAGCGCCTGCGGCCCAGGAAGCACCTGGATATTGGCCAGGTCGAAGAACGCCGCCGACGCGGCGGTGCCACGGGCGATCGGAACGTCGTCGATCACAATCGTAATGTCTTGATCGACGCCGAGATCGCCAGCATTGGCGCCACCGATGCCCCGGATATTGTACGCGCCAAGGGAACCCGAACCCACGGTGGTCGCGGTGACGTTCGGCAGCATTTCGGTCAGGTTGCGCAGATCCGAACTCGGATTGCGGGCGATTTCAGCTCGAGAAAGCGCCTCGACGGTAACCGGAGCGCTCATCAGAGTCTCCTCGCGTTTCCGCGCGGTCACGACGACCTCCTGAACTTCTGAAACGCCTGTGCCCGCGCCGTTCTGGGCCTGGGCTTGAGCTTGGGACGCGCAGGCGAACGCGAGAGGCGCTGTCGAGGCGGCCGCGAAGTGAAGCAGCGTTCTTAGGTGTCTCAAACTGACCTCCCATTGGCCCGCGAACTCGAGGCGGCGGCTGTTGTGGCTTTTCCGCACACCAACGTCGTTGCCGCGGTGTGATCGGGTGCTCCGTGAACGGATTGCCAAACATCGACGCGACGCGCACCTGTCAGCGCTATCAGGTGAGAAATACCTGGAGGGTTGATACTCCCGACCCGCACCGGATAGGCCGCGGCTTACATTTCACGAACCATGATGGCAGCGCTCCTCGCGGAAGGCGAAAATGCGGATTGAAGGCGCCAGAGTTCTGGTCACCGGCTCCAACCGTGGATTGGGACGGTCCCTCGTCGGGGCCTTCCTCGATCGGGGCGCCGCCCGGGTCTTCGCGACCGTGCGCGCCCCTTCGACCGCGACGGCTTTCGACTCCCGGGTCGAGCGCCTCGTCCTGGACGTCACCGATGAAGGATCGGTCGTGGCCGCGGCCGAGCGCTGCCGGGATACCGACATTATCATCAACAACGCCGCAAGCCTTGCCAATACTCCGGTCGTCGGCGTCGCCAGCCTCGCGGCGGCTCAACTGGAGATGGACACAAACTATTGGGGCGTGCTGCGGATGTGCCGGGCCTTCGCGCCGCATCTGGCGGCGGGCGGCGGCGGCGCGATCGTCAACATTCTCTCGATCGGAGCGCTCGTCGGCATTCCTTTCTGCGGCAGCTATTGCGCGTCGAAGGCGGCCGCGTGGTCGCTTACACAAAGCGTTCGCGCCGAACTCGCCAAGGCCGGCACAACGGTGGCGGCGGTGTTTCCTGGGCCGATCGCCACCGAGATGGCGCGTCCCGGGGACACAGCGGCCCGACATCCGGCGGCCCTCGTCGCCGCCGCCATCGTCGACGACCTCCACCGGGGTAAAACGATGATATTTCCCGACCCGGTCTCAGCGGCGATAAACGAGGCCTACTCGGCCGACCCGTGGTCGCTAGAGGCACGGTTCGCTCGGTCGATGGACTGAGCGAGCCTGGGCCGGGGGACCCTGCCGCCATACCTCTCAAAGATAACAGTCGTTTCGACATCGATCGCGCGGCGCATGACCGACGAATCAGGAGAAGAGAGTGAAGATATCGGGCCGCGAAATCGTCGGCGAGACGTTGCGGACGCTCAGCGCCGATCTCGGCCAGCGGGTCATTCCCCATCTCGCCGACCCCGATGCGCTCATGACGGCGAAGATGATCGCTGAACTGCTCGCCTATCTGGCGATGTGGAGCCTCGATGCGACAGAGGGCGAGTCGGGTCCCGCCGCCTCTCCCCCCGACGTCGAGCCCGGCGCCCTGGACCTGGCGAGCGACATTCCGGTCGATGGGGCGGCTCGCGGACGGCTCGCCAATGCGCTTCAGCATGAGATCGAGCATGCCGGCCAACGGGACGCGCGAGCCCTGGACGGGGCGGTGGCCGGCGACCGGGCGCTCTATGCGGGTGAACAGGCGCGGCTTGCGGGCTTGCCGACGACGGCCGATGAGCGGCTGGCGCGCGTGGAAACGGCGTTGACCGCCGACAACGCGGCGGCTCTGGTGGCCGCTTGCCTGGGGGCCGGCCACGCGGTGCTCTCCGTCGCCCGGACGGCGGGCGGGTATTCGAAGGACAGCTTCTTCCTGGACGTTCTCCCGCCGGCCGGAGACGTCGAACACCTCGTCATTCGTCGCGACCTGCCGTTCGGGCCGGGCGAAACCCGCGTCGTGGAGGAATACGCCCTGCTCGAGCGGCTGGCCCGGCGGGGGCTTCCCATCGCCGAGCCCCTGGGGTGCGACCCGACGGGCATTCTCGGACAGCCAGCGATGCTCTCGCGGCGCGTGCCGGGCCGTTCTGGCACCGCCCCATGGGACACTGATCCTGCGCAGAGTCGCGACATATGCCTCGCGCTCGCCGAGGTGCTGGCGAAGCTTCACGCCATCGCCCCGCTCGAGATCGGCTTGACCCCGGCGTCGAGCGATCCGCGCGAACAGCTGCGCGCCTATGTGCTCGAGTGGCGCGACCGCTGGCGGCGAAATCGCGTGCACGCCTCCCCCACCCTCGCCGCCGCTTTCGCGTGGCTGCTCGACAACATTCCCATCCGCATCGACCGGATAGCGATCGTCCACGGCGACGTGGGTTTTCACAACGCCATCGTCGATGACGGCCGGCTCGCCGCCCTGCTCGACTGGGAATTTGCCCACCTTGGCGACCCGACCGAAGATCTCGGCTATTGCCGACCCTTCATCGAGCCGCTCATCCCGTGGGACGATTTCCTGGCTCGCTATCGCGAGGCGGGCGGCGGCGATTACAGGGCCGAGAACGCCCGGTTCTTCGAAGTGTGGCGCGGCGTGCGCAACGCCGTCTGTTGCGCGGTGTCCTGGCGCGGGTTCCTGAGCGCCGCCTATCCGGCGCTCAAGATGGCCTACCAGGGCATCCCGCTCTACCGCACCTTTGTTCTCAACACAGCCGAAAGGCTCAAGGAGGAATTCCAATGGTCAACGCCGGCCTGAACGCCCCGATCGTCACTGGAATCTACGGTCCCATGGCCGGAGCGCCGCTGGGGCCGATCGATCCACAGGACGAGTATCTGCATCCGCCGGCGCCCAGCGGCCATTACTCGGCGACTGAAACCAGCTACTTTGGCTTCAATATTCCTGAACATCGCCTGAATGCAGAGATCTACATGTGGTTTCACCCGGTGCTTAAGCTGATGAGCGCCAGTGTCTATATCTGGCGCGGGTTCAACGCGAGCACGCTGGAGTGCGACTATGTCAACCACTACCATTACCTGCCGTTTCCCAACAACGGCATCGGGGACTACGCCATTCCGGATATCGGCCTGAGGGTCAAGGTGCTCGAGCCCTTGAAGTCGGTCACCATCGCCTTCGCGGACGACGCTCGCGGGGTTTCGTTCGAGGTCCGGTTCGACGCCATCATGCCGCCCGGAGGGCGTCCGAACAGCAAGCATTTCACCCAGGCGATGAAGACCGCCGGTCGTCTCGATCTGTACGGCGAAGAATTCACCATCGACGGTTACTTCTCACGCGATCATTCCTGGGGCGAGGAGCGGCGCGAAACCAGCCGGCTCACACCGCCGCTCAGCTGGATGGTGGGGGTCATCGACGAGACCTTCGCCTTCCACGTGACCGCATTCGATTCTCCCGAGGAAAACCCCGAGTGGACAGGGCGCTACGTCATCGAGCCCGGCCACAACCTGATGTGGGGCTACGTGTTCCGCGATGGCGACCTCTACCCGGTCACCAGGGCGCGCAAGCTGACCCTCCGCGAGCGGGACGGATTGACCCCCCGCCTGGTCACGCTCGACATCGACGATGCGGGTGGTGGGAACCATCGTCTCCGCGGCGAGGTGATGGCGTCGATGCCGTGGCAGACCTGGCAGAACATGAACGTCTACTTCTGTCAGACCCGCTGGCAGGGCGAACGCGGTGTCGGGTGGGGCGACCTCCAGGACATCCAGCAGAACGACTTCGTCCGCCGCTTCGCCGCCAAAGGGGCGGGAACGGCTAGGCGCCCAGGAGGTTGAGCGCCATGGCCTTGCGGAAGGCTTGGTGCTTGGATGAGGTTTCCAGCTTGGCCATCGCGTTCTGAAGGTGAAAATTGACGGTTCGCTCGGCGACGCCGATGATCCTCGACACCTCCCACGCCGTCTTGTCCCGCGAACTCCAGATCAGGCATTCGCGCTCGCGGCGGGTGAGTTCAAGGGGCCCTTTCGGCGTCGTCGTCAGACGATGGTGGGCGCGCGCCACATGGACGCCGACGACCATCAACGTGTGGCCTAGCACGCACTCCGAGGCGCGCAGGCTTGTCCGTCCCCCGCTGTAGAAGGTGACGAAAGTATAGTGGCGCCCGAGCGGCCCGTTTATCCGGGCCGAAAAACCGCGCTCATAGCCGACTTCGGCCGACTTCTCGAAGAGTTCGGCGCACCGCCGCTCCTCGCTGCCGATGTAGTCCTGGAAATCCCAGACCACCGGCAGCCAGCTCGTCTCCACCTGGCGGGCGACCGGATCGACGAGGTCGAACCGCTCGGACTGGTAGCGCTCCATGTGCGGTCGATTGCAGGGACCGAACAGGCTGATCTTGCCCGCGACCAGACGTGAGCTCATCATGAAACTCGTGAAGCCGAACTCCGTCAGGGCGCCGACCGTAAGACCTTCGAGGGCGCTCAGGTCCGAAGCCGCATCTGTGGCTTCGGCAAAATGCTCCAGGGTTTTTTCCATCCCAATATCCGCATCTATGGCGGCTTCCGCAAACGAACAGCTTGCCATGCCGTGTCCGGCCAATCAAGACTTCGTCGACATCTGCAAATCGCCAGCTTCAACGCTTTGCGAAGTGACTCGGCGCGATTGCCAAGAGCCTTCGAGGCCTCGTATCTAGCGGACGGTTGCGGGCGACGGGGGCGGGCATGGCTTACGGTTGGGTGGTCTTGCGGGGCGCGACGGGCGCGGCGCTCCTCGCCGCGGTGATCGGCGCGGCCACGCCGGCCTTCGCCCAGCCGACGCCCTGCGTCACCCCCACGCCCGCCTGCGCCCGCTGGGTCCCGCTCGGCGACTCCAAGGCGCGGTCGATGGTCTACGCGACCTACGCCCTGGATGCTCCCAATCCCGAAATTCGCCGGGCCCTGGTCATGGTCCACGGCACGCTGCGCAACGCCGACCACTATTTCACGACGGCCACCGGGGCGGCGTTCCTGGCCGGGGCGCTGGGCGACACCATGGTCATCGCCCCGCGCTTCGCCTCGGCCGAGAAGGGCTGCGACGACAAGCTGGCGCCGGATGAGGTGAGCTGGAGCTGCCATGGCGACAGCTGGCGCTCCGGCGGGGCGGCCGCCAGTGATCGGAAGCTGACGTCCTTCGAGTTCATCGACGCGCTGCTGAAGAGCCTGGCCGACAAGCGGCTGTTCCCGAACCTGACCGCCGTCGTCGTCGCCGGCCATTCGGCGGGCGGACAGTTCGTCGCCCGCTATCAGATGGCGAACCGCGTGCACGACACCCTGGGAGTCAAGGTGCGCTATGTGGTGGCCAACCCCTCCTCCTACGCCTGGCCGGACGCCAGCCGGCCCCTGCCCGTCGCCGACGCCGACCCGGTCGCGGCGTCCAAGGGCTGGATGTCGGAAGAGCCGCACCACGACTTCCGCTACGGCCCGTTCCACGCCCCCAAGGCCAAGGACTACGACCTCTGGCCCTATGGCCTGGAGAACCGCAGGGACGGCTATACGGCGGGGACCAGCGATGAGCAGCTGAAAGCGCAGCTGATCTCACGTCCGGTGACCTATCTTTTGAGCCAGGTCGACGTCGTGCCCCTCGGCGGCTTCGACGACTCCGCGAACGCCATGGCCCAGGGCCCCACCCGCCGCGCCCGCGGCGAGGCTTTCGTCCATTACATCGACACCCATCTCGGCGCCCACGCGAGCGCGATCATCGTGCCCGAGTGCGGCCACAACGACCGCTGCGTCTACACCACCGACGCGGTGCTGCCGGTGATCTTCCCGGCCGTGGAAGGAACGACTAATCTCGCTCCATGACCAAGCTGCTCGATGAAGCCCTCGCGTCCGCGCGACGCCTGCCGCCGGCGATGCAGGATGATCTGGCGCGACTCATCCTGAGGTTCGCCGGCGACGAACAGCCGCCGGTCGTCCTGGAGCCTGAGGAAGACGAAGCCCTCGCGAGTCACCGCAGGGCGCCAAGCGTGTGCAGGCGCGGCTGAAGGCGGTCATTGACCTTTTGCCGGACCATCCGAACATCGGTCTGATCTTCTATCGCGCAAACGACGATGAAGTCGTCATTCACGGCGTCCGACATGGGGGGCGTAACCCGTTGTCGTTTCCACGCAGAGTTTCGGCGATCAACACCATGAGAGGGGCGGACGCCCTTCGCGTCCCTCACCGATCCGATCGGTTCGCTAACCAAAACTCTTCGGACTTGCCGATGGACAGCGCCAAGGAGAAAACCATGAACGCGTCCGAGACCGTGTTGACAGGATTCGCCCGCTACAAGGATGCGATTACCACGATCCCCGTCGCCATCACGTTCGTAAGTTCGTGCGCGGGCTCCTGATTAG
>Ga0182024_10010926_pt1 | contig 18377 bp, 18 predicted proteins | sample P32metaG_FD_120480 | JGI IMG/M metagenome (GOLD analysis project Ga0182024, IMG submission 120480) | Permafrost microbial communities from Stordalen Mire, Sweden - P3-2 metaG (Illumina Assembly) | ecosystem: Environmental > Terrestrial > Soil > Wetlands > Permafrost | place: Sweden: Stordalen... | reverse complement strand
GGGACTACGCCTATGTCGATAGCGCCAATCATCGTCTGTATGTCTCTCACGCCACCCAGACCGAAGTCATCGACACGAATACCGATAAACTCGTCGGCACCATTCCGGATACCAAAGGCGTGCACGGCATCGCCATCGCCAGTGACTTGGGCAAAGGGTTTACCAGCGACGGTCAGAATAACGATGTCACCGTCTTCGACATCAAGACTTTGAAGGTTCTCAGCAAAGTCAAAACGGGCCAAAACCCCGATGCCATCATCTATGAGCCGGTCACCCACCGCGTCTTCACTTTTAACGGCCGCAGCAGCGATTCCACCGCCATCGACGCCAAAACCGGCGAAGTGATTACCGCGTCGATTCCCGTGGGGGGCAAACCGGAGTTCGCGCAGATAGACGGCAAAGGCCATGTCTACGCCAATATCGAAGACAAGAACGAGATCGTTGAGATCGACGCGAAAAACGCGCTGGTAGCGAAGCGGTATTCCATCGCGCCCTGTGATGGACCCAGCGGGCTCGCGATCGATCCGAAGAAACTGATCCTTTATTCCGTTTGCAGCAACAAAATGATGATCGTCAGCAATCCGTCCAGCGGCCAGGTGCTTGCATCTCCGGCCATCGGAACCGGTGTCGACGGCGTTGCGTTCGATGACGGCTACGCCTTCAGCGCCAACGGCAATGATGCCACCATCACCATGGTTGACGAAAAATTTCAAGTGGTTGCAACCATCCCCACGCAGCGCGGCGCGCGCACCATTGCGGCGGATCAGAAGGCGCATAAGCTTTATCTGCCCGCGGCCGAGTTTGGTCCCGCACCGGCAAAAGGCCGCCCGCAGGCGCTTCCGGATAGTTTTCAAATCATTGTCGTCGGCCGATGACCCCCGACGAATTTCGCAAGGCCGGCCATCAACTGATCGACTGGATCGCAGATTACAGGTCTCACGTCGCTGATTTCAATGTGATGGCGCAAACGGCGCCGGGCGAAATTCGAGCCCGTTTGCCGGCTTCGCCTCCCGATACTCCAGAATCCTTCGATGCGATTCTGGACGATCTGGAAAAAATCATTCTGCCCGGGTTGTCGCACTGGCAGTCTCCGAATTTCTTTGGTTACTTTCCGTCTAATGGCCTGCTTGCAAGCGTGCTCGGAGATTACGCGAGCACCGGATTGGGCGTGCTGGGACTGTCCTGGCAGTCGAGTCCGGCGCTGACGGAGCTCGAAGAAGTCACCACCGATTGGATGCGTCAGATGGTGGCGCTTTCGGATGCCTGGTCCGGCGTGATTCAGGATACAGCCTCTACTTGCTCGCTGCTAGCGTTGATTTGTGCTCGTGAAAAAGGCGGGCAGGTTGTTTATGTTTCCGCGCACAGTCACAGTTCGGTGAACAAGGCGGCGTCTCTGGCCGGTTTCAAGCAGGTGCACGTGGTCGAGCATGATGAAGAGTTTGCCATGAGTGCGGTTGCGCTCGAAGCCCGGATTCAGCGCGATCTTGCCGCCGGATTGAAGCCATGCGCGGTGGTCGCGACCACGGGAACCACGGCTTCGACCGCGCTTGATCCGATTGAAGCCATCGCCCTCATCGCCAAGAAATACGGGATCTGGCTGCACGTCGACGCGGCGATGGCCGGGTCGGCCATGATTCTTCCGGAATGCCGCTGGATGTGGAAAGGCGTCGAAGATGCCGATTCAGTGGTGTTGAATCCTCACAAGTGGTTGGGAATTGCGTTCGATTGTTCGCTTTACTATGTCCGCGATCCTCAGCATCTGATTCGCGTGATGTCCACCAACCCGAGTTATCTGCAATCCTCCGCCGATACCGAAGTCAAGAACCTTCGCGACTGGGGCATCCCTCTGGGGCGGCGCTTTCGGGCGCTGAAAATCTGGTTTGCCGTTCGCGAACAAGGAATCAGCGGGTTGCAGCAGAGGCTGAGAAGAGACCTCGAGAATGCTCAATGGTTCGCAGAGCAGGTTCGGGCGGCGGAGAATTGGTGGGTGCTGGCTCCCGTGCATTTGCAGACGATATGTATCCGCCACCAGCCGCCGGGGCTGGAGGGAGAGGATCTGGACCGGCACACCCAGGGTTGGGCGGATCGGGTGAACCGGTCGGGTAGGGCTTACTTGACTCCGGCGATTCTCGATGGTCGCTGGATGGTTAGAGTTTCGATCGGGGCGATTCTAACGGAGAGGGAGCATGTAGAAGCCTTGTGGGCTCTGATTCAGCGGGAAGTGGCGCAGGTTCCCGACGTTCCCGACCTGCGCTTATAGGGGAAGTTTCATTAAGAAACGGGCACCCTTGGTGGCTGCCGCGTCGGCCCATAGTTCGCCGCCGTGGTCCAGCACGGCTTGTTGCGAGAGGGCCAGACCCAGGCCTACTCCGTTTTTTTTGCCTGCCGTCGCGAAGGGTTGGAACAGCCGGGGGCGCACTTGGGGGGAGATGCCGGGACCGGAGTCTTCCACGCTGACTACCACCGCGGCCGAATCGGTTTGGGCCGAAATGTGGAGAGAGCCGCCGCCCGGCATCGCGTCCAGCGCGTTGTCGATCAGGTTCAGGAATACTCGCTCCATGCGGGCGCGTTCTAATGGCAACTCGATTTTATCGGGGATGTCGACGCTCACCGAAACCTGCTGCGCTTCGGCGGTGGTAGCGTAGGCTTCGCAGGCCGCTGTTACGATATCTTTCAAGCGGCAGACCTCCGAGGAGATGCTTTTCCCGCGGCCTACTTCGACCAGTTCCTGCAGCAACTCCTGGACGTGGCGGGAGGCGCGATAAATGTTTCCGGCCAATCGCTGCACCTGGGGAGGAGTCAGTTCTCCATCGACCAGCATCTCGGCACCGCCGTAGATTGCCGCCAAAGGGTTCCTGAGATCGTGAACGATGGAGGACGACAAACGGCCTATGGTCATGATGCGTTCCTGTCGGATCAGTTCGTGCTGGGCATCCTGAATCGACGCGCACATCGCGTTGAACGCCAGGGCAAGACGGCCCAGTTCGTCGTTGCTCGCGACGGGAACGCGATATTCGTAGTTGCCGTGCGCGACTTCGCTGGCGCCGCGATCCAGTTCGCGGACGGGTTCGAAGATTCTGCGCGCTCCGTAATAGGTCAGGCCCAGGCCCAGCAGCACCGCGCAGAGCCAGAGCAAAACGATATTTCGGCGCAGCGCGGCGAGGTGCTGGCGCGCGCCTTCAAAAGAACGGAGAATGCGGAGCTCTCCGATGGGATTTCCTTCCACGTCGGGCAGAGGCGTGCCCAGCATGGTGTATTCGACGCCTCCAGCTTCGACGCGCGCCGGATCGCTGGTGGCGTTGTGCGTGCGGACTTGCGAATCGGCTACGGCGCTCATGGTAGAGGCGGCAACTTTGCCGTTCGAGAGGAACACGAATTCGCTACCGCCGGTGGCTTGCTTTAATCTGCCGGCCGCCTGGTCGTCGACGTTGTAGCCGGTGACCAGAACGTTGAGTAATCCCGGCTCGGAGCCGGCCTGCACATAAACGGGTGTCACGGCAATCTGGTACAGGCGCCCTCCGGAGGTGAAGAATCCCGAGGCTTGCTGAGGGAATCGGGAAGATGCCTGAAGCACCACCGGCAGGTCGCCCATCAGAGCGCTATCGGTCACGCCGCCTAGGGACGCGATTACTTTTCCGCGCGGATCGGTGACCAGGAAGATGGCGTCTTCGCGCGAAATTTTGTCCCACAACTCCTTGGCGGTATCGCGAATGGTGGCAGCGTCGCCGGTGGAGAACGCCGCGCGGACGTCGGACATGCGGCTGACGACCAGGCTGACCGAGGAGAGCATGTCGGCCCGGGAGCGCCATAAGGAATCGTAGGCGTGGAAGCTGGCGCGGACTTCTTCATCGAGGCTGGAGGCCGTAGCGCGGGTTGCGTTGTTCTGAACGATCCAGCCGGTGACTCCGAACAGAAGAGTGACGGCGATGGAGGTGGAGAGAAGGATCTTCCACAGCAGAGAAACGCGTTTGACAGGAGTTGTCATTCCTTCTTGCCGGTGGGGTAAACCGAATGGTCGTCCGTTTCGGGGGCGTACGCGCGTCCGTACTTATTGTTGTGCGGCATCTGAAGAAAACCAGCTTCGGAGATCACGACGGTAGGGAGCGCGAGAGGGGTCTGATCCACCGTGATGCGGCGCGCCAGGGCACTGAGCGTGGCTTCGGTGGCGCGTTCGTGAAAGATGGTCAGTTGATACTCGCCGGGCGGTACGTTAGGGATCTGAAAACTGCCATCGCGCGTCGTGGTGGCGAAATACGGCGTCGGTAAAACTACGATCACGGCGCTCATGGCGGAGTGAATGTTGCAGAAGACTCGCACGATGCCCTCGCGGGAGAAGCGGACCGATTTCGTCGATCCGGGTGCATAAAGGGCCAGATCGAAGATCTGGCCGTTGTAGCTCGAAAAGGCGCTGTGGAAGATGGGGTCGTCATTGGGAAAATCGACGTAGGTTCCGGCGGCGATGGCCAGAATATGAGGAGTGAAGGTTTTGTTTTTCTGGCGCATCGTCACGTGGACGTCGGCCAGGCCGGTTGCCGCCGGCGGCGCCAATGCGATCACCACTCCGGAATAATCGAGGCGCTTGCGGACCGAAGCTTCGCGGGAGTCGCGCAGCTCGACGCGGCCGGTGACGGAGGAAGCGAGCAGGGGCAAGCTAAAACTGATAAGCCAGCGACAGATCATAGTGATTATTCAATCTTGACGGTAACAGGAAATAATTTGTCCGCACCTGTGAGAGCTCCGCGCCCAGCAGTACATTCGAGCCGAGCCGGTATATCGCGTTGCCGGCGTACATGAAATTGGTGTGGATATCGCCGCTCACCAGGTCCGCCTGGCGGTCGTTTTCCTCGCCGCCAAATATGTTGAAGGTCAGACGCTTGGTGGCGAAATAGGAAAGCTGCGCCCAGCCGCCGTTGGCTCCGATCGAAACCGCGCGGATATCGTCGAAGATGGTAAAGCCTTGACGAATGCCGCCCAGGCCGGCAGCGTTCTCGCCGGTGAAAAACATGCCGGTGAATTGTACTTTCGAGATTGGTTGAAGGAGCCAATCGACGGTGAAGAGATGGGAAGGAGCGGAGAAGCCGTCCGCATGGGTGGTGCTGTCGTGGAAGCCGGGCGCGATTTCGATGCGCGCGGATTCGCCGAATTTACGCCAGAACTCGAAGCGTCCTTCGAGGGCGGGCCGAGGGGTGGAGGCTATGGATTCGTAGGAAGGCTCGCTGGTTTCGTAGACTCCGATTTGCGCGGTGAGTCCGGCTTGCTGGCCGAAGGCGAAGCGCTGGTCCAGGCGAACCTGCGGCGACCAGAGCCACAGATTGCCGGCATAGGTGAGAGGCGCAAAGGCGACTTGCGCCAGCGAAAAAGGCTCCCGCGGAGAAACGATCGGCTTGTCCTGGCCGGCCACGATGGAGGTGTTTTTCCAATCGATCTCGACGGTCGCCGTGCGGAGGCGGATCAGGTGGTTGAGCGAATTGGAGGGTGATCCGCCCCAGGCGTCCAGGTACATCGAACCGCTGACCAAGCCTCCGCCGAAAATTTCCGGGCCTTGGAATTTCAAGCCCAGGATGCTTTGGCTTACCGTGGCGCTTCCGGCCGAGGGATTGTTCCCCTGCGCGGCCAGCAGCGGATACTCGGCTCCGCCGTTCGCCCGGCCGTTGAGGAAGGCGTTGAACAGCAGCATGCCGGTCAGGGTGATGGGGAGTTTTTGAGATGCTTCTACTTTGCTCTGGGCAAGTTCCGCGATGCGGCTTTCATCGACGGCGACCTTCTCCTCCAGCGGTGCAGTTGGTCCAGGGCTCTCCGCGGTGACGGCCTGGCCAGCCGGGGCTCGCGACGCGGCCAGTTCCGCGCGCAGAGCCCGGACTTCGTCTGTCAGGTTTTTGTTCTCCTGCTCGATGCGGTCCAGACGGTCGAGGATCTGCTGTAAATCCGATTTCTGCTGCGCGGCTAACAAGGCGGGAACAGATAGGACAAAAAAGGCAAGTTTACGGCACATCGATTAATTCCTCGAGTCTTTGGCGTACCTGAGAAGGCGAGTACGGTTTCGGGAAATAGGCGCTTGCGCCCAGACTGACCAGGCGTTCCAGGGTATGGGGATCGTTATTGCCGCTGATCACCATGATCGGCATGTTGGACGCTGCACGGACCGTTTCGATGAGTTGAAAACCATCCATGCGGGGAAGGTTGAGATCGGTGACCATGGCGCTGATGTTGTTCTCCGCGAGACAGCGCAGAGCCTCTTCGGCAGTGGCGACGGAGTGGACCACGATATTCGGGAGCTGCAGGAGAGCCATTTCCAGGATGTCGCGCGTGTGGTCCGTGTCTTCTACGATCAGGATGGAGCGGGTCATTCAAGGGAGGAACCGGTAGCCTACGCCATGGACGGTCAGAAAGTGGCGGGGGCTGCCGGCGTCGGGCTCCAGTTTCTGGCGCAGGCGGACCACGTGGGCGTCCACCGTGCGGGTGTTGGGAAACGATTCGTAGCCCCAGACCGAGTTGAGAATCATGTCCCGGCTGAGAGCCCGGTCGGGGTTCTGCAGGAAGTAGGTCAGAAGATTGTATTCGGCCCTGGTGAGCTTCAGTTCTTCGCCATGTTTCGAGACGACGCGGCGGGTAACGTCGATTTCGACGTCGGCGAAGGTGAGCACTTTGGTGTCGCCGGGCGAGGTACGGCGAAGCAGAGCCCGGATGCGTGCCAGCAGCTCGCGCGTGCCGAAGGGCTTCACGACATAATCGTCGGCTCCGATTTCGAGGAGCAGCACTTTATCGATTTCGTCGCCGATGGCGCTGAGCACGATGAGAGGCGTTTTCATTCCTGATGCGCGAAGCTGCTTGCAGACTTCGACGCCGGTCATACCCGGCATCCGGAGGTCGACCAGAATCAGAGCGGGCTTAAGGGTGAGGGCCTGCCGGAAGCCTTGCTTGCCGTCTTCGGCCAGCACGGGGCGGAAGCCTTCCTTCTCTAACAGGAGCCCAATGGTGTCCCGCAGGCTGGCGTCATCGTCGATCACTAATACGGTTTGCATAATACAGCTATGGCGATTGTAACCTCTCAAAGGGCAGCGCAAGGCCCGTTTTACAACTCTTTTACAAGTTTTGGACGTGATATACAATATTCTCCGCGTTCAAACGTCATCATGGGCAGATGGAGGACGTGCTGAGTAACGCTTCGCTATCCGATATATTCCGGCGGGAGCGGGGTCGACTGCGCGGCTTCGTCCGGAGGCGCGTCGCCGATGAGAGGGACGTGGAAGACATCCTGCAAGATGTCTTTTACGAGCTGGTGGAAGCGGACCGGTTGATGAAGCCTGTGGACATGGCGGGCGCGTGGCTGTTTCGCGTGGCGCGGAACCGGATCGTCGATTTTTTCCGCAAGAAACATCCGGTTCCACTCGATGACGATCTTTCGATCGAAGAGCTGCTGCCGTCGCCTGACGCGGGACCGGATGCGGCGTTCGCGCGAAGCCTGCTGTGGGAAGAACTGGAGGCGGCGCTCGACGAGCTTCCAGAGGAGCAGCGCGAAGTGTTTATCGCTCATGAGATCGACGGGCGCAGCTTTAAGGAGATCGCCCAGGAAACCGGGATTCCCGTGAATACACTGCTTTCGAGAAAACACTATGCGGTCCTCCACCTGAGAGAGCGTTTGAAAGAGATCAACGAAGAAATTATGGGAGAGACGAGATGATGAATCGAAGACGAATGCGAAAACTGGCGATCCTGGTGCCGATCGGCATCTTGGCGGTGACGATATTCGGATTGGTGGTAATGAGTTTGTGGAACTATTTGGTCCCCGCGGTATTCGGGGGCAAGGTCATCACCTTCTGGCAGGCCCTGGGAATATTGGTGCTAAGCCGGATTTTGTTCGGCGGATTTTTCGAACGCCGGCGGAGGCGGTTCGTCAATAAGTGGGAGCAGTTGAGCCCGGAAGAGCAGGAGAAGTTCCGAGCGGCGATGGCGGCGCGGCGCGGCGAACAGGGGAACGCGCCGGCTTAATAAAGGTGACACCCGGTCAATTGGTTTCGCCGCCAGACGGGTGACAATTGGTTGTGGGCAGTGAATCCAACGGCGTTGCCATTGTGGGCGCGGGCATCATTGGCGGTTCCATCGCGTGGCGCCTGGCGCAGGCGGGAGTGCGGGTCACTGTGTTTGACGCCGGGCTCGCGGGCGGCGAAGCCAGCTCGGCGGGAGCGGGGATGCTCTCTCCGGGCGGAGAATTCGACCGGCCTTCCGTCTGGTTCGAGTTGGGGATCGAAAGCATGCGCATGTACCCGGCGTTCGTCGAGGAGCTGCAGGCGGAAACCGGCGTCGCTATCGATTTTCAGATCTGCGGCTGCAAGCAGCTCGTGGAAGCGGAGCAGGCGCGCCCGCGAGCGGATTTTCAGGCCCGCGCCGGCGTTTGTGTGGAATTGACGTCGGACGGTCTGTATTATCCCCTGGACGGATTCGTCAATCCGAACGATGTGCTGCGCGCGCTGCGCCGCGCGTGTGAAGATCGAAATGTCAAAATCGCCGAGGGGCAGCCGGTCACGGAAATCGAATCCGCGGACTACCGGGCGGTGGTGATTGCGGCAGGCGCATGGTCGACCCAGGTCACGGTCCGGCACGACCGGAAATGTGTGACGCTTCCGGAAGTCAAGCCGATCAAGGGCCATCTTATCGGGTTTCAGCTCCGGCCAGGGTCTCTAGGGCCCATGCTGCGCCAAGGCCACAGTTACGTCCTCCAGCGCTCGAACGGGTTTACGATCACCGGCTCGACTGAGGAGGACGTCGGGTTCGACCGCGCGGTCAGCCCTACAATTTGCCAAGCCCTTCACCATGACGCCGCCGGGCTCTTTCTGGCCATCGCGGACGCGACGCCGTGCGCACGCTGGATCGGATTCCGGCCGTTTTCTCCCCAGGGGCCTCACATTTCGCGGGTCGACGGCACCAATGTCTGGCTCGCCTACGGGCACTTTCGAAATGGCATTCTGCTGGCTCCAGTGACTGCGCAACGCATCGCGGACGGGATTATTTCCTACGTAGCGATTTCGTGAAACGCCGGAGGAGACAGCCAAATCTAACTCACATGCCTGACATGACGCCTCTTGCTCTCGGGCGGCCGGTTTGCATATGGACCGGCGCTGGTGGGACATTCGCCGTTTATTGCAGTTCGGGTGTCATCGAACGTCTTCGAATGGAATGCTCCATGGCATTCGAGAAGGTGCCCAGGAGGGGGCTCGAGATTGGTGGTATATTACTCGGCCGCTCCGCGTCTGAAGAAAACACCACCACCTTTTGGATCGATGGATTCCTGGCCGTCGATTCGGAACACCGCTTGGGGCCTTCCTATCTGTTGTCCGAATCCGATCTCGGGCATTTGCAGCATCAACTCGACGTAAGCGGAGACCGCTGCGTCGGAATTTATCGCAGCCAGACGCGCGCGAAACAGTTGTCAGTGGACGAGTCCGACGTCCAACTGTGCGGCCAGTGCTTTCAGGGGAGGCCGAGCTTGTTCCTGATGCTCGCTCCGGCGTTGGGCAGGGCTGCTTTTTTCATCCGGGCGGATGGGAATATGGAATGCATCGGTGAGTTTGCGCTGCCGGCTGCCGGAACAACTTTGTCCGACGACGGTAACCGCCGCCGGCATCAACGTCCGCGCCTCGCCCCACCAAGACCGGGGCTGGCACGTAGAGAGTCCCCGCACGACCCACCAACGCAACAAGGCGCTCTTCATGACCGTCACCCCGCTCTGCCGGCCGAGGTTCCGGCGCCATCGCGTTACTGGAAATGGCGCTATGCCGCGGCCCTGATCGCGATTCTGTTTTTTGTGACGGGCGTCGGCGGACTGATCCCGTCTTTTGCCGCTCGAGCCGGGCGCGATCTTTCTGCCTCCAGGCTGGTAGCTTTGAAGATTCAACCTCTCGGTTCCACTCTCCGTATACTTTGGGACCCCAGTTCCGCGGCCCTTCGTGGAGCAAACCGGGTCGTCCTGCATGTGCGGGATGGCGACTATGAAGGCGATCGGGACTTACTCATCTCGGAAGTTCGCAGCGGGACTACCGTTTACCAGCCGAGAAGCGAGGATGTGTTTTTCCGGCTCGATGTATATTCGGGCGCGCCGACCGCCGCCGGGTCCGTTCGGGTGATTGGCGCTTCACGCAATGCGGGGAAGGCGCCCAGCCTCAAACAATCCGGAACGAATGTGCTGGCTGCGCCGACACCTGTCAACGCGTCCCCGCCGCGGCAGGAGAATCGCGTCCAGCTGATCCCAAAGTCGGGCGACGTGAGTGATCGATGGCTTGGCATGTCGTTGCGGCCCGTTACCAGGGATGAGGCGCTTGCTTCTCAACTTCCGCAGACTTACGGCCTTCTGATTACGCACGTGGACCCTTTGAGATCCGCCAGCGGTCTGGAATCCGGAGATATTCTCGTGGCGCTCAATGGGCAAAGGATCGCGGATGCGCGAGAGCTAAAACTCAAAATTGCCGAAATGAATCCCGCCACAACGCCGACACTGGCGGTCTTCCGGCATGGAGAGATCCATCAGCTTGAGGTCAACTTCGGAAAAGCAGGTGGCGCCGCGCAGACCGCCGCGGCCGATATCCGGCCAGGAGGAACGAGCGTCATCGTGCCGCCGGGCCCGCGATAAGACCCTTACGACCGCCGGCGGGCCTTCAACAAACCAACCCCGGCGAGAGACACGCCGAGAAGTAAGAACGTCGATGACTCCGGGGTGGTAATGCCTTCTGTGCCGTCCCCGGCATACACGCCTGTTGAGTTCCAGGTGAACACAACCCCATTGATCGAACTGAGGGCGTCCGTGACGCCAGACGTAGCAAACCCACTGAGCGTCAAGAAAACATCGGTCTGGATCGTGGGAATATTGCCGAGGCCGCCCGAGATGGTCGTGCCCGGAGCGACTAGCCCATAGTTGTCGCTACCCACGTTATAGGTTCCATTGCTGAAAGCGCCGCTGTTACCCACTGTGGTCCACGCAAAGCCGGAAGTGGGAAGTTTGGTGTTCGCTGTGTCGGTGCCGGGGGTGGTCACCAGCGCCCAACCTCCAGCGAGCACTGGACTTTGGGGCGCAACGCTCAAAACCGGTGTATCTGTACCGGTTGGGGTCAGAACCTTATCGGCCAGGGCGCTCACGGGAGTTAACGTGGGATTGCCTGTTACCGAGAAGTACATCGAATCCAACAGATCGCTGCGGCTCTGGGTACCTCCCACCTGGCTGTTCACCAAAGTGACGCACAACGTTCCCACGCCTCCCGTGCAGGCGTTCCCGTAAGCGTCGGTCTGTCCCGCCAAAATGAAGGTCGCGGTCGCGGATAGTGTGTCGCTGGCGCCATTGAGACCGCCAGTTGATCCGCTGAAGATAATGGATGACGGCTGTTGACCGCTCACAAAATTGTTGAACGAGAGGTCCACGCCGGTGCAACCGGTCGACCCCGCGGAACCCGAACCTGTACAACTGCTGGTCCCTGCAGACATCAGTTGCACACCCATGACGGCAGCGAGCAGCCACATCCCGGCCCGGCAGTTCCGCGCGGCCCATCCTTTATGCTCGAGTTCACAACTCTTGAACATCAAATTGCGACTCGAAATGTTAAATCTTTTAATCATTATTTTCCAAATCTCAGAGCGAACTCAGCCCCGGCTTCCGGACCGGTTTGACAGGTTCTATACGTCCCAGTATGTTCTGAAAAACGAACAAAACGAAGTAATACTAACTTTGTTGATGATTCATTATATGCCAGTGTTTACTGTAATTTCAAGTGTTTTGTTCTTATTTCAGAACAAAATAGCAAAATCACCATCTTATAGTACTGAGGTTCCATGTTGTGTCACTCTGTGTAAAAATTGGGCCCTTCGAAGGGGCGATCAAGGAAGACAAAATAGTACTAAAGGACCGAATTGCGTTATGTCTTTTTAATGATTTGTCAAATAGAGGGTCAATTAGAGGGAGACAAACAGCGCGCTCGCGTGCCGGTCTGGGATTAATTCCGAGGCGGCCTGCGCGCTTCCCGCGCGCCGTGCGCCGAAGGGTTGACCCGGTGATCGCGCTGCGGCACGGACATTGGCCCTAGGTCCCCCCTCCCAGTACTAAGTGCGATCCCCGCCTCCAATTCAGCCTGCAACCTAATTGCTCGAAGTACCACTTCGGACGCACACTTAGTCCATGGAACAAAGGTCTGATGCCCGCGTGACCCTCACCGGGCCAGAACGAAGGTCCGAACCAAGGATCGAAACGACCAGCTCCGTTGTCATCACGCCGCTGGCTGCAGTAGGTACGCGCTACAATGGCTCCGTCGTGAACATTTCAAAGGGTGGCGTGAGGGTCCATTTCAATACGAAATTGAAAGAACCACCCAGGGTGGGGGACGTTTATCGGGTGCAGAGCCGCGTCGATATCATGCTGTGCGAGGTCCGCAACTCCGAGGTCGCGGAAGCCGGCGCCGATCTTGGCCTCCGGATCGTCCATTGGGGCGACGCCGGCGAACTGAAGAGTTTGCTGTCTAAAGCAGTGGCGCAAATAGGTCTCGCGTCCTCCGCAAATTTGCTGCCGGTCTAAACGCGGGGACCGTCCTGGTTTGTTACCCGCATGCTAACGCATGGCGGCTCAACACGCTCGCCTGCCTGAGCTATTCCAGCAATCGGAAGCCGCGACCGTCAGGGAGCGGGCTCAAACTCCTCCTAGGGTAGAATGATGGTCGTGTCAACACATCCGATTTCAGAAGTTATCCAGCGCCACGAAAATGAGCTGCTCGCGGACTGGCTGCGGCTACAGAATCAAAATCTGGCTTCCCGTCGCGATCGGATTTCAGAGAGCCAGCTTCGCGCCAACTCGCAGGATTTCGTCATGGGACTCCGGGAGGCGATGTCGGTCAGCGATTCCGTCGATACAACTCAACCCGCTTGGGCCAGATTGCGGGAAATCCTGGCGGAGTTTTCCAAACAGCGCGCCGCGCTTGGTTTTTCCCCCGCCGAAACGGCAACTTTCGTTTTTTCCTTTAAACAGGCGCTGTTTGGAAAGCTGCGGCAGGAATATGGGGGCGATCCGGCGAAATTTGCCGAGCTGACTTGGGCGGCGACCGAGATTCTCGACCAGCTGGGACTCTTTACCGTCCAAGTTTATACCAAGACCCGGGAATCGGTGATCTTGCGGCAGCAGCAGGAATTGCTGGAGCTTTCAACGCCCGTGGTCGAGCTTTGGACCGGTATTCTGGCGCTTCCTCTGATCGGCACTCTCGATAGCAACCGTACGCAGGTGGTGATGCAAAACCTCCTCGAAGCGATCGTTGCGAAGGAAGCGGATCTGGCGATCATCGACATTACCGGCGTCCCCACGGTGGATACGCTGGTGGCCCAGCATCTTCTGAAAACGGTGGCGGCGGCGCGGCTGATGGGTGCGGATTGCATCATCAGCGGAATCCGCCCGCAAATCGCGCAAACCATCATTCATCTCGGCGTCGATCTGGGAGCGGTGATCACCAAGGCGACTCTGGCGGATGCGTTCCGGCTGGCGTTGAAGAAGAAAAATCTCTCGATCGGCACCCGTTAAGCAAATCATGGATCGCATTCCACTGCTAAAAATCGGCGATTTTCTGCTGGTCACCGTTCAGGTCGATATGCACGACCGCCTCGCGGTCGCTTTGCAGGACGATCTGACGGAGCGGATCGTCACCAGTCGCGCGCGCGGCGTTTTAATTGACATTTCGGCCCTCGACATCGTGGATTCGTTTATCGGACGCATGCTCGGGAATATTGCTGCCATGGCTCGCATCTTAGACGCGGAAACGGTGGTCGTCGGAATGCAGCCCTCGGTTGCGATCACGCTGGTAGAACTCGGTCTTTCTCTTCCCGGTATTCGAACGGCCTTGAATATCGATCGCGGCATGGATTTGCTCAGAGCGGCTGCCGGCGAGATGGGAGCAACCGACAGTGACGGTAGAGAAGCAGTCTGAGCTGCCGTTAAGGGCCCAGGAAGACGTCGTTGCCGCGCGCCAGTTCGTCCGTTCCTGGGCGGTGGAGCTGGGGCTGAACCTGGTCGATCAAACCAAGATCATCACCGCCGCCAGCGAGTTGGCGAGGAACGCCGTGATCCACGGCGGCGGGGGCCTGATCCGGATAGAAATTTTGCTGGATACGGGCAAGCGGGGTATGCGTCTAACCTTTGAGGATCAGGGACCGGGAATTGTGGATATAGAAAGAGCCATGAGCGATGGTTATACCACCGGCAACGGCCTGGGCCTTGGCTTAGGCGGAGCCAAACGACTTTCGCATGAATTCTCTATAGAGTCCAAGCCTGGGGCCGGGACCCGCATCTCTATCATTCGATGGAAGAGCTAGCCATTTGACTGGTTTTCTTCCCATGGACGATCCCAGCAGGGTGGCGGAAGCTCGACGCCTTGCCTTTACCATCGCGCGCGAGGAAGGTCTGGACCAGGCCGGCATCTCTTCCGCCGAACTGGTGGCGACGGAGATGGCCACCAATCTGTTGAAACATGCCAAAAACGGGGAGATCCACATCGCGCGTCTTTCCACCCAGGGTTCGCAGGGAGTGGATTTTCTTTCGATCGACAAAGGCCCGGGAATTGTCAGCATCGAGGAATGTCTCAGGGATGGTTATTCGGGTACTGGAACTTCCGGCACGGGTTTGGGCGCGATCCGCAGAATTTCACGCACGTTTGACGCTTACTCGGAAATGGGCAAGGGCTCGGTGATGCTTGCGCGCATCAGCCCACCCGCCGAGGCCGGCATGACCGTCGGCTGGGCCGGCCGCCCGATCTCCGGCGAGGACGTATCGGGAGATTCGTGGGCCCTGCGCCAGGAGGGCGAGACCTCGCTGTTCATTGTCGCCGACGGATTGGGCCACGGGATCCAGGCGGCGGAAGCCTCGGCCGAAGCGATCTCCGCCTTCCGGACTTCGAGCGACACCAATCCATCGCAGCTGGTGCAGAGGGTTCACCGCGCACTGCGGGGGACGCGCGGTGCGGCCGTCGCGGTGGCCAGTCTGGACCGCAATAAACGCGTCGTGCGATATGCTGGAATCGGAAATATTGCCGGGTATGTGGTGAGTCCGGCCAAGACTCAGTTCATGATTTCGCACAATGGCACAGCCGGTCATGAAGCGACCCACTTCCAGGAATTCCTCTATCCGTTCCCGGAAGCGTCCCTATTGATCATGCATTCCGACGGTTTATCCACCAGTTGGAACCTGGGTGCGTATCCCGGCCTCCAAATGCGCCATCCCGGCGTGATTGCAGGCATCTTGTATCGCGATGCTTCGAGAAGCCGCGACGATGTTTGTGTAGTCGTAGCCAAGGATTGCGCATGGCCGTGAAGTCCACCCTGCCGCTGCTGTCGGTGAAGATCGGCAATGAAGCGGACATTGTCGGTGCGCGCCAGTGCGCCCGGCAAGTCGCGCAAAGGGCGGGTTTTAGCCAGCAGGATCAGGCGCGGATCGCGACCGCGGTTTCGGAGATCGCGCGGAACGCCTTTCAATACGCAGGCTCCGGCCGGGTGGAGTTTTCAATTGATGTCGGCGCGACTCCCCAGGTGGTGTGGGTGCAGGTCAGCGACCAAGGCCCCGGAATCGCCGATCTGCAGGGCGTTTTGGGAGGCACCTACGAATCCCGGACCGGAATGGGTATCGGCCTGTCCGGCACGCGCCGTTTGATGGACCACTTTCGGATCCAATCCGAGCCCGGAGGCGGAACGAGGGTCGTCTTTGGGAAAGCTCTGCCGCCCTCTGCAAAACCGATTCCCCCTCCTGAGGCGGCTTGCCTCTTTGCCCAGTTGCCGCAGGAAAAAGGATCGGGTGCGCTCGACGAACTCCAGCGCCAGAATCAGGAGCTTTTGCGGACTCTCGAGATCGTGCGCGACCGCGAGGTTGAAATCGAAAAGCGCGAACGCGAGCTGGGTCAATTAAGCCTGGAATTGCAGGAGACCAATCGCGGCGTGGTCGCGCTCTATGCGGAGCTGGATGAAGCGGCTGCGGCTCTTAAACGCGCCGATGAAATGAAATCGCATTTTCTGCGCTACGTAAGCCACGAATTCCGTACGCCGGTGAACGCGGTACTGGCGCTCACTAATTTGTTGCTCCGCCGCCTGGATGGGGACCTGACCGCGGAGCAGGAAAAGCAGGTGCAGTACATCCGGCAGGCGGTGCAGGACCTGGCCGAGATGGTGAACGATCTGCTCGATCTGGCGAAGGTGGAAGCCGGCAAGACCGATGTTCGCATCAGCCACGTCGATCTCGGCCAGTTCCTCGGTTCCATTAGAGCCCTGATGCGGCCGCTGGTCACCCATGACACAGTGTCTCTGGTCTTTGACGATCTGCCCGCTAGCGTCACCATTGAAACGGATGAAACCAAGCTGGGCCAGATTCTGCGTAACTTGATCTCCAACGCCCTCAAATTCACCGAATCGGGAGAGGTGCGGGTTTCGGTGCGGCTTTTGCCCAACGACTCGCTGAGTTTCTCGGTGAACGATTCGGGAGTAGGAATCGCGCCCGGCGATCTGGAGACGATTTTTCAGGAATTCGCGCAGGTCCACAATCGCCTGCAAAAAAATGTAAGAGGTACCGGCCTCGGCTTGCCGCTTTCCAGAAAATTGGCTACTCTTCTTGGCGGCACGCTCGAAGCGTCCAGCACTCCGGGAAAGGGGTCGACTTTTTCTTTGACTCTGCCGCGCGATTCAAATCCCGCGCTCCTGACGTCTCAGCAAAATACCATCCTGGTGATCGACGACGAGGATGCGTCCCGCTACCTGACGCGGCAGTTGTTTCGAGGTTCTAAGTACAGAATCGTCGAAGCCCGCAGCGGTCCGGAAGGAACGGAGCGCGCGCGCTTTGAACGTCCCGCGCTCATCCTGCTCGACTTGATGATGCCTTACCAGAACGGGTTCAATGTCCTCGATGAACTGCACTCCGATGAAACCACGCGCGATATTCCCGTGGTCATTCAAACTTCGAAGGCATTAACGGACTTCGACTTCGAGAGGCTCGCCTCGCGGCAAGCCACCATCTTGCCAAAGGCCGGCCAAGGCCGTCTCCAGGCGTTAACCGCGATTCGCAGTATACTGAGTGAGCCGGATTTGTTCACCGAGGAGCCGGAGTTCGCGAATTCCGGCCAGCAGGTCTTATAGTGAAACAGATGTCCCCCGCCGTCATCTTGAATGTCGATGACAACGCGCCTAACCGCTACGCGCGCAACCGCGTTTTGGTCAATGCGGGCTTCATTGCCATCGACGCGGCCACCGGCCAGGAGACGCTGGACATGGCGATTCTCCACGAGCCGGATCTGGTCCTGCTGGACATTAATCTCCCGGATATCGATGGAATTGAGATTTGCCGGAGGCTGAAATCCCGGCCTGAGTACAGTAGCACCTTAATTCTCCAGATATCGGCGTCGGCCACCACCGCGCCCCATGCTACAGCGGCTCTGAACAGCGGTGCCGATGCGTACCTGGCGGAACCGGTTGACTCCGCGGTTCTGGTTGCCACCATTCACGCCTTGCTGAGATTGCGCCAGGCGGAGCGCGAGCTTAAGGAAGCGAATGCAGCGCTCCATCAAGCCAACCACAGCCTGGCCGGCGTCAATAAAGATCTGCGCCAGTCCAATCTGGACCTGCAGCAATTCGCATACTTCGCGAGCCATGATCTCCAGGAGCCTCTGCGGCAGGTGATCAACTTTGTTCAACTTCTTTCGCAATCGACGACCGGCCGGTTTACCGCTGAAGAGCGAAAATACCTGGGCTTCGTGGAGGAGGGGGCCGACCGGATGCAGCATCTGATTCGCGCGCTCCTGTCCTATTCCCAGATCGGGCATGGCGATGGTCCCGCGCATTCGAAGGTCGAGCTGAACTCCCTCGTCGACCGTGTGATTCACGAGCTGAGTGACAGGATTACAGAAGCGGGCGGCCAGATTACGCGAGGCGAATTACCGGTGGTAATCGGCGATTCGGTGCAGCTTGCCGATGTAATCCAGAACCTGTTCATTAACTCCATCAAGTACCGCCGGACGAACGAACCGCTCCACGTCAAAGTCGACGCCGTCCGGGAAAGTGATGGAGAAGCAACCATCAGCGTTCGCGATAACGGTCAAGGCATCGACCCTCGTTACCACGATCTGATTTTTCTACCCTTCAAGCGCCTTCATGGCCGCGAGATTCCCGGCACCGGAATCGGCTTGGCGATATGCAGACGAATCATCGAAGCCCACAGCGGCAAAATCTGGCTCGAATCCGCGAAGGGGTGCGGGACCACGTTCCACTTCTCCCTTCCCACCCTTTAATTTTAATTGTGGGGCGGGCATTCCTGCCGGCACCCGGCTTCAGAGCCGGCTCTTTTCAACCTCGGATCGGGCACAGCTCCCTTATAGGGCCGCCTCGGAGCC
>Ga0182024_10010925_pt1 | contig 18378 bp, 24 predicted proteins | sample P32metaG_FD_120480 | JGI IMG/M metagenome (GOLD analysis project Ga0182024, IMG submission 120480) | Permafrost microbial communities from Stordalen Mire, Sweden - P3-2 metaG (Illumina Assembly) | ecosystem: Environmental > Terrestrial > Soil > Wetlands > Permafrost | place: Sweden: Stordalen... | reverse complement strand
TGCTAAGATGGAGCTGCGGGGCGATGTTTGCCTTGGCTTGCGACGTATGTCGTCTTTATGTCGCTCGTTTCGTGCGATAGTCCCGTCATTAGAACAACGTTTTGCGTTGCACTACATTTCTTCTTTAAGGTGAGCGGTAGCATCACTACGTGAATTTTGATACGCTAAGGTTGCGTCCGTACCAACGGGAAGCGCAACAAGCCATCCTCGCCGCACGCGACCGCGGTTTTCGGTCGCAACTGGTTTCGCTTGCCACGGGGCTGGGCAAAACCGTCGTCATCGCGACGTTGCCGAAGTTGCTCGACCTTCGCGCCGCAGATATCGCGTTGGTGATCGCCCATCGCGAGGAATTGATACAACAACTCGTTGAGAGGCTGCGTGCGCAAAATCCGGGAGCGGTCGTAGGCATCGAAAAAGCGGAAGATCGCGCGCCGGACAATTGCGCGATCGTCGTTGCCACGGTACAGACGTTGGCAGGCGTGCGCTTGGAAGAGTTCCTTAAGCGCTTCGGGCGGCGCATCGCTCTGTTTGTTATCGACGAGGCGCACCATGCCGCCGCCCCCACATATCGGGCGATTCTCTCGAAAATTCTTCAGCGCAGGCCGGACGCGTTGGTGCTTGGTTTCACCGCAACGCCCAGCCGCGGCGACGGCGCCTTGCTCATCGACGACGGTATCTTCCATCAACTCGTGTATCAAATGGATGCGCGCGCGGCGATTATGGCGGGCTACTTGGTTCCGATTCGTTCGTACGCCGTATCCACCGATATCGATCTTGACGGGGTTGCGACGCGCGGCGGGGATTTTGCGCTCGGGCAACTTGCCGAAGCGGTCGATAACGAGCAGCGCAATCGGTTGATCATCGATGCATACACGCAATATACGCCGCATCGCAAGGCGCTCGTGTTTGCCGCTTCCGTGGAGCATGCGCGCAACGTAGCCGAGCTGTTTTTGGAAGCGGGTTACAAGGCCGCGTTCGCGAGCGGGGATACGCCCAGCCGCGAGCGCGAGCGCATCGTGCGCGACTTCCGCGGGAGTCGGGTCGACGTGCTTGTGAATTGCGGATTGTATCTAGAAGGCTTCGACGTCCCATCTATCGAGGTGATTCTCAACGCCCGGCCCACCAAAAGCGCGACGCTTTACACGCAAATTACCGGCCGCGGCATGCGTCCGCTTGATGATTACGCCTACGTGCTTTCCGAACTCCCCAGCGCCGAGGCGCGTCGCGAGGTAATCGCGCAAAGTCCCAAGCCTTACGGCATCGTTATCGATATCGTCGATCAGGCGCGCCGCCATCAAATCGTCACCTTGCCGTACTTATGGGGCATGCCTTCGCAGGTGAACGCGGAGGGCTGGCCGATCTCGCAGGTTGCCGAGCGCTACGAAGAGCTTTTCCGCAGGGCGCCGCGAGAGGCTGCTCGCGTGCGCAGCGCCGAACAAATAGAATCCGTTCTCATCGATCTTGATGAGGCCGCAATCCAGCAAAACGGCCCTGCCGCCGCTTGGCAGATGGTTTCGCCGGAGCATTGGCGCTTTGAGGCCGCTCCGGAGCGCACGGCTCGCGATCGTCGGGGCCGGATCATCCCCCACTTTCAGCATCACTTTGAGAAGCTGGTCGCAGCCGCCAAGCAGATTGCTCCGCATGAAAACGCGGAGGCGTTCGCAATGCGAAGTCTCAACGCGGATAGGCGGGCGGTGCGGTTGGAGGCCCTGCGCTTCGACGCCGTTTTCAGCGGGGACGGCTGGGCCGTGACGATGAGCAACGGTTCGCCTACTCCAAAGGAGATCGGGGTTGCCGCCAATCTTCCCCTGGCCTTCAAGGCGGTGGACGACTGGCGTCAGGCGCGTTCCGCCGTCGCGGAGCCGCAAGAGAGGCCGGCCGTCGCGAGCGCCTTCAACGCTCGTCGCCGATTCCGCCGCCGCCGCAAACCCGTCCCTGCCTAGAGCAGCTTTCCGAAAGCCAGGAGCATTCCAGCGTCGCCCCTCATGTACTACAGTACACTTCGGTGCGCCGCTGAAACGCTCCTGACTTCCGGAAAACCGCTCTAGGCGCTTGGGAGGCTTATGGCTTCATCGGCCCGCTTGAATGGTCCTGACCTCCGATAAAGCACTCTAGGGCCTTGGGAGCTTTGAGGCTTTCGCCGATATACCGCTAACGCAATGCTTGTGATGTTGGTCTTCCGGGAGCCTAGTTTCCTGAGAATTCAGTACGTCAATCTCGTTTCCGATGCCGTGCTGGCGTTGGCGTCGTTATGGTTGACTATTGCCTTGCTTGGGTTGCTTCGGCGGCCGGAGCGGAACACGCGCATTTTCCTCGTGATGTTTTGCACCTTTCTCATTTCGATCGGCTTTACGTTTCTTTTACGTTTGTTTCCGGCGCAGCCGTTTTGGATGGTCGAAATGAACGCAGTATTGCAAGAAATCGCGGCGATGGCTGCACTGGGCGCCGCGGTCTTGCTGATGGCGATATTGCCGGGCCTGGTGCGCATTCCGGACCCCAATGCCGACGGCCTAACGGGGTTGTCGAATCGAATGCGTTTCGATGAGCGGTTAGAGCAGGCGCTCACGAGCGAACGGATGGATCCAACGTATCGTTGTGCCGTGCTCTTCATCGATCTCGACGGTTTCAAGCGCATTAACGACAATCACGGGCATTCCGCAGGCGATGCGCTGTTGCGTGCCGTCGCCAGCCGGCTACAGAAGGTCGTGCGTTCGCGCGATTTGGTCGCACGCTACGGCGGCGACGAGTTTACCGTATTGCTTGATCGGGTTCCTGATTTGGGTTTCGCCGAGAAGATCGCGGGGCGCATTATCGAAACGGTGCAGGCTCCTTTCTCGATCAACAATCAACCCATGAGCGTCGGCGCGAGCATCGGCATCGTGACCTCAAGCGGTAAGAGCAATGCGCGTCAGATTATCGGAGCGGCGGACCAAGCCATGTATAGGGCTAAGACGACGCGTCCGGGTTCGTACGAGGTATGGAACACGGCGCCTCTCTTCACGTCGAAGTAGTCGGCGAAAAGTAAACGCGCAACGCCGCGGAGAATCGCGCTCGGATGCGATTTTCAGTACTCTGCGCGTTTCTTCTTGTGAGCATGGGCCCGGCGGCAGGCGCCGTTGCGCAAGCGCCCTCGGGCGCGGCCGCGGCCAAGCCGCTCGCATATGCCTTATTCGTGAAGGACGCCAAGCGCCAAATCGGCTTGATAGACGTATTGCAAAAAGATGACGAGACATATCTTGATTTGGAATCAGCGCAGCTCGGGCGGACATATATCATCGCGCCGGTATTAGCGGCGGGAGTCGGCGGCGATGCATTCGCGGGCCGTGTGTATCCGTCGTTTTTGGTGCAGTTTAAACGCGTGGGCAAACGGGTTCTTTGGATTAGCCCGAACACGCATTTCGCCGCCGCTCCGGAGGCGCGTGCTTCGCGCGATATCTCCGTCGCGGACTCCGTACTCGCGAGCACGCCGATCGCGGCCGAAAATCAAGAAACCGGACGCATTGTCGTTAGCGCCGCGTACTTCTTGACGGATATAGAAGATATTGGGCACGGCATTGGTTCGGGGCCCGCGGCGGCGGCGGCGTTGGACGCCGGAAAATCGTACATCGAACGCATAAAAGCATTCCCCAAGAACGTTGAAATCCTCGCGGATCTCGCGTTTAACCCTAATGGCGTTGTTCTCAAAATGCATTATTCGATTCTCGAACAGCCGCGCACTAGCGGGTACATCCCGCGTTTGGCGGACGACCGCGTCGGGTATTTCATCACGGCGCGCAAGCGCTTCGGCGACGACGATGCGTCGTCGCCGTTCGTGAGATATATCAACCGTTGGGATTTGCGCAGGGGCCCGATCACCTATTATTTGACCAATGAGATTCCGCCTCGCTACAGGTCGGTCATTACGCATGCGTTGCTCGCCTGGAACGACGCCTTCGCCAAAATCGGGTATCCGCATGCGATCGAGGTGAAGAATCAGCCCGACGACCCGGCATGGGATCCTGACGACATGCGATACTCTACCGTGCGTTGGATCGATAGCGACGCGCCCTCTTTCGCGGCGTATGCGCCGGCGATCGTCAATCCGACCGACGGGGAGATTCTTCGCGCGGAGATCGTGATTGACGGCGAGGCGATGCGAACCGTGAAGCGCGGGTACGCCGACGTGACGGCGCCTTTGCGTACCGCGCATGCCGCGTCCGCATGTCAGGCTTACGATTGCGGGTATATGAGCGAGTCCGCCGCACTGGCGGCGATGGGTACGATGACGCTTGGATCCGCGCAGGTCGACGCGCAGGCGCAACGCGAGCGATATGCGGAGCAATGGCTGCAATCGATCGTCTTGCACGAGGCCGGGCATACGCTGGGGTTGCGCCATAATTTCGCGGCTTCAACCCTTTACCCGTTGGCGCTGCTCCACGATCCGCACTTCACGGCAACGCACGGTTTGCTCGGTTCGGTGATGGAGTATCCGCCGGTGAATCTTTCGCCGAAGGGAGAATCGCAAGGGGATTATTTTCAACTACGTTTAGGATTGTACGATGCGTGGGCGATTTGTTACGGTTATGCGTATATCCCGAATGTGAAAGCGCCCGAAGACGAAGTAAGCGGATTGCGCGCAGTTGCTTCGGAGAGCACGCGGTCGGAGTATGCGTACGGCACGGATGAAGATGCCGACGGACCCGGCGGCGTCGATCCGTTTATATCAACGTATGATCTTTCAAGCGACCCGTTGGCTTTCGATGCGAATCAATTCGCGGTCGCAAACGGTTTATTACGTGATTTAGATCGTTCGTATCCGCGTGATGATCGCTCGTATTATGAAGAGCGGCAGGCGTTTTTCACCATAATGCGCGCCTACGTTCGAGCGGAAGGTTTGACGTGCAAATTTATCGGGGGCGTTCGCACGTCGCGCGCGCATCGCGGTCAGGCAGGAGGCGGCCCGCCGGTGCGTTCGATCTCACGCGAGGATCAGCGACGCGCCTTCAACCTTTTGGCGGAGCACGTGTTCTCCGCGAATGCGTTTTCATTTGCGCCGCGCCTGCTCGACGATCTTGGAGAGGATCATTATCAGCATTGGAACGCGACGCCGCCGACGAGTCCGAATTTTCCGATCGCTACGTACGTCGCGGCGCTGCAAGACGATGCCGTTCGACGGTTATTCGATCCAGAGGTAATGCTTCGCTTAACGGATCGGCAGATTGAGGCCGATTCTCAGAAAGGCGCCATGTCGTTGGGCGATCTTTTCGCGTGGACGCAGGGAGCAATTTGGGATGATTTTTCGACAAGCAATGTGCTGCATCGTAATTTGCAGCATAGTTGGACGGACATTCTTATCGGCTTTACGTTGGCTCCGAGCGGTGTGCTCGAACGTCTTGGATACCCAGGCGAAACGTCGGCCCAAGCGCGTTATGAACTCTCTCTCTTGGCGCCGCGCCTACACGCAGCGCTTGTCGCAAAGCAACTCGATCGCGCGACGCGCGCGCATCTTGCGGATATCGCCCATCGCGCGGATGATGCGCTGAGCGCACGATCCGTGCAAGGCTCATGATGCGTACCGCGTATCTGGGCATTGGTTCCAATCTCGGCGATCGACAGAGCAACATCTTACAGGCCTTGCAGAAGCTGCGCGCGCGTTCCCGCGTGGAAAGCGTTTCAGCGTATTATGAAACGCCGCCGATGGGAAACGTCGCGGGACCAAAGTTCCTGAATGTCGCGGCGAAGATTCACACGGAGCTTGATCCGCCGGCCCTGGAGCAGTTTTTACGCGACGTGGAGATCGCGGCGGGCCGCCGGCGCGCGACGCGTCTTGAAGCTCGCTCAATAGACATCGATCTGCTCTACGTCGACGATATCGTATGCGATTTCGGTCGTTTCGCGCTTCCGCATCCTCACCTAGCCGCTCGTTCGTTCAATCTTGTTCCGCTTGCGGAGATCGCGCCTGATTTCATCGATCCGACGATACGGGAAACCGTGCGCGCCATGGCCGAGCGTTGCGATACGCGCGGCATTGTGAAAAAGGAGCGGTCGTTACATTTTTTCGCCAACCGGCAAGAAGAAGAACCGGAGGTCAAGCTTTCCATACATCGCGTCGGCGTCTCGGGCGTGAAGCGTATCCTGCGTTTGATCGTCAACGGTCGAGAAGCTACATTCAACGGAGTCTTCTCGATGGTTGCGGATCTCGCGCCGAATAAAGCGGGCGTGCATATGTCGCGTTTCTCGGAGCTATTGGAAGAGGCGATGCTTGATGTCCTGGCGCGAACGGATCGTCCCGCCGGCATCGAGGATATCGTTGCGCAAATCGCGCGCGAGATCGTGGATTCTCAGAAGGCATTGCGCGCGGAGGTGCGTTTGCGGGCGGAGTTCGGCTTGGAACGTTGGACGCCGGTAAGCGGGAAGCGCGGCGAGGAAACCTACACGCTCATAGGGATCGCGCATGCCGATCGTAGCGGGATGCGTCGGATCGTCGGCGTGGAAGCGGAAGGCATGACGGCTTGTCCTTGCGCGCAACTCATGGTACGCGAACACAGTTTGCGCGAACTGATGGAAGCGGGTTTTTCTAAAGCCGACGCCGAGCGTGCGTTGGACGCATTGCCTGTCGCCACGCATAATCAGCGCAGCCGCGGCTCTATTCTTCTTGGGACCGCGCAGGAACGCGAAGCGGAAATTCAGGCGGAAGATCTCGTGGAGATCGTTGAAAACTCAATGTCGTCGGAAACCTATGATTTGCTCAAGCGTTCCGACGAATTTTTCATAGTCGATAAGGCGCATCGCAATCCGAAATTTGTCGAAGACGTCGTGCGCGGCATCTTGGCGCATGCGCTGGACGTCTATGCTGATTTCCCTGATGAGACGTTCATCGCGGCGTCTGCGGTGAATTACGAGTCGATCCATAAGCACGACGTCTTCGGCGAAGCGTTCGGCACGTTCGGCGAACTGCGCGAAGAGCTTGCAAGCGGCAAGTACGCGGTCGGTAAAACGGATATGGTTTCTTGGCTGGAGGCGCGCCTTTGAGCGCGCCGTGAAGTTTCCCCATTCCCCCTTGCCGCGCCTTGCGCTCGTCGCATATGAATGGCGACGAACAACAACGGTTCTAGAGTGAAGGGGAAAAAAATGGAATCAATCGGCAATAACCAGTTGAACGGGTACGGCGGATCGTCGCTTATGGGCGGACAGGTTTTTAACGCTCCCGCACAGCAGGCGCAGGGCGGCATGTTCTTGGGCGGCGGCGACAGCCTGGGATCTAGCTACCCCCCAAGCCCATATGGGGGTATGGGAGGCAATGCATCGTCCGCCGGCCTCTTCGCGGGTTTCATGAACGTGATGCAAGGCTTCATGAATCAGATAGCGCAGATGATGCAGGGGCTCGCGGGGCAACAAGGCGTGAATGCGGGGCAACAAAGCGTGAGCGCGGGGCAGCAGCAGCCGCAGCAGCAGTATTTTACCAGCGCGTCTTTGAGTTCGACCGGGGATCCGCATGACGCTTTCAACGGAACCGCGGCGGGGCAGCAGGTGAGCGGAAAATGGGACAGCATGCGGTCCCACAATCACCTGATCACGTCGAATGCGATTCCAGGCGGATTCAACGTGGCTACGAGCGCGACGCCTTCGCAGGCGAACGGCGTCACGTATAACCAAAGCGCGACCATTACCGCGAACCGAGGGAACACGGTCGTGACGATGGGGGCAAACGGCGCCTATTCGGTGATTGATAACGGGCAGGCGGTATCGCTTACCGCCGGGCAAACCTCCGCGTTGAGCAACGGCGAGACGGCTACGCTGAATAAAAACGGTTCTCTCACCGTCGGCGTTTCAAGCGCTCAAGGCGGGAGCATCAGCACGACGCTCTCATACAACGGAAACGGCGTGGACGTGAACGCGACGGCGAACAATATCGCTTTGGGCGGATATCTTGCCGATAAGCAGGACGGCTGGACGTAGGGGAAGCCCCCTCCCTCACCCATGGCCTAGATGCCATCCGTGCTCCGCGCAATGATAGGGCGCCAACCCCGTGCTCGTCTTGGGAATAGCGCGTTCCGCGAGTTTTTTGGTCGCGAACGCCTTCTTCGGCGCGCCGTTCTTCTTATAGCACGAGCGCGCGCCGCCGCTGCGGCGTTGGTTCACAGGCGCCCCGAATCGTCCAAAATGCCCTCGATTGCGTCGTACGCCGAATATGTAGAATAAGTCGTAATTGACATCCTCCCACAAGCTTGGTATCTTCTTCGGGTTGCCGGTACAACCGCGTCCGCTTTTGCGTTCGCGGCTGAGGCATAGATGCGTACGCCAGGCTGCGTGGCCTGGGTTTCTAGGGCGATAGAGAGCGATACCGTAGATGAAAAACATCATCGGCCGGAAGGTCGGGATGACGAGCGTCTTCACGGCCGACGGGCGGCATGTCCCGGTCACGGTCATTGAAGCGGGTCCGTGTCCCGTGCTTCAGCGGAAAACTGCGGAGAGCGACGGATATGAGGCCGTTGCCCTGGCATTCGGCGACGTCAAGAAGTTTCGCGTGAGCGCTCCTCAGGCGGGCCGGTATAAAAAGGCGGGGATCGATCCAAAAGCCGTGATACGCGAGTTCCGCGTCGGCGAAGGCGCTCCCGGCGTCGGCGACACGGTTACCGTGGCCGGATTCGTCGAAGGCGATCTGGTAGACGCGACCGGGATTTCCAAGGGGCACGGATTTGCCGGCGGCATCAAACGCTGGCGCTTCAGCGGCGGCGGCGCCAGCCACGGATCCATGATCCATCGTCAACCCGGATCCAACGGCGATACGAACGCAGGCCATACCTCCCGCGGCTCGCGTCGCCCGGGACATTACGGCGTCGATCGCGTCACGCATCAGAATTTGGAAGTAGTGCGAGCCGACGTCGAGCGCAATTTGTTGCTCGTGCGCGGTCCGGTCCCCGGCGCGAAAAACGGCATCGTCGTCATCTCGGCCGCCGTGCGTCCCCGCAGGCGCCCCGCCGCTCCCGCAGGAGAGAAGAAGTAATGCCTTCCGTTATCGACGCCTCGGGCACGGTCGTGCGCGAAGTCGCCGTCCCGGCGGCGTTCGCGGGCGACGCGAACGGGAAAGAGCACGTGATGTTCCGTGCCGTCTTCCGCGAGTTGTCCAACGAACGTTCGGGCACGCACTCCACGAAGCGCCGCGATGAAGTGCGCGGCGGCGGTCGTAAGCCGTGGCGTCAAAAAGGAACCGGGCGCGCGCGTCAAGGCTCCATTCGTTCGCCGCAATGGGCGCACGGCGGCGTGGTATTCGGGCCCAAACCGCGTTCTTATGAAGTATCGCTCAATAAAAAAGAGCGTCGCCTTGCTCTGCGCGCCGCGCTCACGGATCGTTTCGCGAGCGAGTGCGTGACGGTGCTTGCGAGCGAGAAATGCATCGTCGAGAAAACCGCCGCGTTCGCCGCGTTGCTGTTCGGTTCGGCCAAAGCTGCCAAGCACGGTCCGCGCACGCTCGTGGTGTATGCCGCGTCCCAAGCCGAAGAGATCGGCGAGCGTTTGGAGCGCGTAGGGCGCAATTTACAACGCGTCGCCGTAACGCATACCGGCTCCCTCGACGTCAAGGATGTTCTGGGTTACGAACGTTTGGTCATGACCGACGCCGCGCTCGAACATCTCGGCGCCGCCTTTGAGGAAGGCAAGAAATAATGCAAGCCAGAGACGTCATCATAGCGCCGATCATCACGGAGAAGTCGATGTCGGGCACGCAGTTCTCGCAGTACGTTTTCGAAGTGCATCCGCGCTCCACGAAAACCCAGGTCCGCCAGGCGGTGGAAGAGATATTCCGCGTCACGGTGCTCGGCGTCAACACCGTCAACGTGCGCGGCAAGATGAAAAATTTCGCGCGTCGCGGTCGGCGTACGTCCGGCAAGCAGTCGGATTGGAAAAAGGCTTTCGTCACTCTCGCGCCCGGTCAGAAAATTGAACTAGGCGGCGTGAACTACTTTGAGCAATAAGAGATGCCTGTAAAACGCTATAATCCCACGTCCGCGGCCATACGCTTCCTCACCGTTCTCGATTTTTCGGAAATCACGAAAAAGGAACCCGAAAAATCACTGATTGAGGTGAAGAAGAAGCATTGCGGGCGCAACAATAACGGCCACATCACGGTGCGTCATAAAGGCGGCGGATACCGCAAGCAATATCGCATCGTCGACTTCAAGCGCACCAAGGACGGTATTCCCGCTAAGGTCGCCGCGATCGAGTACGATCCCAATCGTTCCGCGCGTTTAGCTCTGCTGCATTATAAGGACGGCGAGAAGCGTTACATTCTCGCGCCGCTGGGCCTCAAGGTCGGAGACGTCGTTGAATCCGGCGAGAACGCAGACATCAAGATCGGCAATGCATTGCCGCTCTCGGGTATTCCGCTGGGCTCGGTGATTCACAATATCGAGCTGCGCCCCGGCGAAGGCGGCAAGACGGCTCGCTCCGCCGGAGCCTCCGCGCAGTTGATGGCGAAGGAAGGCGACTACGCCCAGGTGCGCATGCCGTCGGGCGAAGTGCGCAAAATACTCATTCGTTGCCGCGCCGTCATCGGCCAAATCGGCAACATCGACCATGAGAACGTTATCATCGGGAAAGCCGGCCGCATTCGTCATATGGGCAAGCGCCCGTCGGTTCGCGGCATCGCGATGAATCCGGTCGACCACCCGCACGGCGGCGGCGAGGCGCGCTCGACCTCCGGCCGTCCTCCCACAACCCCGTGGGGTCAGATGACGATGGGCAAAAAGACGCGGCGCAACAAGCGCACGGCTTCAATGATCGTTCGTCGTAGGAGTTCCAAGTAATGGCTCGCAGTTTGAAAAAAGGTCCGTTCGTCGCGGAGCATCTGTTGCTGAAAATACAACAGCTCAACGCTTCGGCTAAGAAGGTCGTCGTCAAGACGTGGAGCCGAGCCTCCACGATTATTCCGCTGATGGTGGGGCACACGATTTCCGTGCATAACGGCAAAATATTCATCCCGGTGTTCGTGAGCGAAAACATGGTCGGTCACAAGCTGGGCGAGTTTTCGCCGACGCGTCTGTTCAAGAGTCATTCCGGCGCCGAGAAAAGCGCGGTCAAGTAGATGGATACGCAAACGGCTGAGCGAACGCAAGCGTCCGCCCATCTCAAATTCGCGCGCGTCGGTCCGCGCAAACTTCGTCGCGTCGCTGACGCCGTTCGCGGCAAAAGCGTGAAAGAAGCGCTCGTACTCCTTCGTTTTTCCGGCGTATTCGCTTCGGAGCCGATCGAGAAGCTCTTGCGTTCGGCCGTCGCCAATGCCGAGAACAACCACGGCATGGCCGGGGACGATCTTTATATACGCAAAATCACCGTCGACGGCGGCCCGGGCGGCGGCATCACAAAGCGGTTGGATCCGCGCGCGCAAGGGCGCGCCGCTTTCAAGCGCAAGCGCCTTTCGCACGTCACGGTCGTCGTGGGCGTTGAGCCCGTGCGCCGGCCCCGGCGTCGTTCCGGCGCATCTATCGCATTCTCTTCGATCGCCGCGCGTCGCGGATCGGGTACGTCGCGCAAGAAGGCCGCCGGAGCGGCGGGGAGCGTTCAGTAAATGGGACAGAAGATTCATCCCGGCGGCTTGCGTCTGGGTATTACGAGGACGTGGGATAGCCGTTGGTACGAGAAAAAGAACTATAAGCTTTGGCTTCATGAGGACGCGTCGATCCGTAAGTATCTCGGTCGTCTTACGCGCGCCGCGGCGATCGCTAAGATCGAGATTGAGCGTCGCGCCAATCAAGCGCGCATTATCGTCCACACGGCCAAACCCGGTATCATTATCGGCAAGCGCGGCGTCGGCATCGAAGATATTCGCAAAAATCTGGAGCATTTAACGAAGAAGGCCGTACAGGTCAATGTCGTTGAGATCAAGCACCCGGAGCTGGACGCCAAGCTCGTCTCGCAGAATATCGTCGATCAGCTTGAAAAGCGCATCGCGTTTCGTCGAGCCATGAAACAGGCGATCATGCGTACCATGAAATCCGGCGCGCGCGGCGTGAAGGTTATGGTGTCCGGCCGTTTGGGCGGCGCGGAGATCGCGCGCTCGGAACAAAACCACGACGGCAAAGTGCCGTTGCACACGCTCCGCGCCGATATCGATTACGCGATCAGCGAAGCGTTCACCACGTACGGTCGCATCGGCGTCAAAGTGTGGATATATCGCGGCGAAGTGTTGCCGGAAACCCCGCGCGGAGAGAGCGCTCGCGCGACCGGCGAGCGAGCGACGTTCCGCGATCGCCGCGGCGATCGGGGTCGTCGCGGGGGCAAGCGCGCATCGGGCACGGGCGGAGCCGGTTCGGTTGAGCGCACGGAAGCGGAACGAAGTGCGGAATCGGTCGCCTCGCCTCCCTCAGCGGACTCCGGCGAGGTCAGCGCGTCGGTCGCGTCGGTCGCGTCGGTCGCGTCGGTCGCGTCTGAGGTTGTTGAGTAATGCTTACCCCAAAACGCGTCAAATGGCGCAAAGTCCATCGCGGGCGCATGACGGGCAAAGCGCAGGTCGGCAACGCGCTGACATTCGGCGACTACGGCTTGCAAGCGTTGGAACCGTGCTGGATGACCAATCGGCAGATCGAAGCGGCGCGAATCGCCCTCACGCGTCATATCAAGCGCGGCGGCAAAGTCTGGATCAAAGTGTTCCCGGATAAGTCGGTCACGAAAAAACCGGCCGAAGTCCGCATGGGTTCCGGAAAAGGCAATCCGGAGTTTTGGGTCGCCGTCGTGCGCCCTGGTCGCGTGCTCTTTGAAATCGGCGGCGTTACGGAAGAGGTTGCTCGTCAGGCGTTGCGTTTGGCCGCGGCAAAGCTGCCCATCGGCGTGAAGATTATCACGCGCCTCGAAGAGGAAACCGCATCATGAAGTCGCATGACGAGCTGTCGAAGTTTCGCGGCTTCAGCCTCGCTGAACTCGCCCAAAAAGCCCGTGAGACGAAGGAAGAGCTCTTTAACTTACGCTTTCAATTGCGTACCGGGCATCTTACCGATTTCAGCCGCGTTCGCGCGGCGCGGCGCACCTACGCCCAAATTCAAACCGTAATCAGCGAGAAGAAGAACGCATCCCTGCGTGTCGGAGCATGAACATGGAGCAGCCTACAGTGATCGTTCGTAACCGGCGTCGTATCAAACAAGGTCGCGTCGCCTCAAGCAAAATGGCGAAGACGATCGTCGTGGTTTGCGAGGCGCGCGTTGCCCATCCCGTCTATAAGAAAATCATCCGCAAGTCCGTGCGCTTCAAGGCGCACGATGAGCGTAACGAAGCGCAGGCCGGCGACCTTGTTCGCATCGCGGAATGCCGTTCGATCTCCAAAGAGAAGCGCTGGCGTCTGCTTGAGATCGTCGAGAAAGCAAAATGATTCAGCAAGAGACGCGACTTAAGGTCGCAGACAACAGCGGCGCTCGTGAACTCCTCTGCATTCATGTGCAGGGCGGGAGCAGACATCCGTATGCTTACGTGGGCGACATCATCGTCGGCACGGTAAAGAGCGCGATCCCCGGCGCCGCGGTCAAAAAAGGGCAAGTCGTCAAGGCTGTCGTCGTGCGTCAGAGCGCGCCGTTGCGTCGCCCGGACGGCTCAATCATCAAGTTCGACGAGAACGCCTGCGTCATCATCAAGGGCGAAAAAGACAACCTTGATCCTCGCGGGACGCGCGTCTTCGGTCCCGTTTGCCGCGAGTTGCGCGATCGCGGGTTTCTGAAAATCGCTTCTCTTGCCCCCGAGGTGCTGTAGGAATGGCGCGCTTACCGAAAATCGTGAAGGGCGATCTTGTGTCGTTGCGTCGCGGCAAAGAAAAGGGCAAAACCGGCGTGGTCAAAGCCGTGTACCCAAAGGCGGGAACGGCGACGGTTGCAGGCCTCAACGTCGTCAAGCGTCACACCAAGCCTGGTCAAGCGGGCTCTAAAACATCCGGCATCCTCGAGAAAGAAGCGCATATTCCGTTGTGCGCCCTGATGGTGATCGACCTGAAGAGCAAGCTGCCGACACGCGTTCGTCGCACGCGTAGAGCCGATGGGGCGACCGTGCGCATCGCGGTGCGTTCCGGCGAAGAACTTCCCGCATCGGCAAAGGCGGGAACATAATGCCTACGGCGCGTTTACAAGAGAAGTACGATTCCGAGGTCAAGAAAGCGTTGATCGAGCGTTTCGCTTACGAAAACGTTCATCAAGCTCCGCGACTCGTGAAGGTCGTGATCAATATGTCGGTCGGCGACGCGATTCAAAACTCCAAGGCGTTGGACGCGGCAGTTGCGGAACTCGTGCAGATCAGCGGTCAAAAACCGGTGATAACCAAGGCTAAGAAATCGATCGCGGCCTTCAAGCTGCGCGAAGGTTTGAGCATCGGCGCCAAAGTCACGTTGCGCGGCGATCGCATGTACATCTTTCTCGATAAGCTTTTCAACGTCGTGCTTCCCCGCATTCGCGACTTCCGCGGTCTCTCTCGCAAGTCGTTCGACGGACGGGGCAATTATAATATGGGATTGCGCGAGCAGCTCGTGTTCCCGGAGATCAATTTCGACAAAGTCGATAAGGCGCGCGGCATGGACATCGTTATCGTCACCACCGCGAAAACCGACGAAGAAGCGGCGGAGTTTTTAAGCCGCATGGGCCTCCCGCTCCAGAAGGAAAAGAACTAATGGCCACCACTGCGATGATCGAAGCAGCCAAACGCAAGCCGAAGTTTACCGTGCGCGCTCATAACCGGTGCCTCAGTTGCGGTCGCCCGCGCGGCTACTATCGCAAATTCGGCATGTGCCGTATTTGCATGCGCGAAAGCGCGCATAACGGCTTGCTCCCCGGCGTGACGAAGGCGAGCTGGTAATGGGCGTCATCACCGATCCGATAGCCGATATGCTCACGCGCATCCGCAATGCGAACACGGCGAACCATCAAGCAGTCGATGTTCCCGCTTCGCGCATGAAGCGCGACGTCGCCGCGATCCTCAAAGACGAAGGGTTCATCAAAGACTTCGAAGTCGTTCAGGCCGGCCCGCAAGGCGTGTTGCGCATCGCGCTCAAGTACGGACCCGAAAAAGAAAAAGTCATTACCGGCTTGCGGCGCATTAGTCGTCCCGGGTTGCGAGTCTATGCGTCGCGTACGGATATCCCGCGCGTGCTCGGCGGCCTCGGTTTGGTCATCATCTCAACCTCCAAGGGCATCATGTCGGGCAAACGCGCGAAGCGCGAAGGTTGCGGCGGCGAAGTCCTCGCGTACGTGTGGTAAGGGAAAGTCATGTCTAGAATCGGCAAGCTGCCAATCGACATCCCCAAGAACGTTCTCCTCGACGTCAAAACGAATGCTGCGGCGTGCGTTGTTCACGTGAAGGGCCCCAAGGGCGAACTCTCGCAAGAGATTCTCTCCGTCGTTGCGGTGAAGGTTGAAGAAAGCAAGGCGATCGTCGAACGCAGGGGCGATGACAAATTCTCGCGTTCCGCGCATGGTCTTACTCGAACGTTGATCGCCAACATGGTTGAAGGCGTCACCAACGGATTTCGTAAAAGCCTTGAGATTCAGGGCGTCGGGTATCGCGCCGCCAAAGCGGGCGTGAACCTGAGCGTGTCGCTGGGCTACTCGCATCCTGTCCTCTTCGAAGCGCCGGCCGGTATCTCGTTCACGGTCGAGGGGCAGACCAAGATTCATATCGAGGGCATCGATAAGCAGCGCGTCGGTCAAACTGCCGCGGAGATTCGCGATCTGCGGCCGCCGGAACCTTATAAGGGCAAAGGCATTCGGTATCAGGGCGAGGTCGTACGCAAGAAACTCGGCAAAGCTGGAAAGGCAACCAAGAAGTGAGCACCATCTCTCGTGCGCAAGGTCGCTCCAAGCGACACGCGCGATTGCGGAAGAAGGTCATCGGAGTCGCGCAGCGTCCGCGTTTGCAGATTCATCGTACGCTCCATCACATCTACGCGTTCGTTGTCGACGACGGCAGAGGGCATACGCTGCTCGCCGCGTCGACGCGCGAGAAGGATGTCGCCTTGGGGCTTGCGTCTTGCACGAACATCGAAGCCGCCAAGCGCGTCGGCGCGGTAATAGGTCGCAAAGCTACGGCGGCAGGTCTTAAGGCCGTCGTTTTCGACACGAGCGGTTTGCAGTATCACGGCCGAGTCGCCGCACTAGCGGAGGCCGCGCGCGAAGCGGGTTTGGAGTTTTAAGTGGCGCAATATAGGAGCGGGTCTCGCGATCGCGGCGAAGCCGGGATGGAAGAAGTCGTCGTTCGTATCAACCGTGTTGCGAAGGTCGTCAAAGGCGGCAAGCGGTTCAGTTTTTCCGCCTTGGTGGTCGTCGGCGATCGCAAGGGGCGCGTGGGTTTTGCCATAGGCAAGGCGGGCGAAGTGCCCGAGGCGATTCGCAAGGGCGTCGAGCAAGCTCGAAAAGCGCTGATCACGGTGCCGATGACGGAAAAAACGATTCCGCACGAGGTAACCTTGCAAGTGGGCGCCGGTCGCGTCTTCATGAAGCCCGCCGCCCCCGGTACCGGCGTCATCGCCGGCGGACCGATGCGCGCGGTCCTGGAACTCGCGGGTATCCACGATATTCTCACCAAGTCCCTCGGCAGCTCAAATCCTCTCAATGTCGTGCTTGCGACTTACCAGGCGCTCAAGTCGCTCAAGACCGCGGCGACGGTTGCGGCGTTGCGCGGCAAGACCGTCGCGGAGATATTCCAATGACTATGACGTTGGCGACCTTACGGGAAAATGAAGGCTCTCGTCCCAAACGCGTGCGCGTCGGGCGCGGCCACGGTTCAGGCATGGTGAAGACCGGGGGCGAAGGCGGCAAAGGCCAAACCGTGCGATCGGGCGGCGGTAAGGGGCCTGCGTTCGAAGGAGGGCAGACGCCTTGGGCGCGTCGCATTCCGCATCGTCGAGGCTATTCGCAGAAGGCGCGCGATATCGGGCACTTTCGGGCGCGGTACGCCGTCGTGAATCTTAGCGCTCTAACCGGGTGGGACGCGGTGCTTGAAATCACGCCGGAAACCTTGCGTGCGGCGCACCTCATTAAAAAAGAGCTCGACGGCGTGAAAATCCTCGGCGGCGTCAAACCGGGTAAGCCGTTGCCTGAAGGCTTGAAATTCAGCGACGTGTTGTTCTCGGCGAGCGCCCGCGAAGCGCTTGTCGCCGCGAACGCGACGTTGCCCTCCCTCGCCTGCGGCCTCGAGGCATAATTTTGCTCGCGAATCTTCGCGCGGCCCTTCTCGTTCCCGACATTCGTAAGCGCGTCGGCTTCGTGCTCTTCGCGTTCGCGGTGTTTATCTTCATGATTCACGTGCAGTTGCCCGACGTGAACGAGAAAGCATGGCAGAGCCTTTTGAAGACGGGGACGTTCTATAACTTCCTTGGTTTTCTTTCGGGCGGCGCGTTGCAGAAGCTTTCGATCATCGCGATGGGGATCACCCCGTACATCAATGCGTCGATCATTATGCAATTGATGACGGTCGTATTGCCGCAGCTTGAGGAAATGGCGAAAAAAGGCGGCGAAGAAGGTCGGAAGAAGATCAGTCAATACACGCGTTGGTTAACGATCGTGCTGGCTTGCGTTCAGGCATGGACGATGTCGCTAGCGATGCAACGCGGCGGGGTATTCTACGATCCCTCTCCGTTTTTTCTTGCCTACGTGGTCATTGCGATGGTTGCCGGTACGCTATTCTTGATGTGGCTCGGAGAACAGATATCGGATAAGGGCATCGGGAACGGCGTCTCGTTGATCATCTTCATCGGCATCGTTTTGCGCTATCCCGCCTCGGTGACCGAGACGATTGCGGCCGGGCAGTTCAATGGTCATTTCTTGAATATTTTGTTGTTCACGGCGATAGCGTTGGTAACGGTCGTTTCGATCGTTTTCATGTATCAAGGGCAGCGGCGCGTTCCCGTGCAGCAGGCGCGGCGCGTGGTGGGACGCAAGCTGTTCGCGGGGCGCTCGTCGTACATTCCCTTGCGCCTGAACAACGCAGGCGTCATTTCGATCATCTTCGCAATCTCGATTCTCTTGCTTCCGCAACAGGCGCTTTCATGGTTCAGTGCCGGGATACCCGGCAAAACGGGGCTAACTCCCATGTTTTATACCATCCCGTTGCCCCATATATTGCCGCAGATTCAGATTCCCGAGAACATGCCCGCGTTGGCCTTGGGCTTCCAAACGCATTTCGGCCCGGCGACATGGGAATATAATGCCGCTTATTTTTTCTTGGTGTGCATCTTCACGTTTTTCTACAGCGCGATCGTGGTGAACACGCGCGACATCGCGGATAACTTGAAGAAGAGCGGTTCCTTCATCCCGGGTATCCGCCCGGGTCAGCCCACGGTGGAGTATTTGAATAAGATTCTTTTGCGCATTACCACCGTCGCGGCGGTTTATCTTGGTTTCCTGGCGGTGTTGCCGTCGGTGATGCAGCACGGTT
>Ga0182024_10010924_pt1 | contig 18379 bp, 16 predicted proteins | sample P32metaG_FD_120480 | JGI IMG/M metagenome (GOLD analysis project Ga0182024, IMG submission 120480) | Permafrost microbial communities from Stordalen Mire, Sweden - P3-2 metaG (Illumina Assembly) | ecosystem: Environmental > Terrestrial > Soil > Wetlands > Permafrost | place: Sweden: Stordalen... | reverse complement strand
TGGCGTCCAGCGTCACTGTCTACGGGGTGATGTTGGCCGGCTGGGCGTCAGGGTCGAAGTACCCCTTGATCGGCGCAGTGCGCGCAAGCGCACAGATGATCTCTTACGAGGCCGCCCTCGGGTTGACCGTCGCAACGGTCGTGTTGCTCACGGGGTCGCTGCATACGAGCGCGATCGTGGCAGCCCAGCACGGCGGGTTCTTGTACCACTGGAACATCTTCCGTGGCTTCGGGGCCCCGGCTGCGATCTTCTTCGTGGCGATAACTGCCGAAATGACACGGCCTCCTTTCGACCTCGTCGAGGCCGAGGAGGAGTTGGCCGGCGGGTTCAACCTCGAGTACTCATCGATCGGTTTCGCGCTATTCTACCTCGGCGAGTACATGGCCCTCGTAACGAACTCAGCAATATTCACGACCCTGTTCCTGGGCGGCCCGGACGGCCCTGCCATCGCCGGCCATTCGATCGGCCCGTTCTGGTTCGCACTGAAGGTACTGATATTGCTCTACATCTATATATGGATCCGAGCCACCCTGCCCCGGCTGCGCTACGACCAGCTCATGGACCTCGGCTGGAAGTGCCTCATCCCGGCTTCACTTGCCCTGCTCCTCGTCGTCGCAGGAGCGCGCATCGGCAAGGACGGGTTCTGGGGCTGGCTGGCGCTGTGCGCCAGCGCTCTCGGGTTCCTCGTCCTATCCCGCGCTGTCGACGTTGGCAGGTCACAGCCCCAAGAGGGCCAGCTGGCCGAACTGGAAACGCCATGAGCTTCCTCACCGACAACGCGTTCGTCAACTTTTTCAAGGGCTTCGTGGTTACCGGCAAGCAGCCGCTGAAACCAAAGGTGACTGTCCAGTACCCCGAAGAAAAACGCCCCAAGCCTGAGCGTCTACACGGTCGGCACGTGCTCAACCGCTACGAAGACGGCATGGAGAAGTGCATAGGGTGCGAACTGTGCGCCGGGGTTTGCCCCGCAAAATGCATCTATGTGCGTGGAGCGGACAACCCTCCGGACGCGCCGGTATCGCCCGGCGAGCGTTATGGCTTCGTTTACGAGATCAATTTCCTGCGGTGCATCCACTGCGACCTTTGCGTCGAGGCCTGCCCCACAGAGGCGATAACCGAGTCGAAGCTCTTCGAGTTCTCTTTCACCAACAGGCAGGACGCCATCTACACGAAGGCCGAACTGGTGGTCGACGACTCGGGCAAACCCAAGGAACTGCCGTGGGAAGACTGGAAGCCGGGTGACGACCTCAATACCTCCGGATGGGTGAGGGCAACCTCGCCATCGGGCCGTGCCGACCTTGAAGGGACACCGCTGTGGTCAGGCGAGCTCGGCTACGGCGTCCGCCCCGCCCAGGCGGGCCAATCCGACCCCCAAGCCGCTGATGTGCACGCCGATTTCGACATCTCGGTGCGGGAAGCCGGTGCGGCTGAAGTCAAAGGCGCCGGGGGCAGCACGGTAAGCCCGGTCAGGCGACCAGGCGGCGCCCAAGCCGGTACAAGCCAAGTGGGGGACAACTAGCGATGCTCCTAGCTGCCAGCAACGCTGCCAGTACCTCGGGTGCTGACCTAGCCAACGCGTCTGCGTGGGCCGTCTACGCAGTGGGCGCCACAATATCCATGCTGGGGGCGTTCGGCGTAGTCCTTTTACGCAACCCGGTGCACTGCGCCCTCTCTCTTGTCATGACCATCTTTGGGATCGCTTTGCTCTTCATCGACGAGAGCGCCGACTTCTTGGCCGCGGTCCAGATAATCGTGTACGGCGGCGCCATCGTCATCCTGTTCCTCTTCGTGATCATGCTGCTCGGGGTGGACCGACGGGAGCCCCGCCGTCAGGACAAGATGCGAGGTCTGACGCCGGTAGCGATCGTAGTGAGCCTCGTGGCCCTGATCAGCCTGCTCGTTCTCACCCAGGTGCGTTTCTGGGCGACCGGTGCGAAAGCGTCCACAGAAGCCTTGAACGGGCCGGGCGAGAACGTGCAAAAACTTGGCCAGAGCATTTTCACGGCCTACCTGCTCCCCTTCGAAATGACATCCGCCTTGCTCGTGATCGCCGTGGTGGCGGCCGTGGTCCTGGTTCGGCGCGGGCCCCAAAGCGGCCCGGAGACGCAGCGCAAGACCGCTGCCCGGCCACCCACCTCTCAAGAGAGCCATAGACCGGGGACGCCCGTGCGATGACTGTTCCCGGCCCGTGGTACCTGGTACTGGCAGCCGTCCTGTTCAGCGTCGGCGCGACCGGCCTGCTCGTGCGGCGCAACATCCTGGTCATGTACATGTGCATCGAGCTCATGTTGAACTCCGTCAACCTGACGTTCGTAACATTTGCCCGCATGCTGAACGACCTTGGTGGTCAGGACTCGGTGTTCTTCGTGCTAGTCGTCGCGGCCGCTGAGGTCGTTGTCGGCCTTGGCATCATCGTCGCTATCTATCGACGGCGCAGCGGGGCCACCGCTGACGACGTCAGTTCGCTGAAAGGCTGAGGCGACTCCGTGAACGCCGCCTACGCCATAGTCGCGCTGCCGCTTCTCGGCTTTGTCATCAACCTGGTCCTGGGGCGTCGCTTGGGGGAACCGGCCGCCGGCTGGGTCGGTACCGCGGCCGCCGGCGGCTCGTTCATCGCCTCCCTCGTCGTGTGGGTCACGATGCTCGGCAAACCCGCCGGCGAACGGGTCACCGACCTGAACATCTTTACTTGGTTCCCCGTAGCCGGCCTGCACGCGAACGCAGGCCTCCAGATGGACCCGCTGTCGATCACCATGGCGCTGTTCGTGACCGGAGTTTCCACGGCCATCCACATGTACTCGATCGGGTACATGCACCGCGACCCGGGCTTCGACCGGTTCTTCGTCTACCTCAACCTGTTCCTGTTCTCGATGGTCGTGCTTGTCCTGGCCGACAACTTCTTGTTCTCCTTCCTCGGGTGGGAGGGAGTCGGCTTCTGTTCCTACGGTTTGGTCGGGTTCTGGTTCCAGCGCGAGGTGGCCGCTGTCGCAGCCAAGAAGGCCTTCGTAACCAACCGGGTCGGCGACGTGGGCTTCCTTCTCGCAATGTTCTTGATGTTCGCCCATTTCAGCTCACTCAACTATTCAGCAGTCCTGGGCACCGTGGTCAAGGGCCACGCAACGGGCCTCCTCACCGGCACACCGGGAGCGATCGACGGGACCACCGCGACGGCCATAACGCTGCTGCTGTTCCTCGGCGCCATCGGTAAGTCGGCCCAGATCCCCCTCTACATCTGGCTGCCCGACGCCATGGAAGGCCCGACGCCTATCTCAGCTCTCATCCATGCGGCGACGATGGTCACCGCCGGCGTCTACCTGATGGCCCGGGTAGCTCCCATGCTGCATTACGCCCACGCCACTTCCTGGGTCGTCGCCTGCACAGGAGCAGGCACGGCCTTCCTTGCCGCCACGATCGCCTGCTCCCAGGACGACATTAAAAAAGCCCTCGCCTATTCGACAGTTTCCCAGCTCGGGTACATGTTCCTGGCCATAGGGGCCGGGGATTACGTGGACGGGATCTTCCACATGCTGACCCACGCCTTCTTCAAGGCGCTCCTGTTCCTGGCGGCCGGGGCAGTGATCCATGCAATGGCGAACCGCCAGGACATGAAACAAATGGGTGGGCTGGCCAAGTACCTTCCCCTGACAGCTCTGACCTTTGCCGTCGGCTGGCTGGCAATCTCGGGGATACCACCGTTGGCGGGTTTCTGGTCGAAGGACGCGATCCTGTCATCGGCGTGGGGAATGAACAAGGTGCTCTGGGCAATCGCGCTCGTCACGGCTGGCCTCACGGCCTACTACATGAGCCGCCAGTTCGCTCTGGTGTTCACGGGCCAGGCGCGCTGGAAGGAGGCCCGGCCGGCCGAGGTTCATGAAGCGAGCGGGCCCGGCTTGCCGGCCGTCGCCCACGAGGAGGCGCAGCCCCGCGACCCGACCTGGACGATGGCCGTTCCCCTGGTAGTGCTGGCGATAGCCGCAGTGTTGGGCGGCGGTATCAATTTCCCGGCCTGGCACTTCAACTTTTTGTCGCATTTCTTGAGCCCGATCTTCCCTGCTGCTACCGGGGCAACGGTTAGCACCGGTACCAAGTGGGCGCTATCGGTTGTGACCACGGCCGTCGCACTGACAGGTCTCGGCCTCGGCCTTACGACCTGGCGGACTGCGGCCCATCCCAAGCTCGAACCCAATTTCCTTCGGAAGGCCTGGTACTTCGACGATATTGTCTCGGCGACGGTCTCCGGCCCGCTCACGGCCATGGCTAACGCGCTCGCCTTCGTCATGGACACCAAGGTCGTTGACGGCGTCGTCAACGGGGTCGCAACGTCCCTGGGCCTTTCCGGCCGGGTATTGCGGAAGTTACAGAACGGCTACATCCGCAGTTACGCGCTCGGGATCGGCGTTGGCCTCGTTGTGGTCCTTGTCTACCTGACGTTCCGGACTGGGAGCTGAACATGGGCTTCCCGGTCCTGGACGTGATCGTCTTCCTGCCCGCAGGAGCGGCTGGCGCAGTCGCCCTCATGCCGGCATCTTTTGCTGCGACGTTTGCAAAACGGCTCGCGCTTGCTGCCGGGTTGATCGAGCTGGGGTTCGTGGCCTGGATGGTCGTTGCGTTCAAGACAGGCAATGCGAACGCTGGCTTCCAGTTCACGAGCAAGGGGCCCTGGTTCGGAGCACTCGACATTTCGTGGTACCTGGGAGTGGACGGCATTTCGCTGTTCCTCGTCGCCATGACGGCACTGCTGTTCCCCATCGCCATGGCAAGCCCCCCCGTAGAACGCTCCCAGAGGGCCTACCTGGGTTGGATGCTCCTGCTCGAGTCCGCCTGCATGGCCAGTTTCTTGTCGCTCGACGCATTTCTGTTCTTCGTAGCGTTCGAGGTCACGCTGGTACCGGGCTATTTCATCATCGTGAGCAGCGGCGGCCCGCAGCGCGGCTACGCGGCGACAAAGTTCTTCCTCTACACGTTCGCGGGTTCGGCCTTCCTTTTCGTCGGGATCCTGGCCACGTTTTTCCTCGTCCAGGCCAAGAGCAGCTCAGGTGCTTCCTTTGACATCGTGTACCTCGCGCGAGGCGCGATGCACCTGCCGGTGGCAGATCAGGAATGGTTGCTCGCCGCCTTCGGGGTGGCGTTTGCAATCAAGATGCCGCTCGTCCCGTTCCATACCTGGATGCCGAACGCCTACACCGAGGCCCCGACCGGCGGTTCGATGGTCCTCGCCGGGATCCTCTTCAAGCTCGGTGCTTATGGCATCCTGCGCTGGGGCATTTTCATGTTCCCCGAGGGCGCGGTCAAGCTGGCACCGGTGGCCCTGACGCTCGCCGCGGTTGGCATCATCTGGGGTTCAGTTGTGGCAGCAATGCAGCGGGACCTGAAGCGCCTGGTCGCCTACGGGACGGTGGCGGGGGTCGGGTTCATCGTGATCGGCCTGTTCGGGTTCACAACCCAGGGGATCACCGGCGGGATAATAGAGATGGTCAACCACGGTCTGTCGACGGGGGCACTGTTCCTCCTGGTAGGGATGATCTGGGAACGCCGGCGGACCTATCGGTTCTCCGAGCTCGGCGGCCTTCAGACCGTCATGCCGGTGCTCGGGTGGGTCTTCATGGCAGTCATCATGAGCGACATCGGTCTGCCCGGCCTGAACGGCTTCATAGGTGAGTTCCTTGTGCTCGTAGGTACTTTCATCACCCACCGTTGGTGGGCGGTCGTAGCCACGACGGGGGTCGTGTTGGGGGCCGTGTACCTCCTATGGGCCTACCAACGCGTCTTCCACGGCCCGGCCCAGGCGGTAAACGCAGGGATCCGCGACATGACCTGGCTGGAGCGCTTTGCTGTGGCGCCGTTGCTGGCAGGGATTATCTTCATCGGGGTGTACCCGCAGCCTCTGCTCGAGCGCATTCAGCCAGCGGTTGACCACTTGGTCGCCCATGTCGAGTACGCAGACCCCAGCTTGCGGATCCCGTCCCAGGGTGTGGGGCACGGCACCTTCGCTGTACCAGCTGACCAGGTGGTCGACCTGCCGCTAGCTGGGCAGAAGACTTCGGCAGCTGGAGCAGGAGGCTCGAAGTGACCTTCCTCGCAGCCGGGTGCACGATCGGCTCCGCCACGGGCACCGTTTCGGGGCTCTGCACTGCCAAGAACTCGATCTCGATTGCGATCGACTACCCAGCCCTCGTCCCGCTGTTCCTGCTCGGCGGGGGCGCGCTGGTGGTCCTGTTCCTGGCGGCCATGCTCCCCAAACGCCGGTACCCCGGTCTTTGGGCCGGTATTACGGTGCTCGCCAGCCTGGGCACCATCATCGACGGTCTTGCGCAATGGTTCCAACTGCCCAACACCTTCACTCCCCTAACCAACGCGTTCACCATGGGTGGTCAGCTGTACTACGACCACTTCGCAGCCTTTTTCGCCATTTTGTTCGGCTCTGCAACGCTGCTGGGGGCACTCGTCTCTGACGGCTACCTGACCCGGGAGAACCTGGACGGCCCGGAGCCCTACGTGCTCATGATGGCTTGCTCGACCGGGGCGGTGCTCATGGCCGACGCCGCGAGCTTGATCAGCCTGTTCCTCGGCCTGGAAATAATGTCCATCGCCCTGTACACGATGAGTGCTTACAACCGGCGCAGGACAGCATCCGGTGAGGCCGGCCTCAAGTACTTCATCCTCGGCTCGTTCTCCTCCGCGATATTCATCTACGGAGTGGCCCTCATTTACGGTGCGACCGGTTCGACGCAGTACTTCGAGATAATCGTTTTCCTCGCCACCAACACGGTGGTGCACACCGGGGTCTTGCTGGCCGGCATGGGCCTTGTGATCGTCGGCCTTGGCTTCAAGGTCGCCGCTGTGCCGTTCCATTTCTGGTCGCCGGACGTGTACCAGGGAGCACCGACGCCGTTCGTCGGCTACATGGCCGCAGTGGCGAAAGCCGGCGGGTTTGCTGGCCTCGTCCGCGTCCTTATGCTTGCGCTGCCGACGGAGACATCCAACTGGCGGCCGATCATATGGGTTTTAGCCGCGGCTTCGGTACTGGTCGGCGCCGTACTCGCGCTCGTCCAAGCGGACTTGAAACGCATGCTGGCTTACTCGTCGATAAGCCAGGCGGGTTTCGTGCTGATCGGGCTCCAGTCCGGCACAGCGAGCGGGGTGAAAGGGGTGTGCTTCTACCTGTTCACCTATGTCTTTTTGGTCATCGGCACCTTCGCTGTCGTCAGCGTCGTGCAAGGCCGGGGGGAGGCCCGCAATGACCTCGGTGCCGTGCGCGGGCTGGCCGCGCGCAGCCCGTGGCTGGCAGCTGCACTGCTCGTCCTGCTGCTTGGGCAGGCCGGCGTACCGCTTACAAGTGGCTTTATCGGCAAATGGGTCGTTATCTCGGCCGTGATCGGGAAGGGCCAGTACGAGCTGGCTGTCATCGGCATGTTGGGTGCCGCAATAGCTGCCTTCTTCTATTTGCGGATCGCGTTCCTCGTGTACAGCGCGCCCGACGCCCAACAGGCGAGCGACGGAGCGGACGGCGCTCCCTCTGATGGGACCTCCGACCTGCAATTGATCGCTGCCGCGGGGTTGTCCGGTCGGGACACGGCGCTCGCTCTGCGGGCCGCCCCCACCGCCCGGCTGCGTGTGCCGGCAGCCACCAGCCTTGTCCTCGTCATTTGTGTCGGGTTCACGATCTTCGCCGGTGTTTCCGGGCTTATGGTCTCCATGACCAATTCGCTCACGCTTCCCTGGCAGCTCTAGAACGCCTCGATCCGCTCCTTTCCACTACCCCGCCGGACGTCTCGCTTTCCAAGGAGCAACGACGACCCGGTGGTAGAGTTCGCAGGAGCCGAGAGGAGGCGCCGTGCACTGCACGAACTGCGGAGCCCCGGTACTTCCCGGGCAGAACTGCGAAGCCTGCGGTGCGCAGCAGCCACCTCAAGCTCCCTCGCCGGGCGATGACCCAGGCGCCAACCCGAGCCAACCTCCTCCCGAGCCGCCCGGCTACGGCCAAAGTGCTCCGGCCCAGCCCGGCTACGGCGAAGCCTCTCCCGGCCAGCCTGCCTACGGTCAGGCGGCTCCCGGCTACGGTCAGACCCCCTACCCGCAGACCCCCTACCCCCAGACCGGGTACCCGCAAGGCGGCTACGGTCAGGGCGGCTACGGCCAAGGCGGCTACGGCCAAGGCGGCTACGGCCAGACCGGCTTCGGAGCCCCGGGCTACTCCCAGCCTTATCCCGGCGGCTTCTCGCCGTACCCGGCAGCCCCGAAAAACAACGGCTTTGCTGTCGCATCTCTTGTTTGCTCAATCGCGGGGCTCTTTTGTTGTGGGATCGGGGGTGTTTTGGGGGTCATCTTCGGGTTCGTCGCCCGAGGCCAGATCAAGCGATCGGGCGGGGCCGAACAAGGCAGCGGCCTTGCGCTGGCAGGGATAATCATCGGCTTTGTGTGTATTGCCATTGGTGCTGCGCTGGTGCTGCTCTTCCTCCTCGGCGCCCTGTCCAGTAACAACAGCAACTGAGGGAGGCGCCGTAAGGCGGCCACGCGGCACTGGGTCGCGCCTGTCACCAACCTATTCTGGCGTTATGGAGGAGCTCCAAACCGGTAAAAGCCGGTAGAAGCGCGGTAGAGCGATGACCACGACCGGCGAAATAGTCGGCCTCAGCCGTTGGACGTGGCGGACAGGCCCGAGGGTTGGCGAAGCCGTCGTCTTCGACCTCGACGGTGTGCTGGCCAATGCCGAGTCACGCCAGCATTTCATCAAAAGGCCGCGACCGGACTGGGAGGCCTTCTTTTCGGCGTCAGGCGACGACCCCCTGGTCGATGAGGTTGCGACCTTGCTCAAGCTCTTGGCGCCCGAGCTCGCCATCGTGCTGTTGACAGCGCGGCCGGCGCGCGTAGGTACGCTGACGGTCGACTGGCTGAGTCGCCATGACCTTCGTTGGGACCTGCTCGTGATGCGAAAAGACGGTGACTACCGGCCGGCTCGGCACTTTAAGCAGGAGGCGGTCCGGGATATCCGGTCTAGGGGCCTCGACCTGAAGCTCTGCTTCGAAGACGACCTGAGGAACGTGGAGATGTTCCGAGCCGAGGGAGTGCCGTCCCTCTACATACACTCGGGCTACTACGAGTAGCCGCAGCGCCGCGGGGCGCACACCCTTAACGTCTTCTCAGGCTTGACAGGTACTCTGTTACTAAGAGGTGAACATGATCAACAACGTCAAAACTGCCATAATGCTGGCGCTCCTAGGAGCGATTTGCATGGGCATCGGTGCATTCTTCGGCGAGGGATGGCTCCTAGTCGGCCTGGTCGTCGGGCTCGTGTTTGTGGGAGGGTCCTACTGGTTCTCCGACACGGTCGCCATCAAAGCCGCCAGAGCAGTGCCGGTCTCGGAAGCCCAGATGCCCCAGTACTACGAGATCGTCCGGGACCTAACGACCCGCGCCCACATGCCGATGCCGCGCCTATACGTCTCCCCGTCGGCGCAACCGAACGCCTTCGCCACGGGGCGCAACCCTAAGCACGCCGCAGTTGCAGTCACCCAAGGCATCCTCCAAATTTGCACCTGGTCCGAGCTCCGCGGAGTGCTGGCGCACGAGATCAGCCACGTCCGCAACCGCGACATACTGACAGCTTCCGTAGCAGCCTCCATCGCGATGGGGATCACTTTCCTCGCCCGCGTATTGGCCTGGAGCGGCTTGTTCTTCGGCGGTCTTGGAGGCGGACGAGGGCGCAACGCTGACGACAACATCCTCGGCCTTTTGGCAATGGTCATCCTGGCGCCTCTGGCAGCTACGTTGCTGCAGTTGGCCTTGTCCAGGAGCCGCGAGTACGAAGCCGACCGCGACGGTGCCCGCCTGATCGGAGACGGGGAGCCTCTCGCCTCCGCATTGTCCAAACTGGACTATTCATCGCAACGAATACCAATGCAAGTACCGCGAGAGATGGCCGGTCTCTTCATCGTGAACCCGCTCGCAGGCCGACGAGTGGCATTCGGCAATTGGTTCAGCGACCACCCGCCGACCGACAAGCGCATCGCCCGGCTGCGCTCCGAGGAGTGGGCGCACCGCCTCTAGGCTGCGCCCCCGCTAGACCTCCAAGCGCCCGCGCCTTCGCCGGCCCACGGGCGCTTTAGTCCCTGAAGTTCTCGAACTGGAGAGGGATCCCGAAGTCCTCCTCTTTCAACGCTGCGATGGTGGTTTGCAGGTCGTCGCGCTTCTTGGCGGTGACGCGAACCTGTTCGCCCTGGGTCGACGACGATACCGCTTTAGGGGCGTGGTCCTTGATGAACCTGTTGATCGCGCGGGCCTGGTCTGCGGTGATCCCCGACTTCAGCGTCACCACTTGTCGCACTGTGCTCTTGGCGGCTTCCTCGACCTTCCCGTAGTCGAGCGCCTTCAGGGAGATCTTCCTGCGGACCAGCTTCTCCTCCAGTACTTGGAGCACCGCCTTCAGGCGGTCCTCCGTGGAAGAGCGCAGAGTGAGCTCCTGGCCGGACAGCTCGATCCTCGAGCCGGTCCCCTTGAAGTCGAAACGGGTCTCGAGCTCCCGCGCCGCCTGGTCCACAGCGTTGCGAGCCTCTTGCATGTCCACCTGGGAGACGACGTCAAACGTAGGCATGCCCAACACGCTAGCCTTACATCTCCTGAGGGCCTCACCGCCCTCGAGGGTCGGTGCCCGAGCGGACAATGGGAGCAGACTGTAAATCTGCCGGCTGACGCCTACGGGGGTTCAAATCCCTCCCGGCCCACTCGCCTTGGCGGGTACTGCGGCGAGACGTGGTACCTCAAACCGTCCCCGCCGAGAGAACGGGGACGGTTTCAGGCAACCACGCTCGCTCGTTGTCCCGCACGTAGCACCGCGGTCATGTTAGGACCGAACTCCTTTCTCGGGTGGCCCTACGGCTCTCAGCCGTCGTGCCGAGCACCGCCGCATGGTGGGAGGGCCGGGCGTGGCGTCGCACTTCCCTCATCGTTCCTTTGGCGTGAGGGAAGTGCGGTCCACGCTGTGGCCGTCCCACTAAGGCCTCGTAACTAGTTCCACGGAGGGATGTAGGGACCAGCGGGCTTCTGAGGTGACCACCCTTGCGGAGGCGGCGGACCTTGCGGAGGCGGCGGACCTTGCGGGCCCTGGGGCCCACCGTACTGCCCACCGGGCCCACCGTACTGCCCACCCGGCCCAAAGTAGGGCCCACCGGGCCCCGTCGATAACTGGCCTGCGCGTTGAATAGCCTCGAGGCGTTTAACGACGGGCCACTTCGAGAAAGCAAATACATAAAACATGATCGTCCCGACGATGGGGATGAACAGGATTAGGAACCACGCGCCTGAGTACCCAGCCTTAGTGATGATCTTCACGACCGCGACAATGTTGAGAACTGTGTACAGAAGCAGGACGACCAGCAAGACGATCAGGACGATCAGACCGGAGCTAGACGATGACGACATAGCCCTCCCCTTTGGCAGAGTTCCGCGCATCGTCACTATCCCGGCAGATTTGGCCGGACAGCAACCAGCGCCGCGCCTACTTTACACGTCGCCGCACGAGCAGCCCCAACTCCCGGGCCCACGCGAGGTGGCGACGTCGCCCCGCCCAGTTAGCCGTGGTCCGATACCTCCGAAGGCCTCGACTTAGGTCCTCCGTTCGCCGGGCGGAAGGCGCGCCAAACCATTCTCGTTAGCCTATTGACACGGGCCTGGGCCTGGCGCACAATAGGGGCCGTCAATGGACCGTCCATAGCCCATTGAGAAAAGGGGATACTCGGTGACGGAAGATATTTCCGCGGCCCCGCTCTTGGCGCGCGGCCAGGTCGACGGCGACGAGCGGCAGCTACATGCGCTCGGGTACGCCCAAGAGTTGCGACACCGCATGGGCGGTTTCTCCAACTTTGCAGTGTCATTTACCATGGGGAGGAGCAGATGAGCGACCGTGCTAGCACGCTGTCGACAGACGAGGAGCGGCTTGCTGCGCTCGGTTACAAGCAGGAGCTTCACCGCGGTTGGAGCGGGTTCTCAAACTTCGCGATCTCCCTCACGATAATCTGCATACTCAGCGGCTGTTTCACTACGTACGGACAGGCGTGGAACGACGGCGGCCCGATCGCCATATCGATCGGCTGGCCAGTGATCAGCATCCTCGTCCTGCTCGTCGGGCTGTCGATGGCAGAGCTCGCCTCCAAGTACCCGACCGCCGGTGGCATTTACTATTGGGCGTACAGCCTTGGTGGCGTCCGCTGGGCGTGGTTCACAGGTTGGTTCAATCTGCTCGGGCTAGTCGCCATCACCGCCGCTGTCGATTACGGAGCGGCCTCGTTCCTGAACGTGGTGCTCGGACTTTACAAGCTCAACTTCATTCTCAACTTCACTACGACGAGCAACTCGACGATCCTGCACAACACCTTCATCCTTTTCTTCCTCATCCTCGCCGCCCACAGCGTGATCAACGTCTTCTCCTCGCACCTGGTGGCGGCTCTGAACCGGATCTCGGCCTGGTGGATGCTCGGCGGGGTGACCGTGATCGTGGGCGTCCTGATCTTCGGGCCCACGTCGCACCAAAACTTCTCTTGGGTGTTCGGACAACGCTTCAACAACACCGGCTTCTCGGAGCACATCTACTGGTTCTTCGTCCTGCCGCTCGGGTTCCTGCTGACCATGTACACCTTTACCGGCTACGACGCCTCGGCCCATCTGTCAGAGGAGACTCACGACGCCGAACGCGCCGCCCCCCGAGGGCTATGGAAATCCATCGCGTACTCGGCGGTCGGCGGCTGGGTCTTGCTGCTGGCTATCACCTTCGCAGCGACGCACGTCGCCGCCATCAACAAGGGCGGCGGTGGCGCTATCCCGGTTATCGAGTCAGCACTCAGCAGCGGCCTGGCGAAGCTCGTACTCGACATCTCGACGGTCGGCCAGCTGTTTTGCGGGATGGGCTGCGTTGCGGCCGCCTCGCGCATGGTGTTCGCGTTCTCCCGTGACGGAGCCGTACCAGGCCACAGTCTTTGGCGCCGCCTGAACAAACAGAGGACGCCGACCTGGTCGGTGTTGTTGGTGGTAGTCCTCGCACTGTTGATCACGGTCCCTGCTTTGTTCGGCAACAGCGCCGGCCTCCCGGTGGCGTTCTTCGCCGTCACCTCGATCACCACGATCGGGCTGTACATCGCCTATATCCTGCCCGTCTTCCTTCGCTGGCGGCTGGGGGACAGCTTCCAGCCGGGTGTGTGGAACCTTGGTAAGCACTATCGATGGATCAACCTCATCGCCATCGTCTGGGTCGTTCTCTGCGTGATCATCTTCTGCCTGCCGGGCTCTCCTGGGGCGGTCCCGTGGCACAAGGGCTTCAGCTGGAGTGACTTCAACTACGCACCGGTCGTTACCATCGCCCTGGTGCTGGGGGTCTGGATCGGGTGGGAGGCCGGCGCCAAACGGTCGTTCAAGGGCCCGGTCAGGACCCTGGACGATCCCGACGTCGGCACGTCCGAGGATCCGGCGTTAATGCCCACGAACTAAACTTCGACGACGACGTGCGCGAAGTGAGCTGTTTCCACGGTAAAGCACGACACTTTCAACTACGGCCCGGGTGCCGTCGGTGTAGTCCTAGTATTTTCGGGAGGCTATTGATTGTTGAACGAATGCAACTGGTTCAAGGGGCCAAGGGCCCAGGGGACCGAAGAGGAGCGGGCGGCCGTCGAGGCCGAACTGCGCTCGGTGTAGGAGAGTTGTGCCGCTGAGCCTCGACCAACTCAAGGCCCTCGTGGACGAGGGTGACATCGACACGGTAGTTGTCGCCATCACCGACATGCAGGGACGGCTCCAAGGTAAGCGCTGTTCAGCTCGCTATTTCCTCGAAGAGGTCGTTCCCAACGCTGCCGAGGCATGCAATTACCTGCTTGCCGTAGACGTCGACATGAACACCGTCGAGGGGTACTCGATGTCGTCGTGGGAACGAGGCTATGGCGATTTCGTCATGCGCCCAGACATGTCGACGCTGCGCCTGATGCCATGGAATGCCGGCACTGCCCTGGTGTTGTGTGACCTCGAGTGGGAAGACGGCACCCCCGTGGAAGCTTCTCCTCGCCAGATCCTCAGGCGGCAGATCGCTCGCCTTGCCGAGCGGGGCATGGTCCCCTACGTCGGCACCGAGCTCGAGTTCATCGTCTTCCAAGACTCCTACGAAGAGGCGTGGCGGCGTGGGTATGACAACCTCACGCCAGCCAACCAGTACAACGTCGACTACTCGATCGTCGGCACCAGCCGGGTCGAGCACCTGCTCCGGCGGATCCGCAACGAGATGAGCGGCGCCGGCTTGTACGTCGAGTCGGCCAAAGGTGAGTGCAACCTCGGCCAGCATGAGATCGCCTTCAGGTTTACCGACGCCCTCGCGACCTGCGACAACCACAGTGTCTACAAGACCGGCGCCAAGGAAATAGCGCACCAGGAAGGTATGAGCCTGACGTTCATGCCTAAATGGAACGCCCGGGAGGGCAACTCCTGCCACATCCACCTCAGTTTCCGCTCGACCGGCGGGGACCTGGTCATGGCCGGGGACAAAGAGCATGGCTTCTCGCCCTTGATGGAGCACTTCATCGCCGGCCAGTTGGCCTGTGCAGCCGAAATGACCTATTTCTTCGCACCCAATATCAACAGCTACAAGCGCTACGTCGCGGGCAGCTTCGCCCCGACAGCTTTGGCCTGGGGTAGGGACAACCGCACGTGTGCCCTCCGGGTCGTCGGCCACGGCCCCTCGTTGCGAGCCGAGAGCCGCATCCCGGGCGGGGACGTCAACCCCTACCTGGCGGTCGCCGCGCTCATAGCGGCGGGGCTGTACGGCATCGACGCGGAGTTGCCAATGCCCGCCGAGCTCATCGGCAACGCCTACGAATCGGCGAGCGCTCGGGTCCCCAGCTCCCTGGGAGAAGCGGCACGGTTGCTCGGTGATAGCAAGGTGGCACTTCATGCTTTTGGTCAGCCCGTGATCGACCATTACCTCAATGCAGCGCGCGTTGAGCTCGATGCTTATAACAGTGCGGTTACCGACTGGGAACGGGCTCGTGGCTTCGAACGCCTCTGACGGGGCAGAGGCGCCGCTGCCGCTGATCGGGCTCTCCACCTATGTCGACCGGGCTCGTTACGGCGCCTGGGACGAAGTGGCGGCCATCTTGCCCTACACCTACGTGCGTTCCGTCAGTCGGGCAGGAGGGTGCGCTGTCCTGCTCCCTCCGGCTCCCGGCGGCCGCGAAGCCGGTCGCTCGACAGCCGGCCGGGCGGAAGCTGTCCTGGCGGCCCTGGACGGGCTCATCGTCACCGGCGGGCCAGACGTCGACCCGCGCCTTTACGGCGCGCTCCCCCACAGCGAAACGGACGCGCCCCGTGTGGAGCGGGACGCCTGGGAGATAGCGCTTTGCCGCGGCGCTCTCGAACGAGAGCTACCACTACTGGCCATCTGTCGCGGCCTCCAGGTGCTCAATGTCAGTTTGGACGGCACACTTCACCAGCACCTGCCTGACGTGCTGGGAAGCGATGCTCACCGGGCGACCCCCGGCCAAATGACCGCCAACCGGGTGACCCTCACCGCCGGCAGCGCCGTCGCGTCCATACTCGGCGCCGAAGCCGAGGGCAGCTGCCATCACCACCAGGCGATCGACCAGCTCGGTCGCCGAGTACAGGCTGTCGGCTTTGCTGGCGACGGCACCGTGGAAGCGATCGAGGTGCAGGGCAACGATTTTGCAGTCGGCGTCCAATGGCACCCAGAGGACAATCAGGATGACGACCGCCTGTTCGTAGCCCTGGTAGAGGCCGCCTCCCGTTACCGGGGTAACCGCGCCGCTGGGCCGGTCCCTGCGGTGCCCGGGCCAGGCCTTTCGTGACGTCGATCATCAACCCGGCCACCGAGCTGGCCGTGGCGGACGTGCCACAGACCTCCCTCGAGGACGTGGACGCAGCGATCCGCCAAGCCCGGGACGCATTCGGGCCCTGGCGCCGAATGGCCCCAGCGGACCGGGCCCGGGTGCTGCGCAGCTTCGCCGAAGCCGTCGACGGCCACCGGGAGGAGCTCGCACAACTGGAGGTGCGCAACTCCGGCCACACCATCGGCAACGCCAGGTGGGAAGCCGGCAATGTGCGAGATGTCCTGAACTACTATTCGGCCGCTCCCGAGCGGCTGTTCGGGCGCCAAATCCCGGTCCCGGGCGGCGTAGACATCACCTTCAAGGAACCTCTCGGGGTCGTGGGCGTCGTAGTCCCCTGGAACTTCCCTATGCCGATCGCGGGCTGGGGCTTCGCTCCCGCTCTCGCCGCAGGCAACACCGTGGTACTGAAGCCGGCCGAACTCACGCCCCTAACAGCGCTCCGCCTTGGCGAACTGGCCCTCGACGCCGGGCTCCCAGAGCACGTCTTCACCGTCCTACCTGGCGAAGGAGCCGTGGTGGGCCAGCGGTTCGTTACCCATCCCGACGTCCGCAAGGTGACCTTCACGGGGTCTACCGAGGTCGGCAAGCGGGTGATGGCCGGCTGCGCGGAGCAGGTCAAGAGGGTCACGTTGGAGCTCGGAGGCAAGAGCGCCAACATCGTATTTGCCGATTCCGACATCGAGCGAGCAGCTGCCACAGCGCCGATGAGCGCCTTCGACAATGCCGGCCAGGACTGCTGCGCCCGCTCGCGCATCCTGGTCGAACGCACCGTCTACGACCGTTTCCTCGAACTGCTCGAACGAGCAGTCAAGGCGGTGAGGGTCGAGGACCCTTCCCTCGAGTCGAGCGAAATGGGACCGCTCATAACCGCTCAGCAAAAAGAACGCGTGTCATCGTACGTACCGGACGAAAATGCCGTCGCCTTCCGCGGCAGCTGCCCCGATGGCGCCGGGTACTGGTACCCCCCCACCGTGCTGGCGCCGATCGATTTGACAGCCCCGGCTTTCCGGGAGGAAATCTTCGGGCCTGTCGTGGCGGTGGTGCCGTTCGAGGACGAGGCGGACGCTGTTCGCATCGCCAACGACACCGACTACGGGCTTTCCGGTTCGATATGGTCCCGCGATGTGGGCAAGGCGCTGCGCGTTGCCCGCGCGGTTGAGTCAGGCAACCTGTCGGTGAACTCGCATTCGTCCGTGCGTTACTGGACACCTTTCGGTGGTTTCAAACAGTCGGGCCTCGGGCGGGAGCTCGGCCCAGACGCACCCGATTCGTTTAGCGAGGTCAAGAACGTCTTTATCTCAACGGAGGAATAGACCAATGCCAGGACCTCTTTGCCGACGCCTCGAGGGAAGGGTGGCTATCGTCACCGGTGGTGCCGGCGGTATCGGGTTGGCCACAGTCCGGCGGTTGGCATCCGAAGGCGCACAGGTGGTGGTAGCCGACGTCGACCCCGTAGCAGGCAAGTCGAGCGCGGACGAAGTCGACGGACTGTTCGTCCAGGTCGACGTGAGCAACAGTGCCGAAGTTGAGCGGCTGTACAGGACCGCGTACGACACGTACGGCCGGATCGATATCGCCTTCAACAACGCCGGTATTTCGCCGCCCGAAGACGACTCGATACTGACGACTGGCGTCGACGCTTGGCGGCGCGTGCAGGAAGTGAACCTTACGTCGGTTTACCTGTGCTGCCAGGCTGTCATCCCGTACATGCAACGGGCCGGCAAGGGTTCGATAATCAACACCGCATCATTTGTTGCGGTGCTCGGCTCGGCGACCTCGCAGATCTCCTACACGGCGTCCAAAGGCGGTGTGCTCGCCATGTCGCGAGAACTCGGCGTGCAGTTCGCCCGCGAGGGCATCAGGGTAAACGCCCTTTGCCCGGGACCCGTTAACACGCCGCTTTTACAGGAACTTTTCGCTAAGGACCTCGAACGGGCGGCGCGGCGCATGGTCCACGTCCCCCTCGGGCGCTTCGCTGAGCCTGAAGAGATAGCGGCGGCCGTAGCGTTCCTTGCGAGCGACGACTCGTCGTTCGTGACCGCGTCGACGTTCCTGGTGGACGGTGGGATATCGGGAGCCTATGTGACGCCTATCTAGTGATGCGCGAGGGCTCGTAGACTTCCTCCGGAGCGGGTGAGCTGGCAGGGGAGGAACGCAGTGACAAGGAGGCAAGCCGGCACGGAGCCGGCGCCAAAGGTGGGAGGACCGGAGCTGCTGGCGGTCGACCGTGCCTACGATGCGCTCTTGCGCCCGGTCCGGGCCGGCAACGCCTTCGAGGAGACGCTCGAGCGCTTGCTCACCGCTATCAAGCTCGGGATCGTAACGCCCGGGGCACGGCTCCCACCCGAACGGGACCTCGCTGAACGTTTGTCCGTGAGCCGGGTGACCTTGCGCGAAGCGATCCGCGCGCTGCAGCAGAGCGGTTATGTCGAATCACGGCGGGGCCGCTACGGGGGCACGATCGTCAAGGAGGTGCTGCCCAAGCTCAACAAGACCGCGGCTCG